>ERZ1673743.1314-NODE-1314-length-28173-cov-19.322996_pt1 | contig 28173 bp, 26 predicted proteins | sample MGYA00580197_ERZ1673743 | MGnify/ENA primary metagenome ERZ1673743 (study PRJEB41218, sample SAMN15661795) | gut metagenome | host: Homo sapiens | place: Canada: London | collected 2015-08-20/2019-03-30 | study: EMG produced TPA metagenomics assembly of...
TAGAGAAAACGGTCTGAGGCATCCGGCAAAAGGGGGTTCCACCCCTGCTTTTGCCTGCCAGCGTGCTGCAATTGCCCCGTTGCCTTGTCTGAATTTACATTCTTGATTCTCATGATTCAACTTTATTTGAATTAGACAGCTTTAAAAAATGCAATTGCAGCAGGAAAACAAATTGCAAAATCAAGTTTGCTTCGCAAATGTGGGCTGCTCGCCCACACCTCGCCAACATTTTTGAAAAATTGTTGGATCAAAAAACTTTTTATTTTGCCTGCGACTCGCATTCTGCAACCAATTCCACACAAAATAAAACCAGCAGACCCTTGTTTCAGACAAGAATCTGCTGGTTTTTCTATATCAAAATGCAGTTAAAATTTTCTTACGGGGTATAGCTGATGGTGACATATGCCAGCACATCATTGGCAAACTCAAACTTATAGGAGCTGTTGCCGTAATACTTTTCCGCTTCCTTTTCATAAGTGTAGGATTCCGAATGATAATCGCTGTCATCCGACTGGTAAGTATAAATGTTATCTGGGTCTGGTTCGCCGGAGTTGGCAAGCAGTTCTTCCTGTGTCATGGTCAGTGGGAAGTTAAATTCCAGAATATCTTGCGGTTCATCGTAAATCGGCATATATACATTATCAATAAAGCATTCCGATGCCTTCTTGTTGTCGGAAGAATCATTCAATACCCGAACCTGTGCAAACGAGCGTTCGCCGAGTTTGATTTCAAAGGAGGAAGATTCATAGCGTGGGTTGATGTTGTTGCCGGCGTTTGCCAAGTCATTTTCATCGAATGGAACACCGTCATCAATCAGTTCCTGTAAGGTCGTCTTTCCGAGCGTGTAAGTTTTTCCATTGATTTTGAAACTCATGTTGTCGAAGTCTGCCCACAAGTTTCCGTCTTTGCTGGTATCCTTTTCTTTGGCAGCCGTTGTTGTTTCTGCATCTTCTGCATCAGCAGATTCTTCAGCTGTTGTTTCTGTTTCAGCCTCTGTTTCTTCGGCTTCTGATTCTGCTGTGGTTTCTGCTTCTGTCGCTGTCGTTGCAGTAGTTGTTTCCGCCACGCTGGAAGAATTCGCTGTGCTGGTTCTGTCGCATCCCGTCAGCAGGCAACCAGCCATCAGGCTCAGAAACAGGCAGATAGAAAGTGCTTTTTTCATGTTGTCAAAACTCCTCTTTTTCCAAATTTTCCATAAAACACAAAAAGCCTTGGAAGTTTTCATTCCAAGGCTTTTGATTGGTGACCCGTACGGGAATCGAACCCATGATTCCGCCGTGAAAGGGCGGTGTCTTAACCGCTTGACCAACGGGCCGAAAAATCGCAGAAAAAAACGTGCAAGCAAGATGTGTTGTTGGTGACCCGTACGGGAATTGAACCCATGATTCCGCCGTGAAAGGGCGGTGTCTTAACCTCTTGACCAACGGGCCAGGAATGGTAGCGGCAGCAGGATTCGAACCAGCGACCAATCGGGTATGAACCGAGTACTCTAGCCAACTGAGCTATGCCGCCACCTGTCATCAACAGATCCAAGCAGAACACATTTCATTTCTGCGACTTTTATAGTATACTACAAAAACGGCAAAAAGTCAAGCATTTTTTCGAAAAAAATGATTTTTGTTAAAAAAGACGAAAAATAGGGGAAAATTTCAGTGAAAATAGCGAGTTTCAACAATTCTTTCAACCTTTCAACAGGCTTGCTAAAAATTGGATGTCCCAATTTCTGATTCTTGACACATAGTCGGTTTCATGGTATACTAAATGATAAGTATGCTGTGAACTCTTTCACAGCCATTTTTTCAGAAAAACGCAAGCAGAAAGGCGGTTATGAATATGCCAATTCGTGTAGGGATGGTATCCCTTGGATGTTCAAAAAACTTGGTAGACAGCGAGCGAATGCTGTTTAAACTCCGGAAACATGGTTATACATTGGTCAAAGAACCGGGCGATGCAGATGTTGTGGTTGTCAACACCTGCGGTTTTATTCAGTCGGCAAAAGAAGAAGCAATTGAAACGATTTTGGAGCTGGCAGAACTCAAGAAAGAGGGCACGATTCAGAAAATCATTCTGACGGGCTGCCTGACCGAACGGTATCAGGAAGAAGTTGCAGACCAGTTTGCTGAAGTGGATGCCGTTGTTGGAATCGGCGACCAGAAAGACATCGTTTCGATTCTGGAATCCGTTCTGAAGAAAGACAGAGTGGTACAGTTCGCTCCGAAAAGCGATGCAGAACTGATGGGCGACCGGATCATTACAACGCTGCCGTTCTACTCTTATTTAAAGGTTGCAGAGGGGTGCAGCAATCGTTGCAGCTACTGTGCAATTCCGAAGATTCGAGGCCCATACCGCAGCGTACCGATGGAAGCAGTGCTGGAAGAAGCCAACCGGCTTGCAGAACGTGGCGTAACGGAATTGATTGTCATTGCACAGGATACCACGCAGTACGGGAAAGACTTGTATGGGGAATCCCGTCTGCCGCAGCTGCTGAAAGCTCTCTGTGAAATCCCAACCGTGCATTGGGTGCGGGTGCTGTACTGTTATCCGGAACGGATTACAGACGAACTGCTCGATGTGATGGCAGCAGAAGAAAAGATTGTGAAATATCTGGATATTCCGATTCAGCATTGTGACGGGGAAATTCTCCGCCGGATGTATCGCCCGGGCAATGAAACGATGCTGCGGAATCTGATTGCAAAGATTCGGGAGAAAATGCCAGATGTCACCCTGCGAACCACATTGATTACTGGCTTCCCGGGCGAAACGAAAGAGCAGTTCAACGCTCTGGGCGATTTCGTGCAGGATATGCAGTTTGACCGGCTGGGCTGTTTTGCCTACTCCGAAGAAGAGGGAACAGACGCTGCCGAATACGAAGACCAGATTGATGAAGAAACCCGAGAACATCGGGCAGAAATCCTGATGCAGCAGCAGGCAGAATTGCACGCAGAAAAGAACGCTGCAAAAATCGGCACACAGATGGAAGCGGTCATTGAAGGCTTTGACCCGTGGGCAGGCTGCTATTTTGGCAGAACACGGGCAGATGCACCGGAGATTGACGGAAAAATCTTCATCCGCCGGACGAAGGAACACCAGTGCGGTGACTATGTACAGGTAGAAGTCTTTGATACGATGGATTATGACCTGCTGGCAGAGGAGGTAGAAGAAGCATGAATTTGCCGAACAAGCTGACTTGTCTGCGTGTGCTGCTAATTCCAGTATTTTTGATTTTTCTGTATATTGGAGCAATTCCCTATCATTTTCTGTTGGCGTTGGTGGTCTTTGCCGCAGCATCCATTACAGATGCCTTGGATGGAAAGATTGCCCGTGCACGGGGCTTGGTAACAAACTTCGGAAAATTTCTCGACCCGCTGGCAGATAAAGTACTGGTGATTACTGCCCTGCTGGCATTTATCGAGCTGGACGAAATGCAGATTTCAGCCATTCCAGTGATGATTATCGTAGCAAGGGAATTTATGGTTTCCGGCTTGCGGATGTTGACCGCCAGCGAGGGCGTTGTAGTTGCTGCTGGCATCTGGGGCAAGCTGAAAACAGCGTTTACCATGGTGACGATTGTTGCCATCTTGACTTACTGTTCGCTGACAGGGGATTTCAACTGTGCGATTCCGGAAGCCGTTAAAACATGGGGCTTGAACGGATTGCTCTGGATTTCCACCGCTCTGACAATTATTTCTGGATGCGGATACTTAAAGGGCTACTGGTCTTATATCAATACCGATAAATAACAGGAAAGGATGTACCCTATCATGATGAAAAAAGGATTGGCTGCCGCTGCAGCCCTGTTAATGCTGTTGACCGCTGCCGGATGCAGCGATCAAGATGCATCATCTTCCACCGCAGATGCGGCTTCTTCTGTCACCACTGCGGAAACAACATCCACCGAGGTGACCACAACCGTGGACATCGAAGCACTGATGCCGCAGGAGGAAGAACTTGACCCATCTCCGATTCCTTTTCAGGATATTGCATTTCAAGTACCGGCAGGCTGGGGCAATTTGAACGTAGAAAATCTGGTTGTCTGGTATCCGAACGATGGTTCTGGTTCGCTGACGGTGCAGTGCTTTCCGAAAGACGAACTGGAGGTTTCCGGAACAGATGAAAAAGACTTGCTGAAAAATCTGGGACAGAACCTTGCAAAGGGACAGACGGTTTTCTCCGAGGTTTGGAACGAATTGCTGGGAACAGATGCCTATGCCATTACCTATTCTCCGGAAACAGATGCAAGTGCAGACACTGCTCAGAAAGTGAACCTGTCCGTTTTGTTCTATGTGAATGATGTGCCGTATGCCATGACGTTTGCGAACTATACTGGAACGAGTCCGGTTCTGAAAGATTCCGGTGCGATTTTGAACACCGTGCAACTTCGGGATGCATCTGATTCGACAGATACAACCGATGCAACAACGGACACAACAACCGATGAAACCGATACAGAAACAGAAACGGAAGCTACCACCAGCGAGAGCGAAAATTAAAAATTCTAGTCATAAAAAATGACACAAAAAGAAGCCGCACAGCGGAGAGAAAATCTCTTCCGCTGTGCGGCTTTTTGCTGTTGTAGAATCGGGGCTGCCGTTAGGCGTTTTGCGTTTGCTCGTCCGGCAATCCACGGGAAAGCCAGGTAGCTGCTAAGTCCAATGCTGCATACAAGGACGGTCGCTTGGCAGTTCGGAGACTTTTGTTTTCATCGGTGGACAAATCATAGACCTGTAATTCGCTGGCAACCGGAATGACACCGCTGGTATCTTTCTTGGTGACACGAATCATAATGACGTGCGGCTCGCACATATAGCCATAGTAAAAGCAATCGCCGGAACGAACCAACGGATAGCCTTTGTAAAAGAGAAAGTTTTGCTCCACGATACCCATCCTTTCTTTGTGTAACTTGGTTTGTGTCTATTGTTTGGGCGGAGAACTTACTGCCACGAGGTCTGGAAGTCTTCGTCTGTATCGAAGATGTCAAGATTATGCCGCAGGGCATCCAGATAAGAAGCCCGACACTGGAAGCTTAGTTCACCGTTTACAGTGATATAGCAATTGAAGTCGTCGATTTGATAGAATGCAACGGTACGGTCTTCGCTGCCATCAGAAGTCTTGTAGTGGATTTCTGCATCCGGTGTTCCGGTTGGAGCATCGCCCAAAATCACTTCTTCCGCAGCGGTTTGCAGCAGGAAGGCATAGAATTGCCGATAGCGTTCGGTGTCAATTTCCGACTTGCCATCTCTGGTGATGGAAGCAGTGTCCTTATCTGTACCGCTGTTCTCGAATGTGGTTTTCTTGCCGTCTACGGTAACATCCAGTTCGCTGATGTCCCAAACATAGGTGGTGAAAATCAGCTTGGAAGCCAGACCGGTCGGAGTAATGGTTGCCCACGGGCACTTATCCGCAGCAATCGCATAAATCACATTGCCATCATCCAGCTGTACCGGATAATAAGTGGTTGCAGTGGAAGTGGTTGCGGTACTGTCATCGGTAGAAATGTCGTCAGCCTCGGTGACAACATCGCCGATTTTCAGGGTGTAAGTCGTGCCGCCTTCGCATTCCAGCGTCAGGGTTGCGAACGGGTCAGAAATGCCGTAGTCCTCCAAATCCTGTTCACTCGGACGAACAGCCAGAATCTTGCTGGCAGACAAGCCAAACAATCCCTCAATGACATCCTTAGACCGTTCTACGCTCAAATAAGCAGAAATCGGAGAAGTCATCTTGTGGGTGGACTGGGTGTTGCCGCTCTCGCCGTCGTTGCTGGTGTCCCGATGTTCGAGGACAATCGGCGTATCGAGGTCTTTCCGTTCGATGGTAACGGTGTTGATGGTTGGCATATTGTCGTCATCCGGCTTTTCCAGAACGGTTGTAGCTAGGAAGTCGGTGTCTGCCTTGCTGAAGTTTGCCAGCAGGGAAGTCTTAACGGCATAAACCGTATCACTGTCCGCCAGAGCGAAATAGTTGCAGCTTGCACCGGAAACGCTGCCGCCGATGCGGAACGCAAAGGTCGTTCCATCATCGAACTGCATGCTGACTTGTGTGGCATCCTTGCCCAGCCCGAACTTGTCGAGGTCGGTTGCGTGTTCTTCCACACACTGGTCAGCCTGTAGGCTGGCGGTGTTGTTGGCAAGTGTTCCAAGCAGGGATTCGTTGGTGGGAATATCCTCCCAGCCAGAAATCCGGAAGATTGCCGATTCGGTTTCTGTCGTCGTAGAAGTAGAAGTGGAATCGGTTGCATCCGTTGCAGTGGTCGTCTTTTCTGCCTTGACCCGAACTACTTCATAGCTGCCGGTTGCGTTGGTAACAGAAATCTGTTTCACATTGTCTGCGGATTCGTCCGAGAGTGTCAATGCTGCGAGGTCTTCTGCGGATTGTGTGGTAGCAGCAGTGGCATCACTGCTGCTGTCCTCCTTGCCAGACGGACGGGTCAGCAAGACAACACTGCCAGCCAGCAGTACCACAACGGCAGCCCCGCAAATCACACCAATCATTCGTTTTTGCATAGGTCACGCCATCCTTTCTGCAATTAGCGGCTCTTTCTGCGTGCCCAGATGACAATTCCAATCACAATCGTAATTGCCGGGAAGACAACTAGAACGACTGTGGTGAGCAACTTCATCTGAGAAGCAGTTGTATTCATCGAAGTGATGTTCATATCCTTTGCAGTGATGACGATGTTGTCAGATTTTCCGCAAATGGTGTTCAGTGCACTGATGAAGTAATCCGCATTGTTATAGGAGGTATCCTGTGCAACGTAGTAATCGAAGTAACCCATCGAACCGATGACCATGACATCACTTTCAATTTGACCGTTATCCTGTGCAGCCTGATTCTGAGAGAATGCCATGACAGAATAACTGCTGCGTTCTGCATTGGCAGCATCAAAGGTTGTAGTGGTGGTTGTTTCTTCCGTGGTTTCCTCGGTTGCTTCGGTGGTGGTAACGCCGTTCTGTGCATCCCAAGCTGCTTCTGCCCGTTCCGAGTTGCTATCGAGATTCAGCGGAACGCAGTAAGCAGAATCTGCGGTATCCAGCAGGTCGGTAACCACTCTGCCATTGTTGGCATCTCTGGTGAGAATCGGACGGGAAACCGGAGCGATAATCGGCAGGGAAGTGTTAGAAAGTCCGCTGCTGTAGTCGCTGTTGGTCTGGTTGACAATTGGAGCATACATTCTCTGATTGCCGGCAACGAGCAAGGTAACTGCCTGCTGGGTGCTGGAGTTGTCGTCAATGACATAGCTGTTATCGACCGTAATGTTCCAATCCTTCAGGAATGCGTCCAGATTTGGGGTATTGCCCTGTGTAAAGTCGGCGATGTAGAGTAACCGTTTGCCGAGGTTGCCGTCATTGTGCAGGAACGTTTCCAGCTTGTCGATGGCATCGACCGTGAGGTCGTTGACCGGAGCTGGCAGTACCAGCAAATCATAGTCATCTGGAGAAATGGTATCGGTGACCATATCCAGCTGTGTAACATCATAGCCGTTGTCGTCCAGCAGCGTGCTCAGAACCTTGGCAGCATACTGGTTGCCCTGTGTCGGGCTGTAGATGGTGTTGCCGTTGGAAGTGCTGATAAAGCCAACTCGCTGCGGATTTGCATCGGTAACATTCATGATGGCGTTGGTGAGGGACTGTTCGCCCTTGAATGCGGTGATGCATTCGGACAGGGAAACCTGTCCATAATAATAATACTGCAACTTATCCTGATCCATGTCAAAGAAGTCAGACAGTGGGAATACCTTTACACGGTCACCGCTGCAAACAATGACATTATCAGAACTAATCGTACCGCTGTACTTGCTCTGATACTTTGAGAGAATATCCGGATCTTTGGTGGTATCGAAGTAAGTTACTTCGATTTCACTGGAATAGCCCTGATATTTTTTCAGCAGTTCCGTCACCATTTTCAGATAGGAGTCCTTTTCCAAGGTGCTTTCCTCGCTGGAAACGGCAATTTCAACGGGTTCGGTGAGGTTTTTGATATAGTCAATGGTTTCATCCGAAACTTCGTACAAGTTGGATGATGTCAGGTCGATTTTGGCGTTCGGATACCGTTCCACCAATAAGCCGACAACGACATTCACTAAAATCACAATTGCTGTGACAATGACGGTAATGGCAAACGCAATGCCGCCGTATTTCATCTTCTTTTTCCGCTGTCTTTGTTTGATCAGCTTTGCATCCTGTTGTTCCATAATCGTTTTCAGCCTCCTTCTTACCGCCAACGTCTGGTTTCAAATACTCGGACGGTAAAGAAATTAAACAGAACCGCCGTGCTGATATAGAGCAGAACGCTGGACAGGTTAAACAGTCCATAAGTAAAGTCATAAATGCGGCTGAAGAATGAAACCGATTCCATCGCATTGCCGAGCCAGCCCACAAGGGTGCTGAGGACAGTGCTTTTGCTGGAAAGAGAATCTGCACTGCTGGAAACTGTTCCACTCAGGTAGTCGATCATATAGAGGACAACCAGAGAAACAATGCCCAAAACATAGGCGATGAACTGGTTTGCTGTGAATGCAGACAAAAACAGGGTGATTGCCATGAACGCTGCTCCCATGAGGAAGAGGGCGATAAAATTGGAAAAGACAATCGACCATGCAACCGTGCCGAAGAAGCTCAGCAGGATGGCATAGACAAAGACAATGGCAATGCCCATTGCATAGACGGTCAGGGCGGCAAAATACTTGCCGAGGACAATGCCGCCGAGGGAAACCGGTGCAGTCAAGAGTCCTTGGTCGGTTTTCTGTGCACGTTCTTCCGAAAGCAGACGCATCGTCAGCAGTGGCAGAATCAAAACCATGACCAACCGCATCCATGCAAAATAGTTACTCATATCTGTACGGGCATAGTTCAGACAGAACAGCCAGAACAGAACACCCGATCCCAGATAGAATACCGTCAGAAAGACCGGGCCGATGGCGGAGTTGAAGAAAGACCCCAACTCTCTCCGATAAATCGCTCCCATGTTACTTTGCCTCCTCTTGTTTGGTGTCGGGTTGTTTTGCTGCCGGAGCAGGTTTTTTCGGTGCAGCATCCGGCTTGGTTTTTGTTTGTTCCGGTGTCCATTCGCCCATGGTCACCTTGAGGAAGATGTCTTCCAGTGTCAGCAGACCGCTTTCCATGCGGTAGATGTTCCAGCCGTGTTCCTGTGCAACGGCATTGACTGCCTTCCGCAGGTCGGCGTTGTTTTTCGGTTCGATTTCGTAATCGAACAAGCCAGCTTCCAGCTGTGTGGACTGCTGTACCTTTGCCACGTCTGGAATTGCACGCAGAGCCTGTAAAACGTCTGCTTCTGCACCATCCAGCCGTACCTTGAGACGGTGGTTCTGGGACATGGACTGTGCGAGGGTATCAATTGCACCATCTGCCATCAGTTTGCCCTTGTTGATGATGATGACCCGGTCACAGACTGCCTGAATTTCCGACAGGATGTGGGAAGAGAGAATAACCGTGTGTCGTTTTCCGAGCCGCTTAATCAGGTTTCGGATTTCCATCATTTGTTTTGGGTCAAGACCAACGGTTGGTTCATCGAGAATCAGGATGGGCGGATTGCCAACGAGTGCCTGTGCCAGACCGACACGCTGCCGGTAACCTTTGGACAGATTCTTGATGATGCGGTCTTGCACATCACTGATTTTGCAGAGGTTGCAGATTTCAGTGAGGTGTGCTTTGCGGGGGAGTTTGCACTTTTTCAGGTCATAGACGAACCGCAGGTAGCCCATAACGGTCATTTCCTGATAGAGTGGCGGCAGTTCCGGCAGGTAGCCGATTTCCCGTTTTGCCTGGATGGGATTGTCCAGAATGTTGATGTCGTTGATCAGAGCCTCTCCGGAAGAAGAGCTGATGTAACCGGTCAACATGTTCATTGTGGTGGATTTTCCGGCACCGTTTGGCCCTAAAAAGCCCACAATTTCACCATCTTGTACGGTGAAGCTGATGTCATCGACTGCAAGGTGACTGCCGTAACGCTTGGTCAGATGATTTACCGTAATCATGCGAAAAGAAGACCTCCCTATTTTGATGCAGCTGCAAGGAGATTGCAGCTGTTTTTCATTTAGAGTCGGCAAAAAAGGAGCAAGGGTGCATCCCCAGCCCCTTTTTCAACCGACTCCCGAATGATTATAGTCGGATATTGTGAAAATGCTGTGATAATCTTACGAAAGGCGGTTTATACCGTCCTGAACCCGCTTGAGGGTTTCGTCTTTGCCCAAAATGGCACAGAGTTCAATGCCGCCGCCCGGTGTAAACGGCTTGCCGGAGAGGGCAGTTCGCAGCGGCCAGAGCATCCAGCCATTCTTCACGCCGAGTTCGCCGATTCTTGCGAAAACAGCAGCGTGAATGCTGTCTACTGTCCAATCAGAAATGCCTTCCAGAACCGGCAAGATTTCCATGAGGGCTTCCTTGGCGGTTTCCGGTGTGGTTTTCATCTTCTTGTGGCGATACAGTTCTACGTCATAATCCGGCAGGGCATCAATGAAATCCACCTGTTCCGGAATATCGGTGAACAGTTCGGTTCTTGGCTGTAAAACGTGGCAGAGCAGCTGCAGGTCTGCGGTTTCGCTGTGAACCACCTGACGGATGTACGGAATGGCTTTTTCTGCAAAGGCTTCCGGTGACATCTTGCGGATATATTCGCCGTTGATGGCTTTCAGCTTAACCGGGTCAAACAGTGCCGGAGATTTGCTGATACCAGAGATGTCAAACGCCTGAATCAGTTCGTCCATGGTGAAGATTTCCTGTTCACCAGTTGGAGCCCAGCCCAGCAGAGCGATGAAGTTAATGATGGCTTCCGGCAGATAGCCCTTTTCGAGCAGGTCTTGGAAGGAGGCATCCCCGTTCCGCTTGGAAAGCTTGTGGGTCTTGTCCTTCATGACCGGAGAGCAGTGTACATAAACCGGAACATCCCAGCCGAATGCCTGATAGAGCAGGTTATACTTCGGAGCAGAAGAAAGATATTCGTTACCACGGATGACATGTGTAATGCCCATCAGATGGTCGTCTACAACATTTGCGAAGTTGTAAGTCGGCATGCCATCGGTTTTAATCAGAATCTGGTCATCCAGCGTGCTGTTTTCTACGGTGATATCGCCATAAACTTCATCGTGGAATGTAGTTGTACCATCGAGCGGCATCTTCTGGCGGATAACATACGGAACACCAGCGTCCAGCTTTTCCTGAATTTCTTCCGGTGTCAGATTCCGGCAGTGCCGGTCATACATCGGGGCGATGTGAGAAGCTTCCTGAATCTTCCGGACTTCTTCGAGCCGTTCCTTGCCGCAGAAGCAGTAGTAAGCGTGACCGCTCTTGACCAGCTGTTCTGCATAGCCCTTGAACATGCCCATCCGTTCAGACTGCACATAAGGGCCAACTGGGCCGCCGATATCCGGGCCTTCGTCCCACTTCAAGCCAGCAATGCGGAGGGTGTTGTAGATAATATCAACCGCCCCTTCGACATACCGTTCCTGGTCGGTATCTTCGATTCGGAGAATAAAGTCGCCGTCATATTTTTTTGCCAGCAGATAGGCATACAGAGCGGTTCTCAGGTTACCGATGTGCATATAGCCAGTCGGGCTTGGTGCAAACCGTGTTCTGACACGTTTTTCCATGAGAAAAAAACTTCCTTTCGTTTGATAAATATAGGTATCATGATAATGTGGGGGAGTATTGGGCTTTACTGCTTGCAGGCAGCTTGTACGGTGCGGATGTTGTCCGCAATGGCAGCTTTCAGCTCGTCCAGACCGGAGAACTTTTGTTCTTTCCGCAGAAAGTCCAGCAGTTCGATCCGGCAGAACTGCCCGTATAAATCCCCTTGAAAGCCTAATAAATGGGTTTCCGCAACTGGAATGCAGGCATTGGAAACGGTTGGCTTTGTACCGATGTTGGTCACGCCGTTCCAGACGCTGCCGTCTTTCAAATAGACCTTTGCCCGATAAACGCCATAGAGTGGCACAAGTTGTTCCGGAGCAAGGGAAAGATTGATGGTCGGGAACTGAATGGTTCTGCCAAGGGCAGCCCCATGCTGAATGATGCCGGAAATTTGATAGGGTGCACCGAGCAGGCGGTTTGCCTGCTGGATTTCGCCATCTAACAGCAGTTGCCGAATCCGGCTGGAGGAAATCACCGCTCCATCCTGTTCTACAGCGTCAATCAGTTCGACCGTAAAGCCAAAGGTTTCGCCGAACACTGCCAAGTCGGCAACGCCCCATGCAGCCCGGTTGCCAAATCGAAAATCCCTGCCGCAAAAGAGCTTTTTTGCGTGCATCTGGTCGTGGAGATAGACCCGACAGAAGGTTTCACCGTCCATCGCTGCAATCTCCGGAAACGGCGGGCTGACAACGGTCTGAATCCCAGCAGCCGTTAAAAGCTGCTGTTTGGTGTCGTCCGGATAGAGATAGCGGAGCGGTTCACCCCGTTTGATGCGGACAGAAGTGGTCTGCATCGTAAAAGCAGCTGGCGTCAAACCGTCTGCCTGACAGGCAACGGCTGCCGCTAAGACGGCACGATGTCCGATGTGAACACCGTCAAATAAGCCCAGTGCCACGGCGGAAGCAGGTTGGAGCATGGGAAAACCTCTTTTCGTTGGGAATTTCAAAAAATGGGAGAATGCGAATCAGAACCGTTTTCCAATTCGCAATTCCTGTTGCGTACGGTCGGCAAGTGCCGTTCCTAAGAACGTACCAGTTGCCCCGTAGACGGTATAGATATCCTGGTCAGGCTGGAGATTCCGCAGCCGATTTAAATCTAATTTGACACCGTTGCAGAACATCCGTTCCTGTGCGGCATTGAGTCGCAATTTCGGATAGGATGAAAACAGGGAATCCGTCGGGAGCAGGTGCTTTTCCAGCGTGCCGTCTGCCATTGCAGCGGCAACCTGCTCAAAGGTCAGGCAGTCTTGCAACGGATAGCCGCAGGCAGCTGTCCGAGTCAGAGCAGTCATCACCGCATCGCCGCCGAGCCGCTGCCCAATATCAGAGAGCAGCGTCCGGATATACGTTCCTTTTCCGCAGGAAACCGTCAGTGTTGCAGTCTGTTGCGTTTCGTCAAAAGCGTCCAGCGTAATAGCATCAATGTGCACAGTACGGGTGGGACGTTCGACGGTTTCGCCCTTTCGTGCGAGTTCATACAGCCGTTTTCCGTTGACGGAAACCGCAGAATACATGGGTGGCAGCTGGGTAATATCGCCGAGAAACTCCGGCAGTATGGCACGAAGTGCTGCTTCTGTGACGTGCTGTTCCGGATAGTCTTGCAGGGGCTTTCCCCAGATGTCGAGCGTATCGGTTGCCTTGCCGAAAACAACGGTTGCCTGATAGGTCTTGTCCTGATTCGGCAGGATGTCGCAGGCTTTTGTTGCAGTTCCGACCAAAATCGGCAGTACGCCCGTTGCCATTGGGTCGAGTGTTCCTGTGTGTCCGAGCCGTTTCATATGCAGAATGCCACGCAGCTTTCCGATGACATCGAACGAGGTAAAATCCTGCGGTTTATTCATACAGAGAATGCCGTTCATGATTCCGCCAAGCTCCTCTCTACCGCTGTTTGCAGCTGCTGCATGACGGATTCTGCTGTGCCTTCAATGAGGCATCCAGCAGCCTTGATGTGACCGCCACCGCCAAATTCTTTGCAGATGGCAGCAACGTCCACAATACGAGCGGAACGCATGGAAACCTTAAAGACATTGGGATCTCGTTCCTTGAGGGTAATGCCGACTTCTGCTCCTTCGACCTGTAGCGGAAATCCTGCCAGACCATCGAGGTCGAGCGGGTCTAAACCATACTGTTCCATGAATGCCAGCGTGATGCAAATCATTACACATTTTCCGTTGCAGCTGGTATGCAGCTGGTCGATGAGCTTTTGTTCCACTCGCAGTCTGCCCATACTTTTAACGGCAAACATCGCCCGATTGATCCATGCATAGTGGATTTCCGGGAACTGTTCCATGAGGTCTGCAACGATTCGCAGCGTGTGCGGGGTTACGTTGTCGAACTGGAAACAGCCCGTATCGGTTGCCATGCCCGTATACAAGCAGGTGGCAATCTGGGGCGTGAGTTTCACAGGCAGTTCCTTTGCAATCGCATAGACGATTTCACAGGCAGCGGCTGCTTTTGGATACAGACAGCATTCCTTTGCAAAGGAGCGGTGCATGATGTGGTGGTCAATTGCAAGGGCAACTCGTCCGCCATAGGGTTCGTCCAAGTCGCCGAGCAATTTGCGGTCTGCGACATCGACCGAAAGAATGACAGCAGCGTCTTCGTCAACGGTATCCGGTGTTTCTTCAACTGTCAGAAAGGCATAGCGTTCCGGAATCGGGTCGCTGCACCGTACCACCGCATGACAGCCCATCTGACGGAGCAGGGCAGCGAGTGCATAACCGCTGCCGATGCAGTCGCCGTCCGGACTTTGATGGATGAGGATCATGGCTTGCTGGATGGTTTGCAGCTGGGCAGCTGTTTCTGCAATGTTCATATCTTACTCCTCAATGTCCTCTAAATGCAGGTCATGCAATTTCTGATTGATTTCTGCACTGTGTTCAATGGAGTGGTCTGCAATGAAGTGCAGAGCCGGAGATTTCCGCAGCTTGAGGCGATGAAACAGTTCTCGCCGCAGGAATCCGGTCGCACTGACCAGACCGATGCAGGAGGTTTTCGCCGTTTCGATGCCAGATAAGCTGGAAACATAGACTTTACAGTTCGACATATCGTTAGACAATTCCACCCGAACGATGGTCAAAAGGGGGTCGATACGGGGGTCTTTGAGTTCCCGCAGCAGGGCGGTGAGTTCTCGCAGGATGTCTTCTTCTGTCCGACTGGTTTTATAGTTTGCCATAAGAAAATGCCTCCTTTTTTCAAATCAGGGGCGGAGAAATGCAGCGAATGCCGCTGCATTTCCAAGCCGGATGGAATGAATGTTCTCTGAATTAGTCCTGATATTCTTCCATGATGAAGGCTTCAAAGATGTCGCCTTCCTTGAAGTCCCGGAACTTTTCGAGCGTAATACCGCATTCGTAGCCTTCGGTAACTTCCTTTACGTCATCCTTGAACCGCTTCAGGCTGGACATTTTATCTTCTGCAATGACAATGCCATCCCGAACGACACGAATCTGGCACTGTCTGGTAACTTTACCGCTGAGGACATACGCACCGGCAACCGCACCAACGCTGGAGATTTTATAGACCTGACGCACTTCGATCCGACCCATAACAACTTCCCGGAACTTCGGAGCAAGCATGCCCTTCATAGCAGTTTCCACATCTTCGATGGCATCGTAAATAACCCGATAGGTACGGATTTCGACATGGTCACGGGCAGCAGTTTCTTCTGCCAGCGGGTCAGGACGCACATTGAAGCCGATGATAATGGCATTGGATGCATCCGCCAGCATGACATCGCTTTCGTTGATTGCACCAACGCCGCCGTGGATGACCCGAACCCGAACTTCATCGTTCTGGATTTTTTCGAGGGACTGCTTCACAGCTTCTACAGAACCCTGCACGTCAGCCTTGACGATGATGGCAAGTTCCTTCATTTCACCCTCTGCAATCTGGCTGAAGAGGTTGTCAAGTGTTACCTTCTGGTATTCGCTGAACTTTGCCTGTTTTGCTTCATGCTTCCGCTGTTCTACGAGGGTCTTTGCCAGACGTTCATCTTCTACAACGTCAAAGACATCGCCAGCAGCCGGAACTTCTGCCAGACCGGTGATTTCAACCGGAACAGATGGGCCAGCTTCGTGAACAACTGTACCCTTGTCGTTGGTCATGACACGAACCTTTCCGACACTCGTTCCGGCAAGAATAACATCGCCGGTGTGCAGTGTCCCGTTCTGAACCAACAGGGTTGCAACCGGACCTCTGCCCTTATCCAACCGAGCTTCGATGACAGCACCCTTTGCACGGCGGTTCGGGTTTGCCTTGAGTTCCTGCATTTCTGCAATCAGCAGCACGTCTTCGAGCAGTTCGTCAATGCCTTCGCCAGTCTTTGCAGAAACCGGAACGCACATAACATCGCCGCCCCAGTCTTCACAAACCAAATCATATTTGGTGAGTTCTTCCTTAACCCGGTCTGGATTTGCTCCTTCTTTATCCATCTTGTTGATGGCAACAATCAGGGAAACACCAGCAGCCTTTGCATGGTTGATGGATTCTACGGTCTGCGGCATGATACCGTCATCGGCAGCGACAACCAGAATGGCAATATCTGTGATATTTGCTCCTCTTGCACGCATTGCGGTGAACGCTTCGTGTCCCGGTGTATCGAGGAAGGTAATTTCCTTGCCGTTGCAAGTGACCTGATATGCACCGATGTGCTGGGTGATACCGCCGGCTTCGCCTGCGGCGATGTTGGCGTGACGGATGTAGTCCAGAATGGAAGTTTTCCCGTGGTCAACGTGACCCATAACAACGACAACCGGAGAGCGTTCTTCGGTGTTATCGGATTCGTCCTCTTCTTCAATCAGACGTTCTTCGATGGTAACGATGACTTCCTTTTCTACCTTTGCACCCAGTTCTTCTGCAACCAGACAAGCGGTGTCGAAGTCGATTTCCTCATTGATGGATGCCATAACACCCAAGCCCATCAGCTTTTTGATGACTTCCGTTGCGGTCACCTTCAAGCGACTTGCGAGTTCGCTGACCACGATAGATTCCGGAATCCGAACCTTGAGCTGCTGTTTTCTTGCCTTTTCGAGTTCCAGACGGCGAAGACGGTCTTGTTCGGTTTCCCGCTTATTGGAATACTTCTGCTTGTTCCGCTGAGCAGACTTCTGGTTGATTTTTTGCTTTTTGGTGGAATAGTTATCCTTGCTGTACTTGCCAGCCGGAGCAATCTGTTCATACCGCTGGTTGTACTTATCCAAATCCACATAAGAGCCACGGGTATCAACGGTACGCCGCTTTTCTGTTGTAGTAGCGGTATCGGAAGACAGTTCCACTTCCACGTGCAGCCGTTCGCCCCGTTTTTGTGCCTGCGGCTGCTGTTTCTGCTTTTTCTTGTGGTGTTCCGGATGGTTGTTATTGTTGTTGTTATTCGGCTGGCTGGCTGGATTGGCAGCAGCTACCTGCTTTTTCGGCTGAGCGGCAGCCTGCGGCTGATTTTTCTGACTGGATGCAGTCTGCTGCGGCTTCTTTGCAGCGGAATTGCTGTTATTGGGATTGCCGTTGCCATTGTTATTGTTGGCATGGTTATTTCCAGCGGCATTCTGCTGCTGTGGTCTTCTCCGATCCTGCGGCTGTTTTTTTCCTTGATTCTGCTGCTGGTGAGCAGCTTTCTTTTCGTTCCCTTTTTTCATAGATTGTTGTGCCACCTCTTCCCTCGTACTGTTTTTCGTTGCGAAATAGGCTGCAAAGCCGTCTGTCACCTGCTGATGCTGGGTGATGGATTCCAAAACCAGATTCACTTCTGCTTCCGTCAGGGTGCTGCTGCTCTTTTTTTCTGTTCCGTTTTGCAGTTCAGAAAACAGGGCGATCAGGTCATTCGGGGTCATCTGGAGTGTCTTTGCAACGTCGCTCAATTTCTGCTTTTTTGTCGTCATCGGCAACTCTCCTTTCCGCGTGTTCCTGTCGGTTGGGACAGGGTTTCAAAAAGAATGGTATGCGTCATCCATTGCTGGAGGACGATTCGGTCTGTAATAGAGCCTGAATCCGCTGGGCGAATCCGGCTTCACAGATGGTCAGGATGCCGGCACGCTGTCCGAACAGCAGCCGGACTTCTGCCATTTCCCAGTTCGTCTGTACGACTGGGACGTGTTGTTTTTCGGCGAAATACAGCACTTCTTTCCGGCTTTTTTCGGAAAGGTCTGCGGTGAGCAGAATGCAGGCTGCATAGCCGCCCTGGATGGCATCTTTCGCCCGTGCAAAGCCGGCTTCGAGTTTACCGGCTTTCCGGCAGATCGTCAGTAAATTCCTGCACTTTTCTGGTAAGGGCATCTTCCATCTCCTTATAGGTTTCCGGTGGAAACATCTGCACAAAAGAGCGTTCCACCTTGCGGGTTTTCTTTGCTTTTTCGAGGCAGGCTTTATTCTTGCAGAGATAAGCCCCTCTTCCCGGGGTTTTTCCGGTTTCGTCAATGACGAAATTGCCGTCCGGGGTTCGCACGATTCGGATGAGTTCCTGTTTTGGCTTTCGTTCGCCGCAGCCCATGCAGGCACGCAGGACTTCTTTTTTCTTTTTCATGCGGTGTTATGCCTCCGTTGTTTCCGGGGTTTCTGCTGGTGTATCAATGGCGGATTCGATTGCAGCGGTTGTATCGTCATCGCTCAGCAGCAGGTCATCTTCCTCTGCATCGGCATTCTGTGCCTGCCAGTTTTCTTCCCAGCTTGCAGCGTCCTGAGTCTGTTCTGCATCCTGTTCAGCCTGAGCCTGCTGAGCCGCTTCTTCTTCTGCCTTTGCCTTGGCTTCAGCCTCTGCCTTTGCAGCGAGTTCAGCCTTTGCTTCTTCCACCTTTTCTGCAATCAGAGCTTCGTTTTCTGGAGTTGCAGCCTTGATGTCAATCTTATAGCCAGTCAGCTTGGCAGCCAGCTTGGCATTCTGTCCCCGGTTGCCGATGGCAAGGGAGAGCTGATTTGCTGGTACGAGCACGCCGCACAGCCGTTCTTCCGGATTGATGATGGTAACGCTTTCCACCGTTGCCGGAGCAAGGGCTCTTGCAATAAATTCTTCCGGATTTTCGCTGTATGGAATGATGTCGATTTTTTCGCCGCTCAGCGACTTGACAACGGCATCAATTCGAGCATGCTTCGGGCCGATACAGGCACTGACTGGGTCAACATTTGCATCATTTGACCAAACAGCGATCTTGGTTCTTGCACCAGCTTCTCTGGAGATGGCTTTGATTTCTACCACGCCATCATAGATTTCCGGTACTTCGAGTTCAAACATCCGCTTGACCAGTTCCTTGCGGACACGGGAGATTTTAATAATTGGCTTCTTCTGCTTGTTGGCGATGTTGGTGACATAGACCATGATGCTCTGTCCCTCTTTGAGTTCTTCGCCCGGGATCTGTTCGTTGTGGAACAGATAGATTTCGGTCTTGTCATAGACCAGTGTTGCAGCACCGCCTTTTTCCACCTGTGTAACGGTGCAGGTGATGCAGTCGTTTTCCTTGTCCTGGAATTTATCCAGAATCCGCTTGCGGTTGATGTCCCGCAGGTCGCCCTTGATGGACTGTTTTGCGGAGAGAGCAGCGGCTCTGCCGAACCGGTTGATGTCCAGCCGCTTCTGGATGTGGTCGCCAACTTTAATGGATGGGTCGATGTTGCGGGCTTCTGCGATGTTGATTTCGTTTTCATCAATTGGTTCATCGTCGATAACATCCTGCCGCAGATACATTTCAAAGGTCTTGGTGATTGGATCAATTTCGACGGTAATGCGGTCTTCACTGTCCGGATAAGCCTTGCGGGCTGCCTTCAGCATTGCAGATTTTACCTTTTCGATGAGGGTATCGGTGTCCAGACCATTTTCGCTGCCCAGCGAATTCAGTGCTTCAAAAAAAGCATTGTCCATTTTATGTGCCTCCATTTTTAAAATTCAAATGCTTCGTATCGTTTTACAAACGTAAGTGCTGCAAGCGGCAGGCTGATGCTGCCGGTTTCGGTTTCCAGTGTCAGCATGTCATCCTTGCAGGATTGCAGCGTACCGATAAATTCCCGTTCTCCGTCAATGGGGCGGATGGTGCGGGCACGCACTTCCGTGCCGATGCCATCGGTAAAATGCCAGGTGCGGTTAAATTCCCGTTCCAGACCGGCAGAGCCCACTTCCAAGATATAATTTTGAGAAATCGGGTCTTGTTCGTCCAGCAATTTGTTCACGGGTTCGGTCATTTTTTCGCAGTCCTCGATGGTAATGCCAGATTCTTGGTCAATAAAAATCCGGAGATACCAGCAAGCACCTTCCTTTTCAAACCGCACATCCCAGATTTGAAAGCCGAATTCATCTGCAATGGGTTTCACTGCATTGTAAATCCGCTGTTCGGTCGCCCCGAATGCCTTCAGTTTCATGTGATTGCTCCTTTCTATTTGCAACGGCGGAGCCGGAAAAAGCCCCTAACATAAACGAAAGACCGGAAAGGGTTCCGGTCTTTGCTGCTGCGATATTGCTATTATAGCACACTCCACAGGAAAAATCAAGCGTTTTTTCGTTTGTTTTTGATTTATTTCCGAGGAAATCCCTGTGGATGTGCGGAATCGTTCAAAAAATCATTCAGAAGCGGACTTTACGAACATATCATAAACGCAACGAATTGCCTGTTCGAAGTCTTCTTCAGTGACACCGACAATGATGTTCAATTCGCTAGAGCCCTGGTCAATCATCTTGACATTGACTCTTGCGTGTGCCAGAGCGGCAAAGATTCTTGCAGCGACACCTCTTGTCCGGTACATACCATGACCAACAACTGCCATCAGTGCAATGCCGTCCTCGATTTCGAGGGTATCCGGATTGACCCGCTTCCGCAGTTCGGTCATGATCTGTTCCCGTTTGCCTTCGAGCTGAGCAGTTTCGAGAATCACGGTCATCGCATCAATGCTGGATGGCATATGTTCGATGGAAATATTGTGGCTGGCGAGAACATCGAGAACGTCCCGGCAGAAACCAACTTCGCTGTTCATCTTGTCCTTGTGGATGTTGATGATGCTGAAGTGCTTCTTGCCAGCGATACCAGTAATGGTATAGGTGCTGCAATCATCGGCGTTGCATTCCGGAACGATCATCGTACCCGGAGCAGATGGGTCATTGGTGTTGCGGATGTTGATCGGAATACCAGCGGAACGAACTGGGAAGATGGCTTCTTCGTGGAGTACAGATGCACCCATGTAAGAGAGTTCCCGCAGTTCGGTATAGGTGATGGTGCGGATGCCGACCGGATTTTCTACGATTCTCGGGTCAGCAACGAGGAAACCGGAAACGTCTGTCCAGTTTTCATACAGGTCTGCCTTCATTGCTCCGGCAACGATTGAACCAGTGACATCGCTGCCGCCTCTGGAGAAGGTCTTGACATAGCCATCTGCACCGCAGCCATAGAAGCCCGGAACAACAGCATAATCCAGACCAGTCAGCCGTTCCCGCATGGTCTGAGCAGTCTTTTCCCGGTTCAGTGTGCCGTCTTCCTGGAAGAAGATGACTTCTGCTGCATCGACAAATGCAAAGCCCAGATAAGCTGCAATCAGCTTGCCATTCAGGTATTCGCCCCGGCTGGCTGCATAGTCGCTGCCGAACCGCTTCCGGAAGTTTTCGCCGATGGTGACAAATTCTTCATCCAGCAGGGTTTCCGGCATAGAAAGCCCGTTCAGGATGCTGACATAACGGTCTTTAATTGCAGCAAGCTGGGTTGCAAATGCTTCGCCTTTTTCAGCGAGTGCATAGCACTGATACAGCATATCGGTTACTTTGATGTCATCCTTGAACCGCTTGCCCGGTGCAGACGGAACAACATATCTTCTGTCTGCTTCTGCCTTTATAATAGCGGCTGCTTTCTGAATCTGTCCGGCATCTGCCAGACTGCTGCCGCCAAACTTTACAACTTTCATCATGGTATTTTGATTTTACAGCACAATTCCCTGTAAAATCGACCCTCCTTATTCGTTCAAATTACAAAATACGTGCAAAAACAACGTCATATTCCAGTATATTCGATTTTTGAGAAAAAATCAACCGTAAAAACGTATGAAATTTTGTAAAAAAAAAAATGTTTATTTGTGGAATACGACTGTATTCGTATCACGGACTTTTTGAAAAATGGAGCGGAAACAGATTGTCCGCTTGAAAATCAAGTCAAACGCTTGCAATTCCTGTTGTTTTATGCTATACTAATAGTAAATTTTTTTCAGAATACAAAAGGAGCATTCCAATTATGGCGAAAAACAATCAGAAAATGGTCGATGCCATTACTTCGATGGATGAAGATTTTGCACAGTGGTATACCGACATTGTCAAGAAGGCAGAACTGAGTTCTTACACCAGCGTAAAGGGCTGTATGGTTATCCGCCCGTATGGCTATGCCATCTGGGAACAGATGCAGCATATTTTAGACGAAACATTCAAGGAAACTGGACATGAAAACGTTTGCATGCCGATGTTCATTCCAGAAAGCCTGCTGCAAAAGGAAAAAGACCATGTAGAAGGCTTTGCACCGGAAGTTGCATGGGTCACACACGGCGGTTCGGAAAAGCTGGAAGAACGGCTTTGTGTGCGTCCGACATCAGAAACCCTGTTCTGCGACCATTATGCAGAAATCGTGCACAGCTATCGGGATTTGCCGAAACTGTATAACCAGTGGGTAAGTGTGGTTCGTTGGGAAAAGACTACTCGTCCGTTCCTGCGTTCGAGAGAATTCCTGTGGCAGGAAGGACATACGATTCATGCAACCGCAGAAGAGGCACTTGCAGAAACCGAACGGATGCTGAATGTATATGCAGATTTCTGTGAAAAGTCGCTGGCAATGCCAGTTGTTAAGGGCAGAAAGACCGAAAGTGATAAATTCGCCGGTGCGGTTGCAACCTATGCCATTGAAGCATTGATGCATGATGGAAAGGCGTTGCAGGCTGGTACATCGCATTACTTTGGCGATGGCTTCGCAAAGGCATTTAATATTCAGTTTACCGATAAGAATAACACCTTGCAGTATCCGCATCAGACCAGCTGGGGTGTTACGACCCGTCTGATTGGTGCGATTATCATGACGCACGGTGATAATAACGGTCTGGTATTGCCGCCGGCAGTTGCTCCGATTCAGGTGATCATTGTTCCGGTTGCAATGCATAAGGAAGGCGTTCTGGACAAGGCAAAGGCACTGGAAGCACAGCTGAAGGCAGCTGGCATTCGGGTAAAGGTAGACGATACCGACAATTCTCCGGGATGGAAGTTTGCACAGTATGAAATGAAGGGTGTTCCGGTTCGTCTGGAAATTGGCCCGAAGGATATTGAACAGGATCAGTGCGTATTGGTGACCCGTCACAATCGGGAAAAGACATTCTGCCCGCTGTCACAGCTGGTAGAAACTGTTCAGGAACGGTTGCAGGCAGTTCATGATGGTATGTACGAAAAGGCACTGGAAAACCGGAAGAACCGGACATATGTCTGCAAGAGCATGGACGAGATCCAGCAGGTTCTGGCAGAAAAAGGCGATGGCTTTGTAGAAGCAATGTGGTGCGGTGATGAAGCCTGTGAAGACAAGGTAAAGGAAGTAACGGGCGTTGGTTCTCGTTGTATTCCGCTGGAACAGAAGCACCACGCAGATACTTGCGTATGCTGCGGAAAGCCAGCAAAGCATATGGTACTCTGGGCAAAGGCATATTAATATCATCTCGCCGCAGGCGAACTGCGGTCGAGCTGGCTCAGCTCGGCGGAGGGGGATTGTTAAGGGGGACAAGCTGTCCCCCTTAACAGACGTATGGATTAGATGAAATTGAAATCTAAGAGAAAATCGAAAAATCGCTGCTCGCCATTCTAAAAACATAAAAAATTCTTGTAAACTGTAATCTAAGAAAGATTCATAGGCAATTCGGGTAACGCAACCATGGCGAACAGCGAACACAGGCAGACAGCGAAGCGATTCTGCCGAACCGTTCGCAATTGGTTTTCCTAAGAATCATTCACGCACTCCGGCAAAGAGCGAAGCGATTTTGCCGAACTTTGATATAACAAAACACCGTATGGAATCATAAAATCCATACGGTGTTTTTGTTCTCTTATTCTTCTAAATTATCCTGTGAATCTTCCTCAGAATGAGATTCTGACGGCAAATGAATCGGGCGATTATACGGATATGCACCGCCACGGTGCTGCATTGGTGGAATGGGAGCAATCTCCGGAGCAGAAGTTGCTTGCGGTTCAGGCTGTCCATAAAATTCCGGAGCAGGCTGCTGCTGTGGGAACGGCTCTTCCGGCATTGGCTGCGGAATCGGTGTTTCTTCCAACGGTTCTGCATCTGGAATTGCTTCCGATTCTATCTCTGCATCTTTGTCCGCTTCTGTATCTTCTACAGGTTCTTGCGGTGGGAGATACCGCAGTGAAAGCGTCATGCAAATCATGCCAGCGTAGAAAACCGCTTCATTCATCAGAAAATGCATCCAACGGGTTTGCTTGACAGCATCGGTCAAATAGCCCTCCAGCTGCAATTCCAACAGGGCATCTTGCAATTGCAACCAAGCCATTGCAAATGGAATCAGAATTGCAATGATTTCCAGCCCTTTCAGCAGCCAGATACACCATGGTTTCCAGCGAATCATGAGCAGTAAAATCAGCGGCACTAACATCAGAATCTGATAGAATGGAATCTGGGTCAGCAGTCCAGAACTGCCGCTGGCTTGTAGGTCTGACCATCCCTCAATGACACCGCCGTATACATAGCAGACTGCCGGAATGATACACATCCACGGGAAAAACCGCATACCGACCAATCCAACGAGTACCATAAAACAGCCAGCGGCAAGATATAGCCAGTATTCCAATGTCATATCATAGAGTGGGTCCCGAAACCGCTGTACCATGCCAATGCAGAGCAGTGCCCCAAATAGTGCCATCAGCAGTGGAAACAGGGAACGGCGAGAAACAGAAACGTGCAAGCGTTCCATGATGAGAAAGCCTCCTTATTTATTCAGTTGTCTGCTGGGAATCCGCAGCAGTTGTATTTTCCTGTAAGATATACCAGAAACCATCGACTTGAATCAGTGTCGGGGAGATGGTTTCTGTCTGTGTGCCCTTGCTGCCCGTGAGGGTGCGTTCTACGCTGAGTGTTACAGCATCTTGTGCGTGTACTTGGTCTTCTCCAATCATTTTATTCATATCATCTGTCCATTCGGTCAGGAAATCCTGTGATTGTTCAGACATGCCCTTGATGGCGAATGAAACGGTGACATCATCGCCACACTGCTGTTTCCAGGATGCCATGGTATTGGTGATGGCTTGCTGGTAGGTGGAAATCACATCTTCTTTGGTTTTATTATAGTGTTCCATGTAATAATCCCAGTAAGCTGGCGGTGCCATAAGGCGGTAGAGGGTGTCTGGCTGATTCTGGATGAATGCCGTGTAATATTCCGAGAGAACAGACTGATAGGTTTCAGGTGCTTGGTCGGAATTTTCTGTGTCTGTGCTTGCAGGTGCAGCAGTGGTGGTCACTGTCCTATTAGAAATAGATGATGCTTCCTTGTGTAGAGCATCTGGAAGAACAGCTGCACAGATGCCGCCAGCAGCGATAACAACTGCCACAATGCCACCGATGAGCAGTCTTTTTTTTTGTATTGCCATTTGTTTGAATCCTTCTTTCTTGGTTTTTATATTGGCTCGTATTTTAGTGACCCATCTTATCAATTACCACAAATCATAGCCGTCATACTGGCAAGCATAGTCAACCTGCTCCATAGCATCCATACAGTACCACTTTGAGCCACTCTTAAACAGTGTCAGCGTTAAGCTATCTGTTGCATTTTGATTGCTGCCGCTGGTGACAATCCGCACATTTGCCAGTACAACCTTGTCAATATCCACGGTCACCGAGTAGGTATCTGCAATTTTCTGCTCATATTCTGAACAGGTTTCCTCGTCTGTATAAGTAGTTGTCTCATCTCGTTCATAGCCAAATTCAATGTTAGAGCCGAGGTCATCTGCCATTTGTTCTTTCGCATAGTTGAAATAGCCGTCCAGACAGTCCCGAATTTCCTTGCGGTTCATGCTGTATTTGCTGGATACTTTCGAGAGGAATGCGTCTGGAACAATTTCACAGTACCGTGTCCCACTCATAGAATCTCTGCCCTTTACATAGCGGCGAATCGTTGCCCGATAGCCGCAGAAAAACAGGAAATATCCACTGACCAATAAAATCAGCACCAATAAAATGGCACAGAGTGCAATCCAACGATTGCGGCGGCTGGTGCGTTCGAGCCGTTCATAGCGAACCTCTGGCGGTTCGATGTCGGCAATGGGTTCAGCCTCCTTCACCTGTTCTGGGGTGCGATAAGTTGTCATCGCTGCACCAATGGGCGGACTTTCTTTCTGATGGGAGCGGACAGGAATGCCGCAGTTCGGGCACTTTTCCGCGCCCTCCGGGAGTTCTTGTTCACAAAATTTGCATTTCATGCTGGTTCATCCTTTCTTTTGCGGTGTAATTTTGAGGCTTTGCAGATTCCCCGATGCACCAATATCCCTGTTATCCGAAAACAAAAAACGCCATCCTTCCACCCACACGGTTCAAGCGTAGGGGAGAAGGACAGCGTGTGTGTCAAATAGAATCGTCATACAGGCTCTATTATAACAAAAAATCCGGTAAATTGTCAATGCAGATTTGCAGGTTGGCTGAAAAATTTTCAAAAAAGTTACTGCTCCCGATTAGGCGAGCGGGTCTTGCAGTCCCAGCAATGCCGTATCCAATACATACCAGTTCCCATCATAGCGATAAATATAGCAGAAACGGTGTTCGGCTTCTTTTCCGTTTTTGCCGGAAATAGAACGGGTGTAATCTACAGCGTAAGTCTTGTTGACTTCTTTTTCTAGTGAGAGATTCTGAAACCAGATGTTGAACTGTTCCAGCTGTTCCGTATCCAGTTCTTCCACATCATCGAACTGAATGGAAATATGATAGTTGTTGCCATAGCGAGCAGCATGCTCCTGAAAAGTAGAGAGATAGGTTTCCATCGTCTGTTCGGTCAGGTCAAGTTGAGAGGATGCTTCAGAGGGGAACATATTGGCAGCTGCACCGCTGGCATCCTGCCGTTCTACCCCATACCATAGTTCCTTGACAGCGGAACGATAGCCGTTATTGGAGAACAAATAGCAGAGAATCCCGATGATGATCAAACAGCCAACGCCAATACTGAGAAAGCCCAGAATCATACTTCTTTTCAATGGTTTTACAGCAACAGCCGGCTGTGCAATGGTTGCTTGCAATGGATTTGCAGCAACTGGCGGAACAGCAGTCGTTGACGATGCAGCAGTAGCAGAATTTGTTGTAGTGGTATTCGGTGTTGAGGTGGATGTTTCTGCTACTGGAGTGACGGCTGGAGCTGGTGCAGGGGATGGAATTGGCGGAACAACTGCTGCTGATACTGGCGATTCTGGCGGAGCAGCAGCTGGAGTGGGGGTTGGTGGTTCTACTGGTGCACCACAAGCGTAACAGAATCGGTCATTCGGCTGTAGCGATGTACCGCATTTTTTACAAATCATAATGAGAAACCTCCTATGGGGACATTAAGACATTTTTTCCCCACAGATGGGGCAGAATTTCGTATCAGGGGAAAGTTGCTGACCGCATTTCGGGCAGGTTTTAGGGACAGGTGCTGTTTCTTGTGGCGGAGTTTCTGCTTCCGCTGTATCTTCCAATTTTGCACCACAGGATGCACAGAATAAAGCATCGGGTGCAAGCGGACTGCCGCATTTTGAGCAGATACGGGAAACGGGTGCAGTGGATTCCGGTGGAGCAACCTCTACTTTTGCTCCACAAGTTGTACAGAATTTAGAATCTGGCGGAAGCGGTGCACCGCATACTGGACAACAATGGTTAGCAGAAGAAACAGTTGACTGGGCAACCGCAGCTTTTTTGATTTGGATTTGCTCCTGATAGGAAGCAATGCGTTCCTGAGCATCATGGAGTTGTTTCATCAGCGGTTCAAAAGCAGGGTCAGGGTTGGTTTCGTACTGCTGGGCATATTGCTGACCGATTTGCTGATAGAGGTCTTTGCAGAGGTGTTGTTCTTCCCGAATCTGGTTATTCAGGCGGAGCGTTTCGGTAGAGCATTTGGTTTTTTCGATGGCAGATTGGCCCATGTTGGTGATTTTCTTTCCAATATCTTCAAAAAATGGCATAATGGACACTCCTGTTCTATGTATTTGAGATAGCAGGATAGTGGCTGCCGGGGAGGGCAGCATATCTGCGTCATGGATTAGTATTATTATACCAAAAAGCGTGTCAAAAAGCAAGCATTCGGGCTAGATTTTCACATAATTTCCTTTTTCGAGAAGGATTGCGGCTTATCCTAGGAAAACCACCTGAATCCGGTTCGGCAAGGCTGGGGCACATCCCCAGCTTGCCTTGGGAACCGCAATTGCCCCTGAAACCTTATCTCTTATTACAACCTCTCAATTTTAAAGGCAATTGCGATTCTTTGCGGTTCTCTCCTAGATTTTTGTTGTAGTTTCTCATGCAGTTTTCATTTGCTTCGCAAATGTGGGCTGCTCGCCCACACCTCGGCAGCATTTTTGA
>ERZ1673743.1324-NODE-1324-length-28003-cov-7.696472_pt1 | contig 28003 bp, 26 predicted proteins | sample MGYA00580197_ERZ1673743 | MGnify/ENA primary metagenome ERZ1673743 (study PRJEB41218, sample SAMN15661795) | gut metagenome | host: Homo sapiens | place: Canada: London | collected 2015-08-20/2019-03-30 | study: EMG produced TPA metagenomics assembly of...
GATGAAGAGATTTCACTGGAAACGATAAAAAAGCTGCCTCCTATGTATTTTACCAATATCACAGGAGGAGAACCCTTCATACGGACAGATTTAAAGGATATTGTGAGGGAATTAAAGAAAAAGAGTGACCGTATCGTTATTTCCACGAATGGCTTTTTTACAGACCGTATTGTAGACCTGTGCAGGGAATTTCCTGATATCGGCATCCGTATTTCCATAGAAGGGCTGGAAGAAACAAATAATAAGATCCGTGGGCTGGAGAATGGGTTTCAAAGGGGCTATTCAACGCTGAAGCAGCTGGTGGATATGGGGATGAAGGATGTGGGCTTTGGCATGACAGTACAGGATGTCAATGCCAGGGATCTGGTAGCCCTGTATCAGCTTTCTGATGAGATGAATATGGAGTTTGCTACCGCATCTCTGCACAATTCCTTCTACTTTGTGGAAGCGAAGAACGTTATTCATGACAGACCTATGGTAGCGCAGGAATTTGAAAACCTGATCAATGAGCTGCTGAAATCAAAGAGTCCCAAGAAATGGTTCCGGGCATATTTCAATCATGGATTGATCAACTATATCTATGGACAGAAGCGTCTCCTGCCCTGTGATATGGCGTTTGATACCTTCTTTATTGATCCTTACGGGGATGTTATGCCCTGTAATGGTACAAAGGATAAGGAAGTGATGGGGAATCTGAATGAGTGTGACAGCTTTGATGAGCTGTGGAACAGCCCACAGGCAGATGCAGTACGTGCAAAGGTACGCTGCTGTGATAGGAACTGCTGGATGATCGGTTCAGTTTCTCCGGCAATGCACAAGTATATCTGGGTGCCGGCATTCTGGGTTCTCAGACATAAGCTGAAGTTCTGGACAGATAAGAAATACAGTATGTATGAAAATAAGATCGTAAGGGACTATCGTGACGGCAAGGTAACAAAATCGCAGCTGGACGCTTGTTCCACCTGCGATTTGCATGCCATGATCCATGATGGTTTGTCGGAGAAGTCAAGGGAAAAACTTGAGGGTGGTGCTGGACGTTAGCCTACAAGGTGCCAACTGTCTTCTGCCCATTCGCCTCTGGTATAGTTGTAAAGGCGGCAATAAAGTTTACCATTTATATTTTTATAACGATATTCGATAATATCGGAATAGGGGACAATTCCTGAAGATTCTGATTCTACTGATTTGGCAGCAGAATCTATGGGTTCTGCTGCCAATACAGGGGTAGATAAGGCGAAGAAAGCTGCAAAAAACATGATTGTAGAATAGGTTATTATGTGTTTTTTCATAGATATAATCTCCTTTCAGGTGTAAAACAATTGATAAATACTCCCCCGACCGTATTTAGTATAATATAAAATAAAAATGCAGTCAATAAAATAAATACAATTTATGAGGAAATATTAATAAGGAGAACTGGAATATACAGGAATATTGTTGTCGAAAATTTCTTCTAATGTAGCCATATATTCTGCCCCTTGATAGAGGTCATAAGTACCGTCTTCATTGCGGATAAAATAAAGATTGCCTTCTTCAACGTTAAAAGAGTCTTGTAAATCTTCTGATCTGACTCTATATGGTTCAAACACAAAAACCAATGAGATCATCAATGCTCCAATAAGCAGCAGACTGGAAACCAGCCCATTTGGTGCCAGTGTTTTGATCTTATCAGGGCTTCCGATGATCATTTGTATTCTTTGGTTGAGAGAAGACGGCTTTTTGGAAGATTGGGTTTTTGAGGATTTATTCAACCTGGAAACGTCTGTCTTTGTAGAGCTGTAGGTGGTAGTAAAAGCGGGTGTTGTCTTTTTCTCTGCGAGGGTTCTTGCCATGCTGGTAAGGCTTTTGGAATAGTCCAGGCGTCCAAGAGGTTCTAACGGTGCGATAACCTTGGAATCCACACTGATTTCTATGATACGGTTGATCTCCTTCACGAAGATTTTAACCAGTGGGTTCCAGAAGTAGATCACCTCAAGAAGAGAACAAAGGAACTTATACAAGGTATGGTGGTTATAGTAGTGGGCTGTTTCATGGCTGAGGATATAGAATAGCTCTTCTTTGGAATGAACGCTGTCAGGCAGGACGATAACCGGATGGAAAATGCCATATATGAAGGGTGTGATATTCCTTGGAGTTATGTAGATCCTGAAAACAGCTTTGCTTTTCTGGTGGCAGGAAGTGATCTTATGAAGTATGGCATATGCGTCAGAGTCAGGTGCAGCTTCTCGAAGCCGATATCGTTGCCGGATAGTGGCGAACTGGAGAAAAAGACGTGAGCCGCAGATAAGGATGCCAATGTACCAAGCAATCATAAAAATAGTAAAGATGTTGATGGGATGACCGAGAATGTTGATCTCCAGCATAACAAAGAGATCATACAGATAGGATAAACCCCACTTTACCGGTACAGAAACAGTGAAGGGAAATTCAAATGGTAAAAGGAAACGAAGCAGAATAACAAGAGAGCTGAGAAGGAACAGATCAATATTAAAATAATTGATCACAGATGTCTTAACCACCTGATTAAGGGCAATAACAAAAACAGCATTGATAATGATCATGCTTAAGAGGGTAGAAAACGTGAAACTCATATGCTTGTCAATCCTTTCCTGTTTGGTCGATCTCTCAGTTACCTTTCAGGAAAGGACAGGACAAATAACTTTCTAGTTTTTCTTGGAAAGCTCCTCTCTTTTCTGAGAGATAAGTTGCTCGAGACTGTCAATTTCTGACAGGAGATCTGAGGTATCTTTTTCCTCTTCGAGTAAAGTTGCTACAAAGGAAGAGGGGGAGAAGGGCTTACCGGAAACCTTGCTGAAGGCATTCTCAAATTTCTGAATTTCAAATTGATCAGGTGTCATGGTCGGCTTATAGCTTCTGCTGAGAACAGTTCCACTATAAACGATCTCATCCACTGCGATCAGCTTCTTCTGAAGAAGCTTTTTCAGAACAGCCTGTACAGTATTAATGGACAAGTCATCACGCATGGAGGTGATTTCGGAAGCCACCATAGATTTCCCGGATTCCCAAAGAATATCCAAAATATCTCTTTCTCTGTTAGTTAAACGGTATCTGTCATTTCGGCTGAGTGTCATAATTTCTTCCCTTACTTTTGTATAGTATAATAATGTTGTTAACATAAACATTAACGTATACATATCATAGAAGAAACATGGGAAAAAGTCAATAAAATAAAAGAACGAATATTGAACAATATTTACTCATAATAACACAATAGGACGATAATACCACGCAGAAATGTAAGATGATTAACAGACGATTCCCCTTCATAAGTAACATCAGTCTTTCTGACAACACTTATTATACAACGTAAAACAGAATATTCAAGACTGTTTTATGAGAAATGTATAAAAATCAGCATATTGACAAATAATGCACAGAAATAACAAATAAAAATGTCCTAAAAGTGAGAAATGGTATTTATATAATTGCAAATTATTTCTACAGTTTAATGCAGTTTGAAAAATTTGGAAATATGTCTTAAAATAGGACACACTATGCATAAGAATATACTAAAATAGTAATGATCCACTTATTCAAATGAGGAAAGAAAGGATAGCAAGCAGAGGATGGAAAAGATGGATACAAATCTCCAAAATTTTAATGTAGTTGGCGACAATGTAAGACGATACAGAGTAGAACAGGACTTAAGTCAGAAGGAATTATCTGAGAGACTGGAAACATATGCTGTTTATATCTGCAGAGGATCAATTTCAAGAATTGAGCGTCATGAAAGGGCTGTTATGGATTTTGAACTGAAAGCACTTGCTGAGGCTCTGAAGGTTACAATTTACGATCTCTACGAGTAAATAAGGATGATCGAAAAGAAGCGATAAGCGCACTGGCAGATGCGGTGCGCTTTTTGTAGTGGGTGGATTATTTATTTGCCGCATCGTCTGCTGATAATATACTTGGGACGACGTTTGATCTCATCATAAATACGGGAGATGTAGTGGCCTATAATGCCAAGGCTGATCATTAATATGCTGCCAATGATCAGAAGCAGGAGGATCACAGTAGTAAAACCTTCCTGCGCAGTGCCGGTGAAATAGCGGTACAGTGACTGTATGCCAAGTACAAGGGAAAACACCAGCATGATCCAGCCAAGCAGTGTTACAGCCTGCATGGGTGCACCGGAAAAGGAAGTGATATTCCGGATGGCATACTTGGTAAGGCTCCACATGGACCATTTGGAGGTTCCGACTGTACGTTCCTGCACTTCGAAAGGAACCTGGATGCTGCAAAAGCCGATCCAGGAAGAAAGGGCTCGGAAAAAGGGAGCACGCTCTGGCATGGCAAGCAGGGCATCTACAGCCTGTCTGTCCAAAAGTTTAAAATCGGAAGCGTTTGCCATATCAATATGGGTAAGCCTGCTGATGATAGCATAAAAGCCGTTGGCACAGAGATGGTGGAAAGCACTTTCCTTTCCACGGGAAGTCTTGACGCCTTCCACGACCTCGTAGCCCTGTTCCCAGAGGTGGTACATTTCTATGATCGTGCAGGGAGGATGCTGCAGGTCGCAGTCCATGATAACACAGCATGCCCCTTTTGCTTCTGCAAGTCCTGCGAAGATGGCAGACTCTTTGCCAAAGTTCCGGGAAAACGAGATTCCCTGTACTTCCGGATTGTCTTTTGAGAGCCTGCTGATCTCCTGATAGGTTCCGTCCCGGGAACCATCATCTACAAAAATGATCTCAAATGGAATCTGACTTTCAGAGAGGATTTTCTTTACTGTCTGGAAGGTTGTTTGTATCATGGCTTCTTCGTTATAAGAAGGAATGATCACAGAAAGCGTTTTATTGGAAGGATTCATAATATACCTCTTTTTCTGATTGGTCACAGTAACAGTATACGCAAGAAAAAAAAGAAATGCAATGTTATCCTTGGGAAAGAGAAGCAGGCAGGCTTGAAAGAACAGGAACAATCCTCTATAATCGTAAATGTATGATACAGAGTGAAATGGCACAGGTCTGAGTAAAAATGACAGACAGTGAAAGACAGGATGGAAATATGTCGGAAACGATAAATTATGAAAAAAGAAAAAAGATCGTAAAGCTTCTGACAGCATTTTACCTGATCCCCTTGGGAATCATGGTTCTGTTTAATGCGGTGAACAGTCTGCTGAGGACTACATATTTTGACCTGTATAAGGACATGGAAACGGCAAAATATAAATGGGACGATCCAATTCTTCTGCTGATCGTAACAGGAACTGTTTTATTTCTCTTATACAGACTGTCGATAACGGAATGGTTTCAGCGGACAGGAAAATTATCTCTGACAGCATTGCTGTTTGGAACGGGAGTAAGTCTTGTGATCGTACTGCTTGTCAGGGGAACGGCAATTTGTGATGGAGAAACGGTAAGTGAAATTGCCATCAGCTTTATGCAGGGAAATTATGATGCATTCAGGCAGGGAGAATATCTGTATAATTATTCGTTCCAGATTGGTCTTACAGCGTTTCTTGAAGTGCTGTATCACCTGGCAGGAGTAGAAAATTATCTGGCTTTTCAGATCATAAATGTGGCAGCTGTTGCTATCATCCTGTTTTCTCTGGATCAGATCACGAAAGAGCTTTTCCCGGAGAATGTCAGGAAGCTGGAGTCGGTTCTGTCAATGGGAATGCTGCCGCTTTTTCTGTTTTCTACCTTTGTGTATGGAGATCTGATCGGCTGGGCTTTTGGAATGCTGGCAATCTGGCAGATGCTCTGCTATCTGAAAAGGGATGGGGGGAAATATCTGCTCAGGATAGCAGTATTGCTGGCATGCGGCATTGTGATCAAGTCCAATATCAATATTGTTCTTGTGGCAGTAGTGATCGCTGTTTTACTGAATTGCTTCCAAAAGAGAAAATATAGACATTTGCTGTATATACTCCCCGTGATCTTACTGCCGGTGATGTGTAACTCTGCAATAGAGGGTGTTTATGTACAGAGAGCAGGACTTGACAGATACCCGGAGGGGATTCCAAAGCTTGCATGGGTGGCTATGAGTATGCAGGAGGGAGATGAAGGCGGGTATGCCTGTGGATGGTACAATGGTTATAACTGGGCGGTATATGGGCAGAACGGATTCGACAGGACTGCTACAGAAAAAGCCTGTATGGAAAACCTGAAGCAGTCATTGTCACGTTTTTTACATGAGCAGAAATATGCGCTGAATTATTTCTATAAGAAGTTTACTTCTCAGTGGAATGCCTCGGATTTTCAGGCAATGATCAGTAATGAGTGGTGCACCAGGCATTCTCTGCACACGACAGAGATCGCAAAATGGTTTCTGTTTGAAGAGGGAAGGGAAATTTTGCTTTTTGTTATGAATGGATATCATTTTCTGATATTTCTGCTGACAGGGACTTATTTTGGCATAGAAGTGTTCAGAAAAAGGGACTGGGATCTGCCTAAGGCATATTTTATACTGAATATTTTTGGAGGCTTTCTGTTCCATATGATCTGGGAGGCACAGTCCAGGTATGTGCTTGGATATTTCGTATTGATGCTGCCGCTTGCGGCTGCAGGTCTTGCAGACATTCTTGATAATGTCAGGAAGAAAAAAGAAAAGAAAAACTGGCACAGGCTGCCAGATGATGGAGGATATATATGAAACCACTTGATACAGACAAAACATATCTGATTACGGGAGGAGCCGGATTTATCGGATTTTCCCTTTCCAGGGAGCTTCTGAAAAAGGGAGCCAGAGTCATCGGGCTTGATAATATGAATGATTATTATGAGGTATCGCTGAAAGAAGACAGGCTGGCGATCCTGAAAGAATACGAGGGCTACACCTTTGAAAAGGGAGATATTGCGGATAAGGAAGCTGTTCACAGGATATTTGAAGCCTATCATCCTGATATTGTGGTGAATCTGGCAGCCCAGGCGGGGGTCAGATACAGTATTACCAACCCGGATGCTTATATTCAGTCCAATCTGGTAGGATTTTTTGAAATTCTGGAAGCGTGCAGACATTTCGGGGTGGAGCATCTGGTATTTGCTTCCTCCAGCTCTGTGTATGGTGGGAACAAGAAGGTTCCCTTTTCTACAGAGGATAAGGTGGATCAGCCGGTGAGCCTGTATGCGGCTACGAAAAAGTCCAATGAGCTGATGGCTTATGCCTACAGCAAATTATATGGGATACCGTTGACCGGACTGCGCTTTTTTACTGTGTATGGCCCCATGGGAAGACCAGATATGGCATATTTTAAATTTGCGAAGAAGATCATGGCAGGAGAATCGATCCAGATTTATAATCATGGGGATATGAAGCGTGATTTTACTTATATTGATGATATTGTGACCGGAGTGGAGAACATTCTCTGCAATTCGCCGGCACAGGATGAGAACGGTGCAGCTTATAAGATCTACAATATAGGAAACCATAAGCCAGAGAAGCTGATGGATTATATCAGTGTATTGGAAAAGTGTCTAGGAAAGGAAGCAAAGAAGGAATTCCTGCCAATGCAGCCGGGAGATGTATACGAAACCTATGCGGATGTCAGTGAGCTGATGAAGGATTTTGATTTCAAGCCATCCACAACTATAGAAGAGGGATTGTCCAGATTTGCAGAGTGGTTTTTGCAGTATTACGCATAAATGTATGAAATACTGCATAGTATATGATGAACCACAGGGAAAGAATGCGATTCATTAAGATTTTATTAAAGTTTCTGAAGGAAACCTTAATACGACTGGAAAGCTCTTTTCTATTTTGGTGAATGTGCTATGATGAGATTGCAGATGAGAGTTATGGAATCTCAAAGGAGTGTGAAAATTATGAAAAAATGGAGAAATATAGTAGCAGGAGGTCTGATCGCAGCGTTATTTGTCTTTTCACTCAGTGGATGTGCAGGAAAAGAAACAGAGAGTGGGAGTCAGGAAAACGCAGCGGATAATGTGATCATTACGGAGACCGGGGAAACTCTGGTACAGGAGCAGCCAACGGAGGAACCAGAGGCTGCAGTGACACCTGAAGCACAGAGTGATCTCCCGGCGCCGGATGTGGTGCCGGAGGAAATGCCACAGGAGCCGGAGCAGGAGCAGGTGATCTCTGAGGAGGATCAGATAGAAAGTAAAGGCGGTCATCTGCAGATTGTATTTATGGGAGACAGTATTTTTGATAACAGCAGGGATGGTACCGGAATTCCCTACCTGACATCGGAGGCCTGTGATGCAGACTGCTACAATCTGGCTATCGGAGGAACCTGTGCAGCAATTGAAATTGATGAAAAATATGAAAATGACCAGTGGACATCCAGAAGCCTTGTGGGAATCGTAAAGGCAATGAGAGGAGATATTCCGACAGATATCTTTAATGGCACAAGGGCGGGGGAAATCTTAAGCAGCGGAAATGTGGATTTTACAAGGACCGATTATTTTGTTGTAGAATACGGCATGAATGATCTTCTCCGGGTTACCCCTATGAGTAACTCGGATAATGACTTTGATATCAGAACCTATGTAGGGGCGCTCCGTTATGCAGTTTCCAACCTGAAGGAGTTAGCGCCTGATGCAACGGTGATCCTTTGTGCACCGAATTATGCCATGTTTTACAATGGAGATAAATTTATCGGTGATGGTAATACCCTGAATACAGGCTATGGCACACTGTTTGACTATAAGGGAAGCTGTGAGTATGTGGCAAAGGAGCAGGGAGCAGAATTCTTTGATGCTTATCTGGATCTTGGCATAGACGGGTACACGGCAGAAGAATATCTGGAGGATGGTGTGCATCTGACAGAGGCAGGAAGAAGGCTGTATGCGGATGCTCTTTCCAAGATGATCCGGTCTATAGAGGAGACAAAAAATAATTAAGCAATAGTGTATATATATTTGCTTTTGAAAAGCGCTTTTTGACGATTTTGTGAGCATCGTTTAAGAAGCGCTTTTCTTGACCATTCCTTTATATCGTGATACCATAAACATTATGGGTCAGTAGGCCATGGAGGCTGCTGACAAGAGAGAAAAGGAGTAAAATGGTCAGCCTATGAAGGAAAAGATCCAAAAGAAGGATATCGTTATATTGACCATCCTGTGGCTCTCCTATCTTGCTTTTAATGGAATCCTGCTGGCAGGGCATGAGCTGTGGAGAGATGAAGCCAATGTCTGGCTGATCGCCAGGGAGCTGTCGGTTCCGGAACTGTTTGCGCAGATCAGGTTTCAGGGGCATCCCTGTCTGTGGTATCTTCTGGTGATGCCATTTGCCAAAGCAGGACTTCCCTTTCAGACGATCAGCATACTCAGCTATGTGATCATGGGAATAGCAGCAGGAATATTTGTATACCGGGCACCGTTTCATCCGGTGACGAAGCTTTGCTGCTTATTCAGTCCGGTATTTTCCTATTATTATTCTGTGGTAGCGAGAAATTATTGTCTGATCGCCCTTTTTCTGGTAGTATTGGCAGCTTTTTATAAGGATCGTAAGCGGAAGCCGGTAGTCTGTGGTCTGCTGCTTGGACTTCTGGTACAGGCAGATACGATCGCACTGGCACCGGCAGGGCTGATCTCCCTGATGTGGCTGTGGGAAGCAGCATCAGAAAGTGTCCATAAGAAACAGAAGAATGCGTTTATGCAGGCAGCAAAGGGATTATGGATTCCACTTGCCAGTCTGATGCTGTGGATCTATGAATTCCACGGGGTGTCAGACAGTCCGGAATATCAGATGCAGGATCTGGGATTTACTTCACTGCTGACTGAAATTAAAAATTTTTCCCTTCATATTCTCTCCAGAATGACAGGAGCAGGAAAGACAGCAGATCTGCTGTTAATTTTACTTTTTCTCGCAGCAGGAATCTGGATTGGCGTGAAAAAGAAAAATTTCTTCCCAGTGATCGTGGCAGCAGGCACTTTCCTGTTTGAGGCACTGTTCAGTGTGCTGGTGTACCAGCTTCATATCTGGCATTATATCGCAATAGTATTTGCTGTGATCTGGTGCTTCTGGATCCTTCTGGAAACGGATGGAGAGAGCGCTGGTCAGGCAGGAAGCACAAAAGAAGCTGCACGTATTCTGCCGGAGATTTTCCTGATCATCATCTCGATACTGATGCTTGTACAATGGAATAGTGCAGAGGAAAGCTCAAGCCTTCAGAATGCTTTATCCGGGGTATATTCCGACGGCGTAAATGCAGCGTCCTACATCAGGGAAAATGTACCGGAGGATTCACTGATCATCAGTACGGATGTATCGGAGGCATCCACAGTGCTCGCCTATCTTGGGAAGAAATATCAGTTTTATTATGCGGGAAATGGAAGGATCGAAGCCTTTGCGGATTATACAGAGGAACAGAAGGGCGGGATCGAATATGCGGATCTTCTGGACTGGGCAGGTGCTAATTTCCCAGATAAGAAAAGCTTTTATATTTTAAAATGTGAGCAGAACTGCATCAGCAGCTTTGAACCTGGAGAAGAAAACAGCAGGATCTGCTATGAGACAATGACAGACACAGCGAAGGGAGAAGCCTATACGCTGTATGAAATAGAAATACCATAAGTGAGAGGATCACCATGGACAGAAAATATGACAAAATTATAATCGGAGCCGGTCTGTATGGTCTGTACGCAGCGAAAAGGTGCAGTGATAAGGGTGAAAAGGTGCTGGTGCTGGAATATGACAGGGCACCCTTTCAGAGAGCAACCTATATTAATCAGGCCAGGGTGCATATGGGATACCATTATCCAAGAAGCCTTACGACAGCAGTGAAATCAGCAGGATATTTCAGACGGTTTGTAGAGGATTTTGGATTTTGTATTCATGACAGATTTGAACAGATCTATGCCACGTCAGGACGTTTTTCCTGGACGAATGCGGAGCAGTTCATGGAGTTTTGCAGGGCAGCAGGGATCAGGTGTGAGGAAGTGGCGGTTTCCAAGTATTTTCAGACAGGAATGTGCGATGGAGCCTTCCTGACAGAGGAGTATACTTATGATGCCGGGATCCTTCAGAAATATTATGAAGAGCAGCTTTCTGACAGGAATAACGTAACGTTTCTGTTTGAGGCAAGGCTGAAAAAGATCCTCCGGAAAAATGACGTGTTCGAGGTATGGATGTGCGATGATATATGCTTTGAGGCTCCCTTTGTACTGAATGCCACGTATGCATCTGTTAACCAGATCATTGAGAAGACGGAAGGAATTGATCAGGAGAAGTTTAAAATAAAGTATGAGCTTTGTGAGATCATTCTTTGTGAGCCCGGTGATACACTGAGAGGAACGGGGATTACCGTTATGGATGGACCGTTTTTTTCCATCATGCCGTTTGGAAAAACCGGGCTGCATTCACTGACCAGTGTGACCTTTACGCCGCATGTGACAAGCTATGAAGAGCTGCCGACATTCCAGTGTCAGAGGGAAAGTGAGGATGGCAGGCCGGAATGCAGGCCGGAGGCACTTGGCAACTGCAATACCTGTATCCATAAGCCAGACAGCGCATGGCCGTATATGTCGCATCTGGCAGATAAGTATCTGAAACCGGAATATGCCTATACTTATAGGGAATCCCTGTATTCCATGAAACCGATCCTGAAGTCATCAGAAGTAGATGATTCCAGACCGACAGCAATCCGTGTACTCAGTGAGAGTCCGGTCTTTATCAGTGTGCTGTCAGGAAAGATCAATACCGTATACGATCTGGATGCGTATTTATAAAAAGACAAAGCGAGGAAATGAATGTGACGGGAAACAGTAAAAAAGAAAAAAAGTTTATTTCTCTGGTTGTGTATCTGCATAATGTGGAAGAATATATCCGCTTTTTCATGCGTTCTATTATTCCGGTGTTTGAGGATAACTTTGAAAAGTTTGAGATCGTATGTGTAGATGATGGCTGTACAGATGGAACAATAGAGAAATTAAAAGGCTTTCTGGAGGAAAACCAGGTGAATGCCATGGTCAATATCATCCATATGAGCTATTTTCAGGGGATCGAGAGTGCCATGAATGCAGGCCGGGATCTTGCTATTGGTGATTTTGTGTATGAATTTGACGATGTATTCATGGATTATGATCCGGATATGCTGCTCCGGGTGTATGAAAAGCTTCTTGAGGGAAATGATATTGTGGCTGCCAGCAGTAAGGGGAAAATGCGGCTGACATCACGGATCTTTTATTCCCTGTATAATATGACAAGCAGGGGTGGCGGCAGGATCGGACCGGAAACTTTCCGTATTATTTCGAGAAGGGCAATTAACCGGATCAAGTCGATAGGACAGTATATTCCCTACCGGAAGGCTGTATACAGTAATTGTGGATTGAATGCAGCAACCATGTATTATGAGAGCAGGGATGAGAAGGCAAGGATCACGAATGAGACGGTAGCCTCAGAAAGAACATCACTGGCACTGGATTCCTTTATCTATTTTACTAATGTGCTGGAGAGAGTTTCCATGGTCATCTGCTGCGCCTTTCTGGTGTTTACAGTAGCCATGGGGATTTATCTGGTGTCGGATCTGTTTAATTCCCATAAGCCGGTAGAAGGCTGGCTGTCAACGATGGGCTTTCTGGCGCTTGGTTTCTTTGGTGTATTTGCACTGCTGACCATTATTCTGAAGTATCTGTCAGTACTGCTGAATCTGATTTACAAGCACCAGAGATATCTGGTTTCTGATATCGAGAAAATTGCAAGGAAATAAGGAAAATACGATGAAAAGAGAAGTAAACAGCATCAATCTGCTTTTTCCGGTCCTGAATGAAAGACTGCGGCTGCAGAAAGGGATTGAGACAACGATAGCCTATGTCAGGGAGCAGGTGACGATTCCCTGTAAGCTAACGATATTAGATAACGGATCAGAGGATGAAACACCGGAGATTGGAAAGAAGCTGGAAGAAGCTTATCCGGAAGTAACCTATGTCAGAGTAGGGGAGAGAGGCGTTGGCGTAGCATTCCGGAAGGGAATCGAGCTGAATGACTGCGATATTGTGGGATATATGGATATTGATCTTTCCACAGATCTGAAATATCTGGGAAAAACGATAGAAATGTTTCAGCAGGATCCGGAGCTTCAGTATGTAAATGGGACAAGATTCAGTAAAGAATCTGATACCAAAGGGAGAAAATGGTACAGGAAGATCACCTCTATGGGGCTGGTGTTTCTGCTGAAGACAATATTTCATATGAAGGCAACAGATGCACTCTGTGGATTTACCTTCTTAAGGAAGGAAGAAGCAGAGCAGCTGGTTGCAGAGAGCAGTCAGGACAATGGCTGGTTTTATACGGTAGAATTTCTACTCAGAGCAGAACGGGATGGTATGAAGATCTGTGATATGCCGGTAGAATGGCAGGAAGATTATAATACCACGGTAAAGGTCTTCAAAACAATTAAAAACTATATCATACAGATCAACAGATTACGAAAGGCATTGAAGTCAGAAAAGAAAGGGGCATAAAAATGCTGAAAAGAATTGATTTATCCAGGGATTTTCAGAAGCATAGAGAGGAATATTTAAAGGCGATTGAGGCTGTCTGTGAGGAAACAGCCTTTTCCGGTGGGAAATATGCAGATCAGTTTGACCGGGAGTTTGCGGAATATGTGGGAGTTCCTTACGCAGCGGGTGTCAATAATGGTACCAGCGCCCTGCATTGTGCAATGGCAGCACTTGGTGTAGGACCGGGGGATGAAGTGATTGTTCCTGCAAATACCTACATTGCAACGGCCTGGGGTGTCAGCTACACAGGAGCAACACCGGTATTTGTGGACTGTACGGCAGATACCTGGGAGATTGACCCGGATAAGATCGAAGAAAAGATTACAGATAAGACAAAGGGGATCATCGGCGTTCATTTGTATGGACAGCCTTTTGAATTCAGCAAGGTGAAAGAAATTGCAGACAGACACGGATTGTTTGTTGTGGAGGACTGCGCACAGGCGCATGGAGCCGGTTATGAAGGAAGAATGGCAGGAAGCCTTGGCGATATTGGCTGCTTTTCCTTTTACCCCGGCAAAAATCTGTATGCCTTCGGGGAAGGCGGCAGTGTGACCTGCAAAACACAGGAGCATTTTGACACAGTCACAACCATGAAAAATCAGGGATGTCATGTGAGGTATTATCATGACATGATCGGTTATAATTACCGTCTGGAGGGGATCCAGGGGGCAGTTTTGAGTGTGAGCCTGAAATACCTGCCGGAGTGGACAACGCGAAGACGTGAGATCGGGAAACAGTATTTAAGAGAGATGCATAATCCCCTGATTACCCAGCAGGCACATCCGGATAATACAGATCCGGTATTCCATCTGTTTGTCATCCAGGTGGAGAACCCGGAGCACTTCCTGGCCTATATGCAGGAAAAGGGAATGGAGTGTAACAGACACTATCCGGTTCCCTGTCATCTGCAGAAGGCATATGCTTCACTGGGATATCATGAGGGGGACTGCCCGAATGCAGAAAAACTGGCAAAGCATTGCGTAACCCTGCCTCTTTTCCCTGAGATGACTGCAGACGAGGTACAGCTGGTAATAGATGCCTGCAATGATTATACAGGCGAGTAAAGGAAAGCTTTAGCATGAAGAAACAGGGAAAAAATACAGCACTGGAGCTGGAGGCATTTGTTAAGGAAAAAGGAGTACAGTTTGGAAAATTTGTTTCTGGATGGCTGACACCGAAACGGTTATTCTGGTTTTTACTGGTCGTTTATCTGCTCAGTCTGGTTCCGCTGCTCTGGATCGGATTTTATAATTATCCAAGTGCAGATGATTACTCAATTGGAAGTGATTGCAGACAGGCATTTGTAAATACCCATTCCCTGCTGGCGACAGTCTGGGCCGGAATCGTGCGTGCAGCAGATGACTGGCTGAACTGGATGGGTTATTTTACTTCCAATTTTCTGATGGCTCTGCCCCCCAATACCTTTGGGGAGAGGGCTTATGTGTGGACCAGTGTGATCATGATCGGGGCACTCAGTCTTTCTACAGCGTATTTACTGAAGATGATCTTCTGCAGGGTATTTCATGCTGATAAGTATCTGGCAGGCTCAGTGATACTGTTGATGCTGTTTATCACGGTGCAGCGTATGCAGGGCAGGGTGGAGGCCTTTTACTGGTACAGCGGTGCTGCTAATTATATTCTGGTGCATAGCTTCTGTATGTGGTTTTATGGACTGCTGATTTCGGCTATTTATGATACGGGAAAGAAACGAATCAGAAAGCTGGTGGGGGCATCTGTTCTCGGCTTCCTGGTGGGAGGTGGCAACCAGATGACGGCTCTGAACGGAGCAGTTGTGCTTCTGGCAGTTATTCTGTGTGTCAGCCTGCAGAAGAAATGGAGGACTTACAGAGCTTTCTGGTGGCCCATAGGACTGTATTATCTGGGCTTTCTCTTAAATGTGGCGGCTCCTGGTAACTGGGTACGGGCAGCAGATGCCACAGGGATGAATCCGGTAAAAGCCATTTTTGTATCCTTTTATTATGCATTTGATTACTGTATCAATGAATGGTCCGGCTGGCCGGTGCTTTTCCTGGTACTGATTTTGATACCTTTGTTTTATGATATGGCGGGAAAAACAGATTTTTCTTTTCCCTGTCCGCTAGGTGTGATAGCCTTTGGGTTCTGTCTTGTGGCAGCGATGATGACGCCGCCTCTGTTTGCAGTAGGAGGCATGGATGCACAGCGTCTGCAGGCACTGACATATGCTATGTATATTCTGGTGGTGACACTGAGTACAGGATACGCAGCCGGATGGTTCCGGAAAAAACTGGATCAAAAAAAACAGAATCAGCAGTTTTCAGGGAATACAGCAATGTATATCCTTTTCTGTCTGCTGTTTTTTGCGTTTGCTTCGGCTCTCGCGGTTATACCAACACCCCACTATTTTACTTTTTCTTCAGCTATTACAGATCTTGCAAACGGATCAGCAAGAGCTTATGGAGAGGCCAGAAAGGAACGTATTGTGGTCTATGAAAGCGGAGAGAGGGATGTGGTGGTAAAGGAACTGCCGGCACAGCCAGAACTTCTGTATTTTTCTGATATCCAGGAGGATCCAGAGTTCTGGGAGAATAAAGGGATGTGTAAGTTTTATGGGTTTGATTCTGTAAGACTGCAAAAGAATTAAAGTAAACCAAAACGGTCGCATAGACAGTAATTGAGAATTATGTTATAATCAGTATAATTGATTAATCGGAAAGGTATAGGTATAGCATGAAGAAAGCACTGATCATTGGTGCCGGTCCGGCGGGACTGACAGCAGCTTATGAGCTCCTGACCAAGGCCAGGGATATAGAGGTGGTGGTTTTTGAGGAGAGTGACTGCTTTGGCGGTATTTCCAAAACAGTAAATTATAAAGGAAACCGTATGGACATGGGAGGACACCGTTTCTTCTCCAAGATTCCGGAGGTAAATGAATGGTGGGACAACATGCTTCCTATGCAGGGAGCGCCGACCTACGATGATATTGTATTAAAGCGTGAGATGCCAGTGCATAAGGGCGGGCCGGATCCGGAGAAGGAAGATCGTGTTATGCTGACAAGACACCGTGTTTCCCGTATCCTGTTTGATACCAAGTTTTATGATTATCCGATTTCCTTAAAGCCGGAAACCTTTAAAAACTTTGGCGTGCTGACTACCCTGAAGGTAGGCTTCAGCTATCTGGGATCCATGTTCCATAAGCTGCCGGAGGATAATCTGGAAAATTTCTATATTAACTGCTTTGGCAGGAAGCTGTATTCCATGTTCTTTGAGTACTATACAGAGAACCTCTGGGGACGTCATCCCAGTGAGATCGATGCTTCCTGGGGTGCACAGAGAACCAAGGGACTTTCCATTATGGGAATCCTGAAGGATTTCTTTGGCAAGCTTTTCAAGGTAAAGAACCGTAAGGTCAATACCTCCCTGATCGAGGAATTCAAATATCCAAAGCTTGGTCCCGGACAGCTCTGGGACGTAACTGCAGCTGAGGTTGAAAAGCTTGGTGGTACGATCATCAAAAATGCAAAGGTTACGAAGCTTCACAAGAATGCGGATAATGTGCTGACCTCCCTGACCTATGAAAAGGATGGACAGGAGTTCACCATGGAAGGTGATTACTTCATTTCTTCCATGCCGGTGAAGGATCTGGTTGGCGGTATGAACGATGTACCGGCAGAGCCCGCAAGAATCGCCAAGGGACTTCCTTATCGTGATTACATGACGCTTGGCGTACTGGTACCTAAGATCAATCTTGTAAATAAGACTAATATTAAGACCATTAACAATATTGTTCCGGACTGCTGGGTCTATGTGCAGGATCGCAATGTAAAGCTGGGACGTTTCCAGATTTACAATAACTGGTCACCGTATATGATCAAGGATCTGGAGCATACCGTATGGATCGGTCTTGAGTACTTTGTCAATGAAGGCGATGAGTACTGGAATATGACCGAGGAAGAGTTTGCAAAGATCGGTGTTTCTGAAATGGTGAAGCTTGGTCTGATCGACGGTCCGGATGTGGTACTGGATGTCCATATGGAGAAGGTGAAGAAGGCCTATCCGGCTTACTTTGATACCTATGATGAGATGGACAGGCTGATTGAATATCTGAGCGGTATTGAGAATCTGTACTGTGTGGGGAGAAATGGACAGCACCGCTACAATAATATTGATCATTCCATGGTTACTTCCTTTGAGGCAGTTAAGAACATTATAAGCGGAACAAAGGATAAGAAGAATATCTGGAGTGTAAATACCGAGCAGGAATATCATGAGACCTCCAATAACGAGGATGAGAAGAACCAGGCCGAGGTCGACTGAGGCTGAGAAGGCAGAGTAAATAAAAGTGGCGCTGACAGGACATCTGTTATGATGAACTGGCAGCGCCTTTTTTTGAAAGGTTATTTTATTTCTTGCGGAACAGAGACTGTCTTGCACCGTGATTTGCAGCTCTGTGCTTTAAGGTATCATCTACCATGTCCATACGGAGTCCGGCATCAATGAAATCACAGTACTTGCAGAACTGATAATCACTCCGGCTGGTTTTGATCGCCTGGCGGAGCTTCCTGTATTCCTCACTGCTCCATGCTTCCTTTAACGGGGTTTTAGTAAGATCAGCAAGTGTGGTAGCTTCGAAATTGTCACAGCAGCAGATGCCCATGCGGCCATCCGGGAAGATAAACATATCGGTATAGGGCATTAAGCAGGTTTCCTTGATGATCTTCTGGGTATTCTGCTTGTTGGGAGCACTGCCGGCACGGTTTGTAAGGACTGCATCCATATAACGCATCTGGATCAGAAGCTCTACGTCCTTGAACTCATCCGGATGGGACTTCGCATAATCATAAATTTCCTGCACATTATCATGAAGCTTCATGTCGCGGCAGTAGTTGTTGATGATCAGCTGGTTTACATAAGGGATGATCTCCTTGACCTTATCGATGGTGAGCAGGAGACCGTTGCTTGAGAGGAAAATATAGCTGTCAGGCAGCTGCTCCCTGCAGTATTTGTGGAATTCCACGATCCTGGTATCCAGGAAGGGCTCATTGTTTCCATACAGTGTCAGATGACCCTTGTAACCCCAGTCGTGGAGCTGATCGATGATGCTGTAGAACAGATCCTCATCCATGCGCTTATAGGGGCGCTTTTCAGCGTTCTTGTTGGCAGTACAGAAGGAACAGGTGCTGTTGCAGCGGTTGATCGTTTCCAGGTTGACTACAAGCGGCTGAGGTGTTTCCTCTGCGTTCAGGAAATACTGGATATACTGCTCCTGCAGCTTATTCCTGGTAAGAAACTGTAATTTTAAGTAACTTTCGGAGGAAAGCCTGGGGAAACGCTTCTGCAGATTCCAGCCAAGTGCACCGCCGAAATTGTGAAATCTTACTGACATAATAAACTCCTTTATCGGTACATAATATATAAAATGTACAATCTAACCTAATTATAGTAACATTGATTGCAGACAGCGTCAAGCAAGAAGAAACAGAGACTGGTGCTTCCGGAGAAAGTAGTGTAAAATAGAACCTATGGAAAATACAGGTATGAATCAGAAGGAAAAAAGAAATCATTATATAGAGGCGGGATATCTGCTGCTTTCGGCTTTTGCCATACTGTTTGTGGTCAGCAGATCCTCCCTGCTGTATCCCTGCAATGACTGGAACGATGCCAACAGTTATTTTTCCGTAGGAAAAGGACTGTTCCACGGAAAGGTGCCATACAGGGACATTTTTGATCAGAAGGGTATGTATTTATACTTTTTTTATGGACTGGCTTATCTGCTGTCGCATACGACCTTTGCCGGTGTTTTTGTGCTGGAGCTTGTGCTGGCGGCAGCAGATCTGCTTAGTATTTACCGGATCCTGTCACTGTATCTGAAAAAGGATCTGGCACTTCTGTTAAGTCCGCTGCCACTGGCGGCAGCTTTTGCATCAAACAGCTTTTATTATGGAGGAAGCGCGGAGGAGATCTGTCTGCCGTTCCTGCTTGCCGGATTTTATCTGATCCTGCGTTATTTTAAGGAGGAATATCCGGAAAAGGCCATGGACGGTAAGACGTTGCTCTTTGGCGGGCTGCTGGCTGGTATGGTAGCCAATATCAAGTTTACCGTGCTTGGCTTTTTCTTCGCATGGATGATGTGCATTGCTATTGCCTTTCTTGTGAAAAAGGATCTGAAAGGGGCTGTTAAGGCCTGTGGAATTTTCCTGCTTGGCATGTTCGTTCCCTTTGTTCCGTGGATCCTTTATTTTGCCCTGCAGCATGCGCTGTATGACTGGTACTGGGGCTATGTGTATATCAATGTATTTGCATACAGCAATCTGAACGGGGAAGGACCGGGACTTTCAGAGCGGGTCTATATACTGGCGAAGCTGCTTTACTGGGTGATCCGTAAAAATCTCTGCTATTTTGCATTTGTGATACCGGGTGTTTTATGGTATCTTCTGCAGGGAAAGAAAAAACGGATCCTGCCGGCAGTTAGCATGATCTGTCTGTGCTTTTTCCTGTTTCTTGGTATTTATGTGGGAGGCAGTGAGCTGCCTTATTATGCGCTGCCGTTATCCGTGTTTACGCCGCTTGGATTTATATTTCTTGGAAAAGTGCTGGAATGGATTTATGGGTTGTGCAAAAGGCAGAGAGAAAATGCAAAGATGAGTGCAAAAACGGCAAAAAATATACGGTATGGAACCTTCCTGGCCTGCGGTGCAGCCATTCTTGTTATTATGGAAGTGCTGCTCTGTAACCTTTCCATGAATTTCCCTTTTCATAAGGTAAAGAAGGAAGATCATTTTTTGTATAAGCTGGCAGCCGTTGTAGAGCAGGAGAAAGCTCCAACGCTCTTAAATATCGGTTGTCTGGATGCCGGACTGTATACGGTATGTGATATTGTGCCTACCTGTCAGTGGTTTCAGACACAGACGGTCATCATGGATACGGTGCTCAGTGAACAGGAGCGTTATATCAGAGAGGGACAGATACAGTTTGTGCTGGCAAGGGATTCCTACCCGGATGTGATCTTTGAGAGGTACGAGCTGGCAGCAGAAGAAGACTGGACGGAAAACGGACAGGACTTTACCTATTATCTGTTCCGGAGAAAGGATTAGGAAATGATCGTATTGCAGATACTGATGCTGATCTTCTGCATGGTTATTCTGCCATTTGGGATTGGCGTGCTGCCGGGACGGTGGCTAAAAAAAGAGGACAGGACACTGACGGGGATCTGGATCAGTGGCTATCTGGTACTGTTTGCCCTGTTTGAGCTGGTGGGAATCCCGGTGGTACTGTTTACTGTTTATCATGGATTCTCAAGGCTGTGCCTGATTTTTGGGCTTCTTGCAGGAGTGGGATTCCTTGCAGGAGTGGTGCGGCTGCTGAAGAAGAAGGAAGACTACAGCAGTCTTTTGGAAGGCAGCTTCCCTGAAAAGAGGACTGTGGAAGAATGGGTCTATCTGGTGCTGTTTGCACTGCTGCTTGGATTTCAGCTATATATGGCGTTTACCAGAGCATCCTTTGACGGGGATGATGCGTATTATGGTGTGCAGGGACTGATCGCCCAGCAGCAGGACACCCTTTACCGGATCAATCCCAATACCGGCAGAAGTGCACCGTTAGATATCCGGCATGCGCTGGCATTGATGCCGATCTATGAGGCATTCCTTGGGAAAATGAGCGGGATCCATGCAACGATCATTGCACACAGCGCAGCACCGATCGGTCTGATCCTGCTGACCTACGCACTGTATTTTCAGATTGGAAGGAAGCTGTTTCCAGGGAAAAGAACAGAGATACTGCGGTTTCTTATTCTGATGGCGCTGTTCCAGATTTTTGGAAATGTGTCTATTTATACCAGTGAGACCTTTTTCCTGACAAGAACCTGGCAGGGCAAATCCCTGTGTGGAAACTTCATGATCCCGGCGATCTTCTGGCTGTATCTGTGTATGTTCCGGGGAGAAGCACAGCAGAAGCTGTTTTTCCTGCTGGCATTTTTAAATCTGGCATCCGGTATCAGCAGCTCCCTTGGGGTATTGCTTACCTGCCTTCTGACGGCGGGACTTGGCCTGCTTCTTGCAGTCAGTAAAAAACGCCCTGGGATTCTGGTAAAAGCCTGTTTATCCTGTGTACCCGGGGCAGCATATATGCTGACCTATCTGATTGCCAGCCATATGTGAGAGGAGTCTGTCATGTTTGGAATTTTTATGGAAAGTCTTGTGATCTTCAAGCTATATACGGGACTGAAGCTTCTGTTTGTATTGACACTGGTGTCCTTTCTTTATCTCCTGATCACAGAAAAGGATAAAACGATCCGGCAGCTGTTTGTATATGCACCGGTGCTGATCCTGATCTTATTTCTGTTCCCGGTGAGCCGGAAGCTGTTTGTGGCCATGGGGCTGGATGGGGAGACCTATTACCGGGTGCTTTGGACGATTCCGATGGGGATGATCACCGCTTACGGAGTTGTAAGGTTTACAGGCAGGCACAGAAGGATCGGTCTTCTTGTCAGTATGGTGCTGATCATACTCTGTGGCAGTTATGTGTACAAAAGTGATTATATTTCCAAGGCGGAGAATTTATATCATATTCCGGACACAGTGGTGAGGATCTGTGACCTGATCCATCCATCTGATGCTGATCCGGATGTGCAGGTGACAGCTGTATTTCCAGAGAAGCTGGTGCATTTTGTGAGACAGTATGATTCGGATATCAGAATGCCCTACGGACGGGAAATGATCGCCAGCCAGTGGGATTACTATAATAAGGTTCACGAGGCCATGGAAGAGGACGAGGTTCTGGATCCGGAAAAGCTGGTAGAGGCCTGCAGGGAAGAGTACTGTCAGTATATTATTCTGGATAAAAGCAGGGAGATGACAGGAGATCCGGAGAATGCCGGCTTGACACTTGTGGAAGAGATAGATGGTTATCTGATCTATCTGGATCCTGTTTCAAAGGCGGCGGCAGAAAGCTTTGCGGTATATTATGAAGAGGATGATAAGTAATGCTGTTTAATTCCTATATCTTTGTATTTTTGTTTTTTCCGGTGAGCCTGGCCGGTTACTGGCTGTGTGTTAAAGCTGCGGAAAAGAAGGAAAGAAGCTTTTTGCCTTCTCTGTTTCTGGTGGCAGCATCCCTACTGTTTTATGGTTATCTGAAGCCGGCATATCTGCCGGTTCTGCTGGTAAGCCTTCTGGTGAATTTTGCCTTTTACAGACAGATAGAAAAAAGAAAGGAAAAGAAAGCATTTCTGGCAGGGGGGATATTTCTCGATCTGCTGGTGCTTGGCATTTTTAAATATACGGGAAGCACCTTTGTACCACTGGGGATCAGCTTCTTTACCTTCAGCCAGATCGCATTTCTGATGGAGGGATACCGGGGAAGCCTGAAAAGGACGAGCCTTCTTGATTACAGTGTGTATCTCACCTTCTTCCCTAAGATCATGGAAGGACCCATAGCACTTCCGACGGATTTTCTGCCTGCGTATCAGGAGAGCGGGAAAAAGGGATTTTCCATTGAGAATCTGTATCGAGGGCTGACACTGTTTATTCTTGGACTGTCGAAGAAGGTGCTGCTTGCAGATACGCTTGGAAAAGCAGTAGATTTTGGATACAGCAATCTATCGGTACTGAATACACCGGATGCACTGATCGTCATGCTGTCCTATACCTTGCAGCTTTACTTTGATTTTTCCGGCTATTGCGATATGGCAATGGGAATTGCAAGGTGCTTTTCTATTTCGCTGCCGTTAAATTTTGATATGCCCTACCGGGCAGAAAACATCATGGATTTCTGGAAACGCTGGCATATCACACTGACCCGTTTCTTTACGAAATATCTGTATATCCCGCTGGGAGGAAACCGGAAGGGAAGAATCCGTACCTATGTAAATACACTGGTGGTATTTCTTGTGAGCGGTATCTGGCATGGGGCAGGACTTACCTTTGTGATCTGGGGTGGCATGCATGGCGTACTGTATGTGATCACAAGATGGCTGCATGACAGGAGGAAGGACAGAGCTGTGGCATCAGGAGGAATGGAGAGAAGGGTGGATTTCCAATCCAGGATCAGAAAGCTCTACTGCACGATCCTTACTTTCTTGTTTGTGAATGCGGCGTGGGTATTCTTCCGGGCACCGTCTGTGGCTGATGCGCTGGCACTGTTTAAACGGATGGAAAGTCTTACCTTTACCAGGATAAACTGGAATCTTGCCGGAAGCTTTAATCTGGATGAATTCTGGTACGTGATCAAGGTATTGCATCTGGATTCCTGGCAGTATGCGCATTACATACTGATGGTATTGATCCTGACAGTGGCACTTATCCTTTCCATGAAAAAGGAAAGCGCTGTAAGAATGGCAGAAAAGATAAAGCCGGGAGCCCTGTCCACGCTGGTACTGGCAGTCCTTTTACTATGGTGTGTGCTTGGCTTTGGCGGTGTCAGCTCCTTTATTTACCTGAATTTTTAGAAAGAGAGATTTTGAACGATGAAGCAATCAGCCTTTCGGAAAGCAGTGGCAGGACTGCTTGGCATCTTTATTCTGGGCTGTATACTGGCAATGACGTTGGTCATTATAGTAGATCCTTTTTTCCATTATCATAAGCCGTTGAAGGGCTTTCCGTATTTGATCGACAATCAGCTTTCACAGAATCCGGGGATGGCAGAGCATATGAAATATGACAGCGTGATCCTTGGATCCTCCATGACCGTAAATTTTCAGACAGACTGGTTTAAAGAGCTGATGGGACTCAATACGATCAAGCTGAGCTACAGCGGTGCATATCCAAAGGATCAGTCCAATATCATGAAGATCATCTTTGACAGCGGCCACGAGGTAAAAGAGGTTTTTCTTGGTATTGATGTGATCACCTATATGGGTGGTGTAGATGAGACAAAGTATCCTATCCCGGAATATCTGTATGATGACAATTATCTGAATGACATAGAGTATGTACTGAATAAGGATGTGATCCTGAATTACATCCTGAGGCCTATGGCAGATCCGGATCCGACGAATCTCTCAAATGTATATGCCAGCTGGTGGACTGAGGAATATTATAATAAAGAATGGGTGCTGCATAATTATGAAAGTCCGCAGCCTGTGGAGGAGGAAGCACCGGCAGAGGAATATCTGCCCGGGACAAGGGAAAATCTGGATGTTAACATCTGTCCCTATATTGAACAGAATCCGGATACCAAGTTTGTGGTATTTTTTCCGCCGTACAGTATTCTGTTCTGGAATGATGTGGTTGTTGGAAATCATCTGGAGGCGACTCTTGCACAGTACCGGTATCTGGCAGAGCGGCTGAATGCCTATGATAATGTGGAGGTCTATTTTTTCCCGGACAGAGAGGATATCATCCTGGATCTGAATAACTATGCGGATTACAGCCATTATCATCCAAGGTATAACAGGTTTATGACAGAGTGCTTTGCAGATGGCAGCACAGGACTTGTTGCAAAAGAGGGATCAAAAAAGGGAAAGACGATTGACGAATATCTTTCCCACATGAAAACCATTGTTCAGAATTATGATTTTGAGGAGCTTCTTTCTGGTGAGTAGTTATTCACTAAAGGAAGCTTCTTCTGTTGCATTTGCAGTGCCTGTTGTGGCATTGATGATGGCGGCGATGCGGTCTGCAAGCTTTTCGCGGCCAGCCTGATTGACATGCATATAGTCGCGCATGTATTCTTTGTAATTATCCTCGTTGATCGTGCCAAAGTAGTTATCGATAAAGGATACGCCGCAGTCCATGGAAGCATCGATCTCCTTGAGGAGATAGTGGTTCAGGGTGCCATTGCCAAGATCTGTGGTAGTGCCGTTGTGAAGGTTCCCGTCCTCGTCCATGTACTGGGCATAGGTTGGTGACATTACGAAAATACGGATGTATGGCCAGGTTTCCTGAATATTTTTAAGGGAAATACGCAGACCACCGGTAAAGGCAGTTACATCGTAGGCATTATCCGGATTATCAGAGGGAGTGCCATTGTTATAATCGGTGCTGTCGTACATGATGATCAGGATATCAACCTTGGACATATCTACTGTTTTCATTACATCTACAGCTTCCTGATAACGGGGATCAGGCTCATCTCCGGCAATGGAATTGATGGCTGTCAGGTCACCGCTGCGCAGGCTTTCTACTACATAGTATAAATTGAAGTGATCCTTTGTATACTCCGGATTGTAAATGGCATACCTGCAGGCAGCAGAAGAATCCGGGAAGGAACAGTCATATACAGTAGAATTTGTTTTACCTGCGATCAGGGAAGCAAGGCCGTCGCCGCTTCTGTCATCAGCAAAGGGATTATTGCCGAGGCAGAGGATCGTCGTCACGCCGTCATCCTCATGACCTTCCAGTCTGGAAGAATCCATGGGAATGATCATATCATTGGTCTCGATGTCAAATTCGGAGGTATCTTCATTGGGATCGATCTTCTCGAGCTTTGTGCCCTGATTCCATTTCACCAGGCGGTAAACAGAGAAGCCGCCGATAAAGAGGATGACTGCCAGCAGGATCAGGTGAAGACCAAGCTGGATATGTGGCTGTCTGCCGGAGCCGGCAGCTTTTTCTTCCGAGGGAGGGACACTGTCCATATCGACATCCTCGATGTCATCGCTTTCATTATCATTATCAGACGGACTCCTGTCTTCATTATCAGATGCATCATTGTCTGTATCGTCATCATCAGCCTGAGCATCTGGAATACTGTCCATTTCCAGATCCAGATCTTCAATTTCAGGATCAGGCAGCTCCTGGGCTTTTATTTCTTTTTTCATTGATAATCTCCTGTTCTAAGGGAATGTACCCTGCTATTCTACTATTATTCTGCCTAAAAATCTACCTAATTCATAAAAAATTAATATACTGGCCAGAGGGGATGTGATAGAATAGTAACGTATTTCAAAAACGGACATCCGGTAATAAGCATCCGGTGGAAGGTGAGAAGGTTATGAAAGATCAGAAAAGGAAGTTTCAGATCAAAGATATTCTGATGCTTCAGATTGTTTTTTTTATCTACAGTATTAACAGTGTAGTTGCGAAATTTGCATCGGCGCAGGAGCCATTTAGCCTGAATTTTATTCTGCTTTACGGACTGGAGCTGTGTGTACTTGGCGTTTATGCGCTCCTCTGGCAGCAGCTGATCAAGAGAATGGAACTGTCGGTTGCCTATTCCAATAAGGCAGTTGTCCTTTTGTGGGCCATGGTTTTTGGCGCACTTTTATTTAAAGAACAGATCACACTGACAAAGGTGGCAGGCATTCTGCTTGTGATCGTTGGAATCGTGGTGCTGAACAGTGAGGAGGTAAAGGAATGAATACACATTTACTGATCCTGATCCTGTCTGTGGTAGTGGCATCCTTTTCACAGATCCTGTTAAAGAAGAGTGCACAGAAAACCTATCGATCCATAATCTACGAATATCTGAATCCCTACGTGATCTGCGGATATGGAATGATGTTTCTTTCTATGTTCCTGACGATCATCGCCTATTCCGGAATGGACTTTACCAATGTGCAGATCGTGGAAGCGACCGGATATATCATGGTGCTGATCCTTAGTTATTTCTTCTTTCATGAGAAGATCACCAGAAGAAAAGTCCTGGGAATGGCGCTGATCTTTGCAGGAATTGCTGTGTATTACTTGTGATGTGCTTTGTTGGCTTTCTCAGCAAGCAGAACCGTGATGGGAAGCTCGTCAGAATTTTCTGCCTGCAGTTCCCGGTACCATTTGCTGTACTTGTACATCCGGTAGGTTGTCTTCAGACCTGACAGTTCGCTTTCATTGGCACATTTCTGAAGAAGTGCTTCCCGTTCTCCGGGACCGAGATCAACATAGTCCAGGTAGGAGATACGAAGCTCCGTAAGTGGATCTGTACACCTTGGACAGATCATCTTGTGACCGGTCAGCATCATGATCCGGTGACATTTTTTGCAGTAATGCATATACATCATATAAAATTCCCCCTTTTATAAGTTGTAAATCTGATTTAATATTATATTTTTTTTACAATCTTTGTCAATGGCTAAATCCGTGAAAACAGTTAAGATTTTGTTAAGTTATCGTATAAATTAGCAAAAATGGGAAAAATAGACTATGCTTTTTCGGCACTCGGGAAAAGACGACAGCAGAAATTTAGGGAAAATGACATTAAGTTTTTTTTAAGAATAGCAAAAAGAGAAAGGAATTGTGCTTACAGGGTGAAAATGATATACTAAAATGTAATTATTTTGGGTAAATGCTGTCCAAAGCAGACGGGCTGGACAGAAGCTGGAGGATTAAAACTGGAATGAGCAGACTTTTTTTACATAATAAGAAGAAAAAAAAGCGGGCAGGAAATGTCAGGAAGTCAGGAAACAGATCCATGGAGTGGATGGATTTTGATGATGACATGGAAGAGTATGAGGACGAATGGGACGGAGAGACTGACGAATATGAAGACGAATATGAAGACGATGAATACGATGAATACGATGAATACGAGTCCGATGATGATTATGATGAGATAGAAGAGGACGAAACAGAAGCTGCATATGATGAGGATGAGTATGCGGAGGACTACGAAGACGACGAGGATTACGAGGACGACGAGGATTACGAAGACGACGAGGATTA
>ERZ1673743.1327-NODE-1327-length-27982-cov-12.957854_pt1 | contig 27982 bp, 32 predicted proteins | sample MGYA00580197_ERZ1673743 | MGnify/ENA primary metagenome ERZ1673743 (study PRJEB41218, sample SAMN15661795) | gut metagenome | host: Homo sapiens | place: Canada: London | collected 2015-08-20/2019-03-30 | study: EMG produced TPA metagenomics assembly of...
GAATTTGACACCGACGCCATACTGCGTATGGAAATGCCCGGTTGAGTTGCCGAACACAAACCGTTCTTTCACATTGGCGGTTAACGCCACTTTATCCGAGAGGTAGAAATCGGCTTGCAGAGTTATCGCACCGCCATAGATGAAGGCGTCGCCGTTGTGGAGCATGGAACCGTCGGAGAGTGTATGTTTTCCCCAGTTTACCGTTTCATAGCCGCCGAGAGCTGACACACCGACGTAGAGGTGGAAAGTCTGCGAGTAGTCGCTTACAAGGTGGAGGTTGTAGCCAGACTCCGCCGTGAACTGCGCCACGGGGATGCGTCCTTTCTCGCCGTAAGGCTTGTAGGTCTGGAGATACTCTCCGCCGAAACTCCATGTGTTCGCGCCACCCTTGAACACAGAATAATACACTCCGAAAGAATAACCGCAGTCGCGGGAATTGCCTGTATAGAAACCGTCAGCCATATCCGCCTTAACCTCGACCGCTGACATTCCGGGGAGGCATCGCTGGGCCATTGCCAGCCCTCCGCAGAGGGCAAGCATGGCAGCGATTATCATCATCGCTTTTCTCATAGGGTTACTGTATGCTTAATTCGTCGATTACGTTGGCTCTCACTATGTCGGCGTTCTCCACTACAAAGGACTGGTGCCGTCCGCCTTCCTTCTCGGCGACCTCGATAACGAGCTGTTTGTCGTCTGGAATCGTGAATTTCTCCAACGCGAACACCGTGCGCTCAGACTGCTTGCCGCTGACAACCGTCACATAGTTCTGCGCTCTCAAAGGCTCCAACACCTGCTCCTGCATGGCGGTGCGCTTTATTACCTTTTTATCCACGATTTTGAAGCTCACATAGTCAATATCGAAAGCGATATTGCTGGTGTTCTTGATTTCCGTGTGGAAATAGAGCAAGCCGTTGTTTGTGTAGATTGATTTCAGGAGAAACTGCACCCCGAAACGTTTGGAGCCGATATGCTTGATTTCGCGCTTGTTCTGCTTATAGATAGACTTCATAATCAGCTTTACAAGCATCGGCGACTCCGAACCGAGTTTTTCCAGATAGATCTGCTGGGCGTTGTTGGGGCGGTTGACAGCTTCACCATCGTGGAGGAAGTCTGTCATCTCGATGGAGAGCAACAGCGGCTCTTTAGCGAATTTCACGTTAAAGACATAGTATGAGCCATCATCGGTGATCACCGACAGGTTTGTTTCCTGCTTGAACGACTTGAAGGCTGATTTGACGCGCAGCACGTTCTTAGCACCGTCGGCAAGTCCGGCGACAAGGTTTTCATTCCCCAAATCGACATAGACGATTTCTGCCGGGAAGATGATGTGCGTCGTTTTCTCGTAGCATACCTCTAAGGCGTGAGGCGGAATCATGCGGTCGAAGCCGACCTTGCGGGTCAGACCGCTGAACTTGTCGCCGTCGGTGTAGTTGGGCCCGTACACGTTCATGTCGTGTTCGGCTGCTTGGGTTGATGCCTGCTCAGTGTTGGAAGACACGTTGACATCGGTGTTTTTGACGACCTTGCTTTTGGCAAAGGCCGGGGTTGCCATGCCGAGAACGGCAATGGCGGAAAGAATAAATGTTTTCAGTTTCATTTCTTTAATCTTGGATTTTGTGGTTTGTTTAATTGTTTTCGGGCTGGTAAAGCATTACCCGGTACCCGGATTTGAGATGCACCTTGACAGTCCGCATCTTTTTTGTGAGATACTGGCTTACGCCGTTGATAAGACCACGGCCTACGTCGGAGGCAATCTGCGCCCCCGCGTCGGTGGAGATATTGATTGAGCTGCCCATCGTGCTGCCCATGTTGGCGCCGATTTCGTGAAGCGCGTCCGACTCCATAGAGTTGGGGATGTTGATACCCTCCTGACCGTCGGAATCATACACTTGCAGCTCCACCTCATAGATAGAGCCGCCTGTCTCGACCGATGTTATCTCAATTTCCAGACGCTCGTCCTGCAACCGCGCCAGTCCCGTCAGTGTAGTCTGGCGTGGGATAAGTCTGCGGCCTATCCACATCGGTTCGGTTGTGCGCAGTTTCACGGACTGCCCGTTGGTCACGGACTGGTCTCCGGCAATGACGGCGGCGATTGTGTTTCTGCCCGCCGAGCGTTTAAGACCGACCGAGGTGTTGAAGCCTCGGTCGTTTGTGGCGGCGCCTAAAGTCGATACAACATTATGGGTCACGTTCTGAACCGGCTGCACGTTGCGTTTCCCCTTTTCATCGGATTGTGCGGGAGGTACCTGGCCGTTGGCATTGCCGCCGTTGCCCATATACTGCGCCGCTAATTGGTAAGACCTTTCAAGCAGTTCCATCTCGTTGGGTTGTTGAGGCTGTTGCGCTGTGACGGTCTGCATCTCCAGTTCGTCAATTCTCGCCTGCAACTCGGCTACCTGCGCCGATTCGTTGTAGTCAGGCACATAGAAATCCTGCAATGATGCCTGAGCCTGTTGGTATGCCGCCGCCGAGTTCTGTATCTCATCTGGAACTTCCGGGTTTGAAGGGGCATTCACGGTGTCAAGCTGTATCGACACAGCATTTATGGTGCTGTCGTTGCGTGCCTTGTCTTTCTGCGCCGCCTCCTGTTCGTATGCTTTCAGCTTCGTGTCGGGCATACCGGCGGAAGTCTGGTCAGGCAGCTCCATGTTGGCCTTTCCCTTCGCAGCCTCATCCCCTCCGCTTGGAGCGAAGATTATCCAGAGGCATACGAGAAAGGAAAGTATCAGCAGCGTATAGACCGCGATGCGTTTGAGCCGTTCTCGTTCAGCCGGGGTCTTAGGCGTGAACTTGGCTTTGAGGTCGTCAGGGAATTTCATTGGTCTCACTATTTGAAGGTAATTCCAGTTGGCGTATATGTTCTATCTCGACAGACTGCCGAGCGTGGCCGGCGCCCATCTTGTAGCAGGCGTGTCCGAACACGAAGAAAGCGGTGAGTATGAACGCCGACAGCAGCACTGTCACTACCATCAGCCGCTGGTTGCGGGGCAGGTCGTCGCACGTCTTTCTGATGCGGGCGGTAAGTTTCCCTTTCGGGGCGTGCCACACCTTATTATAGAAGGGTGCCACGAGATTGTGGATTTTCTGTTTTACTTTCATTGGGATAAGTTCCGTTTTGTGGTTATTAAATCTTTGTTTTCAAGGATAGTCAGCCCCTCTATCATGAAGCCGTTGGGATTGTCGTCGGAGCGTCCCGTGTTCACGAGGCGGCACTGCGTCACAAGCGACCTCTCCGTCACGTTGCTCTGGCGGATAATCATCTGCCGGGCGTATGTGCGTACCTGATAGGGATAGCCGTTGAAATCCGCGACTATGCTGTCCACCTGAAGCACCTGCGTGATGTTGCCGGCGATTATGCGGTTGTAGTAACCCTTCTCCACATAATCGGAGTAGTAGTTGTAGGCGCTGCGGTCGGCCAGCGACATGGCGCGGTTGATGTTATGCTCAATCGCCGACTTGTCGGGCGAAAGCGTGAAGAACAGCTCGTGGAAGCGCCGCACATGCTCCCGTGCCTCCGCCGGGCGGTTCTGCTCCATGTCCTGCGACAGGGCGAGCATCAGGCTCTTGCCGTTGTCAAGGACATAGATTTTCTCCCGCTGCTTTTCGGCGAAGTCCAGCGACAGCACCACGGCGCCGATTGCGATGAAGGCGCAGAGCGACACCATCACTATGCCGAAAAGCCTTATCTGGCGGAAGGATGTCTCGATGTTTTTTAATGACTTGAATTCCATTTAATCAGTGTTTGTATGGAGTTAGAAAACTATTTCAGGAGTTTGCCGACACGCCCTGCCACGTTGCCCGCCACACCGCCGGCGACACTTCCGGCCCATGAGCCTCCGGTCATGGCGGTGTTGTTGATTGAACGGTTGTAGCTGCCCATGCCTCCGGCCTGTATGATCCAGCCTGCGACGGTCGGTATCGTGAAGTACCCGATTATGCCGATAATCATAAACAGGCAGTATGCGGTGTTGCTCCCGTCGAGGTCAACGTTCGGGTTATTAACCAGTTCCGAAATATCATTCTGCAACATCAGCACTTGGATTTTCGCCAGTATCGTTGAAAAGAGGTCAGCCACAGGCAACCACAGATAGGTCTGAATGTATCGGCATATCCATTGGACAAGGGTGTTCTGGAATCCGTCCCAGACGGAGATTGCAAAGGCTATCGGCCCCAATATCGCCAACACTATCAGGAAGAATGTCCTTATAGTGTCGATTGTCAGGGATGCGGCTTGAAAGAGCATTTCCAATAATTCACGAAAGAAATTTTGGATAGCCTTCTTGACCTTATACATACCTCTTTCGATATACATTCCGGCGGCAGTGCCAATCTCCGTAACACCGAGTTCATCAATCTGACGGTCAAACTCGGCATCGTCAACGAGATAGGCTGTCGATGGGTCGTTCATCATCTGTTCGTATTCCAGCCTGTCCTTTTCCTCCCGGTATTTCTGCATGTCGAGAGTCTGCCCTTCGAGCATCGAGGCGGTTCCCTGCACAATCGGCGACATTACCGAGTTGATGGTGCCGAGCACGACATTGGGGAAGAACATTATACAGAAACCTATCACGAAAGGACGGAGCAACGGGAAAACATCAATCGGTTCGGCCCTTGCCAGCGACTGCCAGATACGGTAAGCCACATAGAACAGGGCGCCGAGACCGGCTATGCCCTGAGCCACTCCTGCCATATCGCCGCACAGAGGCATCATCTCATCGTAGAGCGACCGGAGTATGGAGTGGAGGTTTGAGAAATCTATCGCGCAAAGCATAGGCGTTACCAGTATTTTTCGGAGCCGTCACCGTAGAGGCTCACAACCCTCTGGGTATCCGCCTTCTTCTTGGCGCGGAGATACGACACCGAGATGTTCTTGTTTGTGAAATACGCCGTCAGGTTCTTCAGACGCTTCATCTCCTTGTGGCAACTGTCCACGATGTCCATGCGATCCTTATCGGTCATGCTGAGCGTCGTAATGTTGACCACCTGTTTCAAATCACCGAGTACGCCGTTGGCTTCCTCCAGTATCCGGGTGTAGCCGGAGGCGATTGCCGAGAGTTCGGCGCTCGTGAAATTGGGGTCGGTCAGCATCTTCTTGAAGTTGTTGACGTAGTAGCCGGATATATCGCCGAGCATCAGCACCGTTTGCTGCACCTTGCGGGCGTCGCGGACAAGATTGTTCACCGATTGCAGGGCATCGTAATATTTCTTAGCCTGCTGGTAAATCTTGACCGTTTCCTGAAAGTTGTTTATCATATTTTTCGCGGTCGTCGATTCCTGCACGAGTGATTTTGAGGAATTTACGATAGACTGGGCGATGTTTGACGGGTCAATCACCGTCCACTGGGCTGAAGCCCTGCCCGTGCCTAACATGAGGCACAGGGCAATCAGAGGGAATAGAAATTTCAGTTGTTTCATTTTTACTTTGGATTTTAGTGGGTTATCGGATTGAGGCGGCTGCGCCACCAATTATTTTGATGAGAGCGAAGGTGAACAGCAAAGGCAGCAGGAGTATCACTGCAAGTCCGGCAATCAGTCCGAAAGTGATTGCCATGAGTACCTTCACGATTGTTATTGCAATTTTCATATCGACAATATTCTATGGATTAGAAGATGGAACCCTTGGACGACCTCCGCAAAGTAAGGCGCGGCATAGTTGGCGGCCTTGACCATTCCGACAAAGACTATCGTCAGAATTGCAATACCAGCGAGGAACAGGATAAAGCCTATGAGGATTCCGAGAATCGGATGAAAGAATTTGGGTATTCTCATGTGGCACCCTCCCTTCTCTCATTGGCGAGTAATCGGATTGCCGCCTCGACGCTGCCACCGAGTTGGGCGGCTTTGTTGAGCACCTGCACTTTTTCCGTTTCCTCGGTGGTATAGCAGAGATATTCCTCCATCGACACCTCCGTGGCATAGACTGCCGACTGAGTGCCACCTAAGCCAACCCACACCTCTTTATATAATCGGTTCGGATTGTTCGCCATATTGATACTTAGTATCTGCGCCTTTTCCTTGTCGGTCAGACCGAGCAAATCCTGAATCTGGTCGAAGCGGTTCATATACTTGCGCTGATCCAGAAGAATCTTGCAGTCGGAGTTGTTGATGATTGTCTCTTTCACAATCGGCGACGATATGATGTCGTCAACTTCCTGCGTAACCACCACAGCCTCACCAAAATACTTTCTGACCGTCTTGAACATATAGCGCATATATTCAGCCATGTTAGCGGTCGAAAGTGCCTTCCACGCTTCTTCACATATTAGGACTTTACGGATACCTTTCAAGCGTCGCATCTTGTTGATGAAGGCTTCCATGATGATAATCGTTACCACGGGGAAAAGGTCTTTGTTGTCGCGGATAGCGTCAATTTCAAAGACTACAAACCGCTTGTTGAGCAGGTCGATATTCTCTTTGGAGTTGAGCAGGAAGTCGAAGCGGCCGCCGTTGTAATACTGCCTCAGAGTGGTAAGAAAATTGTCGATGTCAAAATCCTGCTTGTAGATGGGGATTGGACGCTGTGCCATTTCCTGACGGTAATCGTCGCGCATAAACTCGTAGAATGAGTTGAAACAAGGAACAATATCAGGGTCATTTTTCATTTTGTCAAGGAACATAGACAAGGCCGAGCCAAGTTCGCCCGATTCAGTCTTAGTAACCCTGTCATCCTCCGATTTCCAGAGCGTCAGGAGCAGTGTTTTGATACTATCCTTTTTCTCCACATCGAAAACACCGTCGTCTGTGAAAAACGGGTTGAAAGAAATTGGCTTTTCCTCTGAATAGGTGTAATAGATGCCGTCCTCTCCGTGGGTACGGTTGTGGATAAGGTTGCAAAGACCTTCATAGGAATTACCGGTGTCAATCAGCAGCACATGGGAGCCTTGCTCATAATATTGGCGCACCAGATGGTTGGTAAAGAACGATTTTCCGCTACCTGACGGCCCAAGTATGAACTTGTTGCGGTTGGTAGTGATGCCGCGCTTCATCGGCTCGTCGCTAATATCCAAGTGGATAGGCTTACCTGTGAGGCGGTCAACCATCTTTATTCCAAAGGGCGACAGCGAAGAACGATAGTTCGTTTCGGCTGTGAAGAAACAGGCGGCAGGCTCGATGAAAGTGTAGAAACTTTCCTCGGCAGGAAAATCAGCCTCGTTGCCGGGCATCGCCGACCAGAACAGTGTCGGGCAGTCAATGGTATTGTGCCGGGGCATACACCCCATTGTCGCTAACTGGCCGCCGACATCGTTCTTGATGCGTCGCAATTCTTCGGCATCATCGCTCCATGCCATGACATTGAAATGGGCCCGGACGGAGGTCAGTCCGTATGAATGTGCCTCGTTGAGATAGCGGTCTATCCACTCCTTGTTAATTGCGTTTGAGCGTGAGTAACGGCTCAACGAGTTCATGTTGCGGGCGGTTTTCTCGAACTTCGCCAAGTTCTCGTCATGGTCGTCAATCAGGATAAACTGATTGTAAATATGATTGCACGACAACAGCAACCCGACTGGACTTGCAAAAGAAAGGCGGCAGTCGCTTCGGTCAGTCGATAGACGCTCATACCGATTGTCGGTGCTGACCTTTGCCGGCAAATCTTCCGTGTCTGACAGCGTATGCAGGCATAGCATCTTGTCGCCGATTCTCATCTGCTGTGCCGATAGGTCGATGTCCTCCAAGCAGGTTACATCCTCCATTGAAAGCGACATATATTTCTCGATAAGTCCGGAAGCCTTGTCAGTGCCGACAAGTTCATCATCAGAGAGCCTACGCAGCTTGATATAGCCGGTGTCATTGATTATCCTTTCAAATTGTTCGACACTCTCCATAAACTTCACCACCATTTCGTGATTCAGTTCTTTGGGGGTCAGACGCCCACGGCAGAGAGTTGAGAAGTTGCTCTGCTGACGCGCCCTTTCTTTTGTGGTCTTTGTCAGGAACAGATAACACTTGTGGGCAAGATACGGACGCTCGTTGAAATGACGCTCAAAAGAGCGGTCGAGGAATGACAGGTTATCTTTCTGCAAATCGGGACGGTATTTCTCGCTGACAAACCAGTCTTGCTTATGCACTACTGAATAATGCGGCAATACCTTGATTGCCTTGCACCAAGCTCCGTGCATCGCCTCGTATTCGGCAGACGTGACTGTGAACAATTCCGGCAGGCTGACCTCAAAGGCGACTGTAATGTCGGCGTCCTTGCTGATGATGCAGCCGTGTTCCACCGCCAGCAGGGGCAGTTTCGATTCCAGCGTTGTGGCTTTTAACGTGTTTCTCATTTTGTTCTTCCTTTAATCAGTCGGTTAAGGCGCAGATGGTTGATAATATAGCGGGGATGGTATTTCACAGCAGCCATTTTCATCAGACCGTATTGCCCGTACTTGGCATTGAGGTGGAAGGTGAGCCACACAAGGGCTGAGGCGGCAGTAACGCCGAATCCGATACATATCCATTGGGATACTCCGGCGATATACATGATGACGAACACCACGAACAAGGCGAGAAGCCCGCCGGCGAAAATAAACAGATACTGCGCCTTCAGTCCCTTGTACTCCACCGACCGTCCTATGCCTTTGTTGATAGCATATTCGCGTCCCGCGCAATTTCGGCTGCGCTCGGCAAAGCTGGAGTAAACTCCGCTTTGCTCTCTCTTGCACGAAATTTCGGCCATTGGCTCAGATGATTAGAGGAAGAACGAGCGGAGGATTGTGGCAGCCACGATAAGGAAGATGCAGGCTCCGAACCAGCTTGCAGCGGTCTTGCTGGTGTCGGGATCACCTGACGACCACTTGGAATAGACCTTGATTCCTCCGATGAGACCCACCACGGCGCCGATGGCATACACCAGCTTGGTGCCCGGGTCAAAATATGAGGTCACCATAGAAGTCGCCTCGTTGATGCCGGCCATGCCGTTGCCGGCGGCGGCAGCGCGGAGACCTCCGAGGACTCCGGCGAGAAGCGCCACCATAAGGCGGCATTTGAAAATCAGATACTTGTTTTTGAGATTCTTGATTGTTTCTTTCATCATGCTTTTGTCTCATTTTTTTGAAGCACAGACAGCCCCCGGCGGCTCCACGGTCGGGAGCTGCCCACACTTCGGGTTGATAAAATTTGTCTGGGGTTTGTCTTTGCAGACGCGGATCAGTGGTTTTGCCGGTTACGGCAGCATATCGGCGGGATTGAAGTCATCAGTATTGATAGGAACGGTTTTGATTGCTGTCGCTTTCCTTTCAATCTTCGGACTCCCGGATACTGAGTTCCTTGCATTTATCTCGGCTTGGATGCTCATCCGTATGCAGAGGTTCACGCGGCGGTCTATGTCATCGTTAGCCGAGGTAAGACGCGTCATAAGCTCCGTATCTTTGAGGTCTGAAAGAATTCTTCCAGCCTCAGCCTGCTGTTCGGGTGTAGCGTCAGGATTCATGCCGGTGCTTATTTTTTCTTCCAGCTCATCAAGCGGAACACCGGATGCCACAGGCACCGACGGTTCGGAATCCTCCACGTCACGGATGTCAACATCAAATGCCGTTTCGGTCTCATCAGCAGTCAGCGGCGTGAATTTCGGAAAATCCTTTGCGGTTTGTTCAGGTGTATCCGTTTTTTCATCTGCAAACTCAACATCCTTCAGGTTTACATCGCCGAGCATACTTTTTACCAGTTTCGGCAAAGTCTCGGCAACCGTGTCTGTCATCGCTTTCAGCATCCTTGCTTCCAGACCGTCGATGTCGAAAGAGCTGGCGCCTACAAGGGATTTATTTTCAGTCACCGTCGCTGACACCTCCGGCTGTAGGTCCGAATCGTCGGCGGTAATGCCGGAGTCTTTCTTCACAGGGTTCTTGGGCCGGCGTTTATCCATGACCAGATAGCCGACAAGGACGGCATTACACGCCAGTATGCCCCCTGCCACGAATATTTCAAATCCGGTCATATGCTTTCAGAATTGACATAACGGGATTTAATTATCCCTTCAATATCCCGACCATAGATTTTGAAATGGTCTTCCAGCACATTGTCAATGAATCCAGTCAATGTGGAACAGTCACATCCGGCAGCCCCAAGGAGTTGCAATATGCTCCGATGATACTCCAGTCGGATATTGACCTGTTTCCCCGTTGATGCTCTGAACGTTTTTTCAGGCTCATGGAGGAAAGCACCTTTGTAGGATTCCGAGAAATAGGCATTTCTCACAGCGGTCTCCATATCTTCAAAAGAGACATCACTTGTCAGCACCGTATCTGCATATGGAACTGCACCGGCGGACTCCGCACTGTCAGCAGAACATTGGGTTATGTCTGCCACCTGAATGTCAGACACCGACGGCGCGGTTTCTGCATTTGCCCGGAGATACTCTTCCACACGTTCCTTTATGTAGCAGTCGATTACAGGCGTAAGGTCGGTTACGATATTTCCCGGAATCTTTGCCGCATCTTTCATGAAGCGGTCAAGTTCGTATTTCATATCGTCACAGCCTTTGAGGAAATCTCTGAGATGATTTTTGTCATTACGCCATTTTTCGCTTACTCCCCAATATATAAAGAAGGCAACATTGGCTACGATTAGCAAGAGAATGAAGATTATGAAAAAAGTATCGCTCATAGCGTGACAGTTTTGGAACCCCGGTCTGTCAGTTCGTTTATGACATCCCTGTTGGCTACAAGGTGAGAGATTATGATATTTGTAACGTATGCCCCGATGGTCAGATCCCGGTCATCGAACAGGGCTACCGTCTTTGCGAGCTTGTTGACAAGCTCACGGGGAACGAATATCCCTTTTCGCGCTCCGACGGTATAGGGAGCAAGGAATTCGGAACGGTACGCTTTAAGCGCATCCTCGTCTCTGAAGTCAGTGCCGACTTCATCAGACGCTTTTGCGCAGGCGCGCAAATCGCAGTATTTCGGATTACTCATATTTATTTCATCTGTTTAGAATTGTTTACTTTTTTGATACAGACTCTGCAATATCGGCTCGACCTCCCGGAAATGCTGTGCGAGGACATTATGCACATATTGCGCTATTGACAGATCTTCGTTAAACAGAGCCTGTATTTTCAGAATCTTGTGCCGGAACTCGTTTACCACCATGACCTGACGGCCTTTCTTGTTGAAGGCGTTTATCGGACATTCCTCAACGAAAGTGCGCATATATTCATCTTCCTCTTTCGTGCGGTCGGGGGTTACGGGTTTTCTCGCCAGCACATCCTTCTCCACCGATGCCGGCGGCGACTCTGTGGCGGAAGGCTCTCTCTTGGCTTTCCGGTAGGACGGCACGGCGTCCTCACGGTAGCCATCGAGAAAATCCTGCGCGTCCTGAGTGTCGAATCCGCTGGTAATATCTTTCTTCGCCATACGGTTCAGACATTTATTATCCTGCGTATCTCGGCGACAAGCTCAGGCAGATTACTCCCTTTCAGCAGTCGCTTGTCCGGGGGAAGCATGGTGGAACGGAACATCCCGACTCTTTCAACGGCGGCGCCGTCCTTGAAGAATCTGGAGCTGTTGCTCAGTACGGTTTCGAGCGAGTGAAGCCCAAGCTCGTCAAGATAACCGTCTATGATGTCGCACAGCCGGGTCTTTGCTTTCGACGGGACTCTGTTCCAGACAAGATTCACATCCTTTATTTTCGTTTTTCCTGTCGTGATCATGTTGTTCACCACATGGCTGGCGAAACGGATAGAACTTTTCATGTCTGCGGTGTCAGTGGTTATCGGAACGAAAAGATAGTCCATTACAGACAGCAGTTTCACAATCTCGATGTCGTTTACCGTACCGGTGATGTCGAAAAACACCACTTGCGGATCTGCGCCCTCGTCGAGCCTCTCTACGGCGACTCTGGCCGCCTCTGCGGGATTGGACAGTATTATCTCGTATGCCTTCTTGCCGAACTTCCGGTAAAAATTCTGCATTACCCGTTTGAGATATGGGTTCTCACCGGTTACGTTGAGGTCGTTCTCGCGGTAGTCTTTCTGTGAGTGCTGTCTGTCATCACAGTCGATGACAAGGACATCAATCCCGTCCAGATAGTAGAGGTAACTCGCCGTAAGAGCAGTGAGGGTTGACTTGCCCGCGCCACCTTTCTGCGTGGCAAAGGCAACGAAAACTGGTTCGCTCATAATTTTCGCGGTTTTAATGTTTATGATTCGGGTGAATTGTCACGCCATTTCCGTATGGAATTTCTCCCGGCCTGATAGCCGTGTCCGGGCAGAACGCTCATTCGCTGACTCACGGGACCGGTCTTATTATAATATGGTCAGCGGAGCATGGCGACAGTCAGGTGGATTGCAACACTTTCAGTCCCGTTATGCCTTGCGTGCAGGAGTGTGTTGTCATTCAATCATCATTTCACACTTTCACACATAGGACAACAAACTCACTTTATCACTCATACACACTTGCGTGCAGATGATGGCATGACGGAGACTGTTGCAATGCCTGTGACAGAAAACCCATGACGGAGAATGAACTGGTCAATGATTGCGTTGAAGAGAAAGCAGGTGTTTCCGTTGTCTCTTTTACATCGCCTCCGTCATTCGGGCCTCTATGCAAGTTAAACGATGACAAATCACAAAAAGATTTACAACACTCTGATTTTGCGCTACTTTGCGTAATGATTGCGCTACTTTGCGTTACTTTTTATCCAGCGGCAAACCGGAAGATATATGGATTTTGTTATAAATGCGCAGACAGTGATCAGACTGAACCGGCCCCGGCGCACGGTATCGGAATCAATCCATACCAAATATAACAGAGTACACCGTCAGGATCGGCACGGTTGCTCTTGAATTCCTTCTTTTTTCAATGCCTTTATCCGTTGCGGCTGGATTTCGACCTCACTGTCATTTCCTCTATATCGCAGAGATGTTCACATGAACATGGCAAGGTATGTTTTCGGCTATGTAAAACGGGGAAAGTCGGATATAAGTATCTATAATGAATATCAGCAAGTTAGCCTAATGTGTTTTTCTATCGGTTTTCTCTGATTTGGCTCTTTTTGTTCAAAAAGTACACCATAAGTACACCTTTTGCCCTTGTCGTTTGTTAATAGATGTTGAGGGCGATTTTTTAGTCTGCCAAGAGGTGGCTAACTTTGCTTTACAACCACAAAATTAAACATTTATGGGCAGACTGCCAAACAAACTCAAACAAAATCCGAAGCTCACCCAACGCGAGATGAGCGACGGACGGGCAAGCCTCTGGCTGGAGTATTACCTCGGCCGGAGCGAAACGCCGGTCTATGACGATGACGGCAATCCCGTAATCTATGATTCGGGGGCGATGAAAGGAACCCCGAAATACAAGGTGAAGCACCTCCGCAAGAAGGAGGCATTGAACCTCTATATATGGCTCCACCCCCGGACAGCCGATGAACGTAAGCAGAACAAGAACACTCTCCAGCTCGCCGAGAGCATCCGTTTCGAGCGTGAGCAGGAGTTGCTTGAAGACCGCAACGGATACCGACTGAAAAAGGAGAAAGAGCGCAACTTCCTGCGATACCTCCAGCAGCATATCGACAATGAAGGTTTCACAATGCCTTCAAGGAAATCATATCGGTATTCACTGAAGCGTCTGCGGGAGTTTATCGAGCTGATGCCGCAGTATCAGAAATACAAAGACGTGCTGCCGATGGACGCCATCACCCCGAACTTCGTGATTGGATTCGTCAACTATCTCAGAAAGGTATGCGTGGGAGAAGGTGCAAGAAAAAATTACTTCTGGTTCAAAAAGGCTGTCGCAAATGCCGTGGAGGAGGAGATAATCAAGAAGAATCCCTGCAACGGAATCCGCATTGTCTATGAAACGAACGTGGTGAAGAAAGAGATTCTCACACCGAAAGAAATAGAAAGACTGGCGGCGTTCCGTTACGAGGGTGAACACCGTGAGGTACAGCGGGCATTTATCTTTTGCTGCTATACCGGATTGAGATATTGCGATGTGTCGCAACTCACTTACGCCAATGTCGATTTTGAGAGCCGTGTCATGCGCTTCAATCAGAAGAAAGCCGAAGGACGGAGCGCACATGCAGGTGTGGTGATTCCTCTGAGCGATGGTTTGCTCAGACTGATAGGCAAGCCCCAAAACGGGGATACATCTCAAAAGATATTCGTCCTGCCTGAGAAATCAGCCGCCGCGCGGCATCTTACCCGGTGGGTCAAGCTGGCCGGTATCAACAAGCATATAACGTGGCACTGCGCCCGTCATTCCGTGGCTGTCAATCTTCTAAATTCCGGCACGGACATCAAGACCACATCCTCGATACTCGGCCATTCGAGCATCAAGATGACGGAGAAATATCTCCATGTCATTGATTCCCGCAAGGTCAAGGCTATCGACAGACTTGGCAGCGTGGATTTTGAGATAGACGAGAATCCACCGGCCAAACGAAAACGGTATCAGGCGCCAAAACCGGATGGCATGGCAAAGAAGAAGGCTTTCTCCGAAAAGAAAGCGACATCGGCAACCGGCAGGAAGCGGGGCAGACCAAAGAAGAATCCCGACATTCCTCTGGACGGAGACGAGATTGCCGTCTAAATTTCTTTTCGGCGGTCTAATATTTTGATAGCCATCTGAAAAGCATTAACTTTGCGATTGATTCATCGTCATAATGTTTTTGTTTCATTCTTGACGTGGATTTTAGTGGTCGGCACCGGGAGGGATCTCGGTGCCTTTTTCTGATATTCAAGAATTTTCACTACCTTTGTAGTCGGAAGCTGCCATATACTGGTTATGGCGAATTCGCCACAATTAAAATTATATCTCCAAAATGGCAAAAATAACAGTCCAAAACGCAGAGATTACCGTTCTCAATATTGAGGATAAGGACTACATATCTCTTACCGACATGGTTAGAAATATAGAAAACGGTCTGTCCCTCATAGAAAAATGGCTTCGCAATAAAAACACCATCGAGTTTTTGGGAATATGGGAAGAGATGTATAATCCCAATTTTAATTCCCCCGAATTCGAGGGAATTAAAAATGAGGCAGGCCTCAACCGCTTTATCCTGTCCGTCAAGCAATGGATAGAAAAGACCAATGCCATTGGTCTGATAGCCAAAGCCGGAAGATATGGAGGTACTTATGCGCATAAGGACTTGGCATTTGAGTTTGCATCGTGGGTTTCTCCGCAATTCAAGCTGTATCTCCTTCGTGAGTTCCAACGCCTGAAAGAAGACGAGCAGAAACAGCTTGGCTGGTCGGCAAAGCGTGAGCTGTCGAAAATCAACTACCGCATACACACAGATGCCATCAAACACAATCTGATTCCGGCGGAGATTACCAAGGCTCAGGCAAGTCTTGTCTATGCCAATGAAGCTGATGTGCTCAACGTCGCCATGTTCGGAATGACAGCGAAACAATGGCGTGAAGCCAACCCGACGCTGAAAGGAAACATTCGCGATTACGCTTCCATCAACGAACTGATATGCCTTTCCAACATGGAGAACCTCAATGCTCTTTTCATTGAACAGGGTATTACGCAAAGCGAGCGTCTGATTAAACTCAATCAAATTGCAATCCACCAGATGAGCGTTCTTGAAAATGGAGAGGACAGCAGAAAATTGTTGAAATAGTTTTATCTCGCGGAATATAAACGGAATAGAACGGAATCAAAACGGAAAAACGCGCCAGACGGCTTCCAAAATTTGCATTTTCGGAAACCGTGTATTATCTTTGCCGTCCTCAACATGGAAGACACCGAGAAAAACTGATGAAAGACACATCCCCGGTTACCGGCCTCAAAAATTTTTTCAAGGGCGGTTGAACCGTTTTCTATTTTCCTTTGTTGGAGATTTTGTAACGGCATGGCATTGACCCATGCACACGGCAACGAGCCTATAACGCCCTTGACTGCGGCGGAACTCGTTGCAACCCTGCTTGTCCCTCCGTGAGAGTGACAATGAAACAAAGGTCTGGTGGCAGACCTGAACCATTAGCAGCAGACCGAATCACCGCGTAAGGAACGGTGGTAGTCGTTGCGCATACTTGTGCCACGCCCTTGAAACGAGGGAACATTCATTAACCCGATATAGCGAGACCTCGCCTGAAAGACGCTTACGCGCCAAGGCAAGGCCCCGGTTTTTTATTGTCCATACCCGACGGCGATGAAAAGGATTGTGGCTCATTGGATTCCTCCGTTTCACCTGATGACAGCGCGACTGTCCGTTTTTTATTTTCACAGCCACCGCCGGCCCATAATAACCTCCGGGTGTAGTCAGGAGGCCCGACGGTGTGAATAACTATTTCCAGACTACACCCCAGACTGCGTATGAAAACATACGGCACCCATTTTATCCCCACAACAAATGACCGAGATTAGAAAATCAAAGTTAACGACCACAAATCCACCCGAGAGTATGAATACAATTACAGAATTTTTGAATCAGCCATTAGGCAAGGTACTGTGCGACCTTGTCAAAGGCATGGCAATGGACATCCTTGCCGACCCCGAAGCTCTCGCCGCCCTTATGGCGATTGTTCCGCAGGAAGCACAGACCACAGCACCCACCCAGCCGGAATCCCTCGATGCCGCCGGAGCGTTGGAATATCTCAACTCCAACGGCTACACTATCTCGCAGGGACAGCTCTATAAGGAGACCAGCAACGGCACAATACCGTTCCACAAGTTCGGCAACAAACTCCACTTCAAAACCTCGGAGCTGAAAGCATGGGCGGAAAACCGCCTTGTCAACGGCAATGCCGTCGGCTATCTGCCGCCGATGCCATCCAAAGCAAAGAAAGGGGGGCGCCGATGAAAGAGACAAATGTCACAACACCCGAAATGGATGTATACGGCACGGATGACCGTTTCGAGCGCATCGGCACGACCTACTACAAGATTGTGCGCCAGCCCAATGCCGCCGGACAGATGATAGAGCGCAGCATACCGTGGACTATCGAGGCAATCCGTCAGGACTACGGCAAGGACTTTCTTGCCAATGTTCCCAAGTACGACGGTTACTGCTGTGTGCCTTCCCACATCGGTTATCAGCCGGTAATCGGCAACTTCAAGAACAAGTACGCGCCGCTCAGTCATATCCCCGCCGAGGGAGAATGGCCGTGCATCGAGGCTCTTGTGCGTCACATCTTCGGCGAACAGTACGAACTTGGACTTGACTACCTGCAACTGCTTTACACGAGGCCGTTACAGAAGTTGCCCATACTTCTGCTTGTTTCAGAGGAACGCAACACCGGAAAATCTACATTCCTCAACTTCCTCAAACTACTCTTTGAGGCGAATGTTACGTTTAACACTAACGAGAACTTCCGCAGCCAGTTCAATGACGACTGGAATGGCAAGCTGATAATCGTAGTAGATGAGGTGCTGCTCAACAAACGCGAGGATTCCGAGAGACTGAAGAATCTCAGCACGACCTACAACTACAAGATGGAGGCAAAGGGACGCGACCGTGAGGAGGTGAGCTTCTTCGCCAAATTCGTGCTATGCTCAAACAATGAGCATCTACCGGTGGTAATCGACCCCGGTGAGACCCGCTATTGGGTGAGAAAAATCCACCGTCTCGACAGCGATGACACCGGATTTCTTGACAAGATCCGGCAGGAGATACCGGGGTTTCTCCATACGCTTGCAAAACGCGAGCTGACAACGTCCGAAGAAAGCCGTATGTGGTTCGCCCCGAAGCTTACCGACACCGAGGCTCTGCAAAAGATAATCCGCTCCAACCGCAACCGTGTGGAGGTGGAACTTGCCGAGCTGCTGCTCGACATCATGGTGAGTATGAACGTGGATACTGTATGTTTCTGCTTCAACGACATTCTCTGTCTGTTCGATTATCAGCGCGTCAAGGCCGACCGCACGGCACTGAGAAAAGTCGTACAGGACTGCTGGAAGCTACGCCCTGCTCCAAATTCACTGTCATATACTACTTATCAGATTGGTATTACTGTCAGTGAATCAGCGTATGTCGAGACCCGTAAATGCGGACGCTATTACACTGCCACCCGGCAGTTGCTTGAGAATTTATAATTTTTTTCTTGTTGAAATTTGATGAACTGATGAAAAAAAAGAATATAGTATTGTCTGTCAGCGACTTTTCTTTTCATCGCAAATTCATCAATCATTCATCAAAGGTAGTTTCCACCGAAAGAAAAGCCGGGCACCGAAAGAAAAATATTTCTTTTTTCACCAGCCACTTCTTCTTTTCGTTGGTCTATAAATTTGATGAATAAACGATGAATAGATAAATAACTGATATGGCATTAGTTACCCTATTCTTTCATCAGCTTATCAAATTCAACAGCTCATCCGGTCTCCGGGATTATTCTCTCGGCGGCCACAAATCAGATTGAACATGGCAAAAAAACGAATGACAGATGAGGAACTTACAAAGGTCAGTATATGGAGCTATCTGGGGGAGGATGCGTACAAGAACCACCTTGCCGACCTCAAAGAAAAAATGGCTCTTCCTGTCGAGCCTTTCGATACGGAAGAGCCGCCTCTGCCCGATATGCACAAGGAAGGGAACAACTGGATTCCCGACGATGTTGAAGTCTTTTCAGTTGCTCATAGTGATATAGATATCATAGGTCTCAGAACCCGAAGGATTAAAAGAAGAATTGAACTGCAAAGAGCCGCATCACAGGACAAGCAGTTACATCCGGAACAGCAGGATAATGGTGTACCGGATACGCCGAAAACTCATAGCGTATCTGCGACAAAAGAACCATCGGACATCAGCACTGCAATCCACGATGCAACACCGCCATCTACAAAACTTGACGATAAAGAAACCACATCAGCCAGACGAAACTCCGCTTCGTCAACGGTTAAAGTGGCTGAAACCGTTACAACCATTGATGCGATTATAGTGGATGAAATGATTGATGCGGACGAAAGTAAAGGAGAACCGACACGCCGGAAGTCGGCAAAATCTTCCGAAGTGACAACAACCGACGCTGCACCGCCATCAACAAAACCGCTCCGCATCAGCGCGAAGATGCGTCGGGCATCGAGGCAGGAGTTTCACGATTCCTATCTGGTCAAGACTGATACTAAAGAAGGCTCTCCGATTACGATAGCACCCGACTTGTTGAAACGTGCATATCGGATATGTCGGCTTTCGGGAGACCACCGGGCAAGACCGACTTATCTAATCAACAATCTCCTCCGCGAGTTCCTTGACACGATAGAACCGGACACCGCCGGCTGGTCGGAACTTGACTGAGTAAACTATCTAATTCAGTTGAATTTTAAGGGCGTAAAAGCCCTTAATCGCAGCGAAACTTGCCGCCCGAAAGCGGCAACACCCGTAATGATAATGGAGGGGGAGCGAGTTTAGGCTTTTGTATTACAAAGCCCCGTTTTGCACCTCAAAACCTCCCCCTCCATCATCATTGCAATCACTATAATCACCAAACCATTGTAATCAGATGAGTAAGAAAATCAATAACAGACCGTTGTCCGGATACAAGCATACGGACACCTTTGAGAAGAAACCCATAGTCAAGCCCATACGTTTCTCAGTGAATCAGATGATGGAAGCCATAGAGCGGCAGCACAAGGCCGGATACAAGAAATTCTCGGACTTCGCCCGTGACTGCATCCTCAGCAGGGAGATAGTGGAGCGTGTCACTCCGGAGCAGATGGAGATTCTAAATCAGCTCACACGCGAGGGAAACAATCTTAATCAAATCGCTACAGCCTGCAACGCCCGGCGGTGCTGGAGCGTGGCCGATGAAGCGTTGAAGGTTCTACGCAAGCTCGATGCAATCATCGATCGTTTCAACGAAAACAAGACCTAAAACATGATAGGAAAAATCTCAAACGGCGGCTCATTTAGCGGCTGTCTGGACTATATCACACGCAAGAAACAGGATGGCGAGCCTCTTGAAAACCGTGTATGGCTCGTGCTCGGAAGCGATGGTGTGAGACTGAGAATCGGCGAGAACGGATGGCGCAGGACGGCATCTTCCGACATGGAGAGACCGACCCTCATGCGGTCAAAAATCAAGGAACCGTGCGGACATATCTCACTCGGATTCTCCCCCGAAGACCGTGGCCGCATGACCGATGATTTCATGCTTCAGGTTGCCGAAGAATATATGGAAAAAATGGGAATCGCCAATACTCCGTACATCATCGTGCGGCATACCGACAAAGAGCATCCTCACTGCCACATAATGTTCAGCCGGGTTGACAACAACGGAAAAATCATCAAGTCTTCCTCCAATTTCTACCGCAACAAAGCGGTCTGCGATGAGCTTACGCAGAAATACGGGCTGACGATGGGCGCAGACAGCCTGTCTCTCGACCCGAAGAAACTGCGCGGATCAGAACGTAGCCGCGTCGAAATTCGCCAAATAGCGTCGGAGGTGCTGGCTGACAAATCCATCACCGACTGGCGGCTGTTCCAGCAAGCGATGCAGAAACGCGGTGTCATTGTCGATCCATTGAAGAATGAGGAAACCGGCAAGATAAAGACCGTTATCTATAAGAAAGGCCGTCATTCCTTCGTCGCCTCTAAAATCGGCAAGCAATACACCCTGTCGGCTATGAGCAGAAACTTCAGCAAAAGACAGGAGGCGAAACAGCGGAATATGCGGTCAACCACTATCGACCCCAACAACCGATGGATACATCTCGATGGTTCTCCGGTTGCTCCGGAATATTTTGCAGAAATCCCTATTACAAGAGAACAGCAGCAAGATTATATCAAAGGACGGACAATCCATGTCGGAGATGTCTATATACGTTTCAATCCAGAGACTAAACAGCCGGATGTATCACGGTTCAACTACGATATAATGCGCGGCGGCGGTATGCCGTTCTCGCCCAACGCAGACTCGGAATACTCGGCGTTTTACGCAGACCTCTCCGAGCAGTTCAAGGCGGCGTTCCGACGTTTCCGCAAATCACATCCCGGACTGACCAACTCCGAAGCCATGAGCATGTTCAAAACCAATTACGGACATTCTCAAAAACAAGGAGTACATCAATAATCTGCAAATTCACCGAGGTTAGAACAGTCATGCCTCGGTGGATTTCATCCCAATGATGGGAAATAGGTTATATGCACTATTGCACTATCTCACCTTGATAAAGGAACATGGTCTTTACTATTAATAGAAAGACGCATATAATGGCATATTAACTAGGTCTGATTATCGGATTATAATCTTTCAACAATGCGTAGAGAACCGTAATTTCATCGCGTGCCCACTCCGACCAATGTGGGTTATGTGAGGCCTGGACTATCGGAAAGAGTTTCCATAGTTCTTACAAAGTCATATCTTTCAACAATTTCATGTATGGCAAACACTTTTTACGCCACGATGCTATCACCGCATGTATTGTTTTAGAGCGTTGCGCACAACTTCAATGTCATGCTCCCTGACGCGATGTAATTTCTTGCTTTTACCGAAATCGCTGTAAGATATGATGATAATATTTATGCCATGTTTGGGTAGAGTCTCCTTCCTTCTTGCGTCATATATTCTTCTTTGCTCATCTCGTGATACACCGCTGACCGTTGTCTCTCGATTAAACAACCGAACTGACTCCGTGTGCTGTCTCTCATAGAATTCGATTACGAGACTAAGGTCTGCGTAGTATGCATCTACTGGCAGTTTATCGCCACGGTCTCCTCTAAGGAAATCAAATCTATGCTGGCGGCTCGCCTTAAGGCCGAGGACTTCATCGCATAAGTCTATGACATAGCTTTCATCAGAGTTGTCACGGCTTCTCTTCGGGGCAGCCTCGTCGTTTTTGTCCGACAGGTGTGTCTCAACCGTGCGGTCCGATATGCCGCCGTCGATTTTAATGACACCGAATTTTATCAGGAGGTGGAAATTCTCTACATTATATTTTTTATTTGGCAACCCATCTTTGGGCAGGTCATCCCAATAAAGCCCAATTTTTCTCAACTTGTCACGTATGGACTTTTGCGTAGTTTTATCGGCCATCAGCTTTTGTTCGATCAGACGGACAATAAGTTCATGCTCCTCGGGTGTGAAATGTCTCTTACCTCTTTCCATATATTCGCAATTATATTTTCCTCATTATGATATATTATTACTCATTTTCAAGTCCTTCCAGTTCATCAAGAGACTGCTCTATCTCATCTTCAAGAAAGTTCAACTCATAAAGTTCGCTGTCTGACATAGAACCATAGTCTCCCGTTTCCATCGGAGAGGTATATACTAAATCAAGTTGGCTTTGGAGTGCCGCTATATGTTCCTCCAATTCTTGCTTACTATTATTTCCCATTCGATGTACTTTCCTGTATAACGACCGACTTTCTATGTTTATTATGTTCAAATATTTTCTTATAGATATCGCGAATAGCTCTCTCAATGACAATGATTTGATAACTGTCAAGGAAATACTGCGGGAAAGCAGGCCCAATTCATCAGTCTTTATGGTCGCGATACCAGTCTCTTACTTCTGGATCCGGCTCCCAATGATAATCTGCAGGGAGTTTTGAATTGGCAGACGGTTGTGTATAAGGATACGGAGGATAATCATCAACACCCCAGTTGGTATTATATCCGTATGACATCCACACAATCCATATAAGCATAAATAGCCCGTATTTAATTTGCAATCGCTTTCTACGTTTAGGCCATTCGCTGGGATAGAGCTTTGTGAACTCTGCATCGTATTTCCAGCAATACCATCTCACGGTCAGCCAATAGACCGGGCATAGAAGAGGCATAAGGATATAATAGGCCAAATATGCAAGTCCATATATCTTCCCAAACAATCTGAGGGCAGGAGTTATGTCGGTGCTCGAACCGGCATAGTTGCCGTTTGCATCGTGATACACCCGCGTATTGGGAATCAGGGTGTCACGAATCAGCGAAGAAAAGCTGCTCATCTCTGTCAGTGCATAAGGTTGGCGTATGGCAAACGCCCGTACTTGTTCTCATACTCCCGAAACATCATTTTTTCAACATCCCGAGGATTTAATCCGGATGTTATTCTCCATGCAATCAGAAGTTCTTCGGCATCTGCAAGCTGCCAAAGGATACGACCGCCCCAATGGCCACGGTATTTGCCTGCCCCAAAGAGCAAGAGTTGCCTGATTCTTTTTGAAAGGCTGTCACCCTTACCGATATAGACAATCGTGCTTTCATTCACATAATTGGCTTTAAGAAACGGAATGGGTTTATTTAACGGCTCACTTTTCCTTTCGTCGGGAGTGCCGGTTCCTTCTCCCAAGAATACCGGGGCTCCCCGGCTGTCGCGTATCACGATATATACACCACCCTCGGATGGCACGACATTCGTGTTATTTCTCAATTCAGCAACCCGGATGAAGCCTTCAAATCCTTCGGCCTTAAACATTTCCATTTCTTTGTTCATGATTCGTATGTGTTTGATTATTTGTTTCTTTCTAATGCTTTATGGTATATGTCGTGAATCCGTTTTCTTAGCGACACTGGCTTGATGACGGTCAATGACGAACTACGGGAAAGTAGAGCCATAACAAAATCGTTGGTTATCCTTAGTCTTAGCCTTATGCGGAACTCATCATCGTTGTCTGTCAAAATCTCCTGCGACTTATGCAGGGGATTTGCTTTAAGAAAAGCTCCATCAAGTGCGGAATATGACAGTTCAATTTCCTCGACTGGTATATTGGGGTCGTCCCAGATACCATAACTAAACTGGAACAACTCATCTGGATTGACAGACTCGTCTTTGCTGAAAGTTTCATCAGAAATTTCCAAATTGGATATTCTGTCAATACCGTATGTGATTAACCGCTCTTTGTCATCCTTTGCAAGAAGATACCATAGGCCGAGAGCTTCTTTTAAAAAATAGGGCTTGACGACCTTGTGTATGAGCTTGTTTGCCTTTCTTACCAAAGTATAGTCAAATGATATGACCGCTGTACATTTTATGGCTTTTATAAGGACCGGTATTATATCGCTTCCTTTCGGTCGATGATGTTCGGGTATAATAAATCCTACTGACTGAGAATCGTTATTTATAGAGGTGAGCAAGTCAAAGTTCATCAGCAATTCTTCGTATTGGATTTCTGTATCTTTTGCCCGATCCGAAATATAATATCCCGAACCTCGATAGTTCTTGATTTCTATATCGAACATTTCTTCAATCTCCGTAATGTCACGTTGGATAGTGCGGATACTTATGCCGACATCATATCCTCGCATCTCCATCTGGAAATTAAGATATGAAATCAGTTCCTCGGCAGGGACATATTTCATCCGCCCTTGTAGCCTGTGGATTATGAGTATATAGCGGATTAACCGCCCCATGTTTTGATTCATGTGGCAAAGTTAATAATCCAAAGCGACAATTTGTGTCGTTTTCAGAAAAAGATTTTATCATCGTTTCAATCATGCCCGTTTCGGACTGGATTATTTTCAATATTTTGCCACACATATTCTATTAAAGACTACATAATACCGAAAATCACGACAACGAAATAAAATTAAATAAAATCAATGCCCCTTAAAAATCTCAAAACCCTAAATCCTACTTTCTATCCAACTGAATAATTAGTACACCATCAGTACACCGTAAAATTTATAACTAATTGATTTACATCATAGTTATCTCCCATAAGGGAAGATAAGGTATGTTCCGGGGCACCGTAAACCGGATTGGTGCCCCGAAACCCTTGCCATTGCATGGAGCCGGTATTTCTCCAAAGTCGAAATACCCGTAGAGAAACCTGCGGTCGGCAGTTCCGACCATCCACTAAATTTTATCCAAAAAATGAAACAGAACTTCAATCATGGCGGACGGCCCCACAAGATAAATCCGTCCGTCCACCGCTACGTCGTGAGGTTCGACGCTGCGGAAAACGCCGTGTTCCTCTCCCTGTTCGAGAGGTCGGGAGCCGTCAACAAGGCGACCTTCATAAAGAATATGCTTCTCGGCAAACCGTTCAAGGTGTTTGTCGTCGATGAGGACACCCGTGTGTTCATTGACAAGTTATCTTCGCTCAATTCCGATTACCGTACATTGGTGGTGGAATATGACACGTTGGTCAGGACTCTGCGGGAAAACTTCACCGAGAAAAAAGCGATGAGTGCGCTATACCGGCTGGAGCAGATTACCATAGACCTTGTGAAAACAAACCGTGGGATTGTGGCTCTCGCCAAGGATTTCGATGCCCGATGGTCGCAAAAATCTCTTTAGGCAGCTCTCTCTACGGCGCGATAGTATATAATGGAGAGAAGATAAACAAGGAGAAAGGGCGTGTCCTCGACACCAACAAAATCTTCAATGACGGTTCAGGCAACATCAATATCCGCCGTGCCTTCGAGGATTTCAAACGCTGGATTCCGGCGAACACCCGGGCAGAGAAGATCATGATGCACATATCGCTCAATCCCCATCCCGACGACCGTCTGAGCGAGATGCAGTACACGCAGCTTGCCCACGAATATATGGAGAAGATGGGCTTTGCCGAGATGCCGTACATAATAGTGAAGCACGAGGACATCGACCGCCACCATATACATATTGTCGCCTTGCGAGTCCGTCCCGACGGTTCCTGTATCTCCGACAGAAACAATTTTTACCGCAGCAAGGAGATAACACGGGAGCTGGAGAGGAAATACGGACTCCACAACGCAGAGCGTCAGAAAATCACTCCGGATATGCCTATCCGAAAGGTTGACCCCTCCGGCGACATCAAGCGACAGGTTGCCAACACTGTCAAGATGGTGGGTATGCGTTACCGGTTCCAGACCATAGGAGAATACAACGCCATACTTTCCCTATATAATATAAGGTGTGAGCAGACCGACGGCAGGGTCAACGGACGGGAGTATCACGGGCTGGTGTATTTCGCCACCGACGACAGGGGCAATACAATCGCCTCGCCGTTCAAGGCGTCGCGCCTCGGCAAGTTCGCCAGCCGCACGGCGATAGACAGCCGCTTCGAGAAAGCGAAGGCAAAGATTGACCCGGCTCCGACAAAACGGCTCGTGGTGGAGGCTATGAAGGCATCCTCCGGCAAGGATGATTTTATCGCCAGACTGAAAGAGAGAAACATTGACCTTATCCTGCGCCATACCGATACCGGACGCATCTATGGAGCGACTTTCATAGACCACAACACTATGACAGTCCTCAACGGTTCGCGTCTGGGCAAGGAGTTCTCCGCCAATTCTCTCGAAAAATGGTTTACTGACGGAGAGAAGCCTGTTGTCAATACTGTTGAGCCGAATGTCAATCCGGAATCGCCACAGCCGGAGGTCCGGCAACCGCTACCCGACACACAGCCGCAACAACCCGATACCACACAACAGCCACAGCCGGGAAATACGCAATCGGGCAACTCCCAATCCGGAGGACAGCATACAGCCGGCGGCACAGCCACTTCGCAAGGCGGACAGTCTTATACTCAGGGGCAGCCGCAGCCACGGCAGGGCAACGCTCAGTCCTATGACGATGCTCCCACACTTCCCGGTCTTGACCTGTTCCAGACCGGCCCCGGATTCGACGCGCAGGAGGAAGCCTTCTACCGCGAGATGCAGCGGCGCAGAAAGAAGAAACGCCGTGGCCCGAAACTCTAATTTGTCAAACTCTAATTTCAAGGATTATTATGTCACAACAGGAAGACGACCTCCGGGCGTTGTCGAAGATCATGGACTTGCTCCGTGGTCTGAGCATAGCCGTGATGGTCGCAAACATTTACTGGTTCTGCCAGCCCCTTGTGTCGGGCTGGGAGTTCCACCCGCAGACAATGAAGGTGCTTCGCGGTCTCGACGATGCCGGGAGCCTGTTCCATAACCCGTGGAACGCCAAATGGTGGACGTTGCTCCTTCTCGCCCTGTCGTGCTTCGGCACAAAAGGGGTCAAGAACGAGAAAATCAGATGGGGCCAGATATGGCTGATCATATCGGCCGGCGCAATTCTGTTTTTCCTCGACTGGTGGATGGTGCCTATTGGCTGGCATTATTCATATATCTTCACAACCCTGTCGGGCTATGTCTGCCTGATGATCGGAGGGGTATGGATGAGCCGTCTGCTGAAGAACAACATGATGGACGACCGCTTCAACGAGGAAAATGAATCGTTCATGCAGGAGACCAAGCTCATGGAGAACGAGTATTCCGTGAACCTCCCCACACGCTTTTACTACAAAAAGCGGTGGAACCGTGGCTGGATAAATGTCGTAAACCCTTTCAGAGCCTCGATTGTCCTCGGCACTCCCGGCTCCGGAAAGTCCTTCGCGGTGGTCAATAATTTCATCAAACAGCAGATAGAGAAAGGCTTTGGACTCTACGTGTATGATTACAAATTCCCTGATTTATCGCTGATTGCATACAACCACATGCTGACCCATGCCAAGAGTTACGGCAATAATCCTCCGACTTTCTGCGTTATAAATTTCGACGACCCGGAACACTCCCACAGGTGCAACCCGATACATCCTGATTTCATGTCGGACATCGCCGACGCATACGAGTCGGCATACACCATAATGATGAATTTGAACCGCACATGGATTCAGAAACAGGGCGATTTCTTTGTGGAGTCCCCGATTGTATTGTTCGCCGCAATTATCTGGTATCTAAAAATTTACGAGAATGGAAAATACTGTACCTTCCCCCATGCCATAGAGTTTCTTTGCCGTCGTTATGAGGATATATTTCCGATACTCACGTCATACCCGGATTTAGAAAACTATCTGTCTCCGTTCATCGACGCATGGCAGGGAGGGGCGGCGGAACAGCTTGCCGGGCAGATTGCCTCGGCGAAGATTCCGCTGTCAAGGATGATTTCCCCGCAACTCTACTGGATTATGACCGGCGACGATTTCACGCTCGACATCAACAATCCCCAAGAGCCGAAAATCCTGTGCGTGGGCAACAATCCCGACCGTCAGAATATCTACGGCGCGGCACTCGGCTTATATAATAGCCGAATAGTGAAGCTTATCAATAAAAAGGGTATGCTGAAGTCCGGTGTCATAATAGATGAATTGCCCACGATATATTTATAAAAGTATGAGAAAAACATAGTTTGTCAATTTTGGCGGTGTAGATAAGTGA
>ERZ1673743.1331-NODE-1331-length-27885-cov-16.505210_pt1 | contig 27885 bp, 23 predicted proteins | sample MGYA00580197_ERZ1673743 | MGnify/ENA primary metagenome ERZ1673743 (study PRJEB41218, sample SAMN15661795) | gut metagenome | host: Homo sapiens | place: Canada: London | collected 2015-08-20/2019-03-30 | study: EMG produced TPA metagenomics assembly of...
ACTCGACAGCATCAACATCGGTATCGAGACCGCACATGACCCGACATTGGAGCGGATGAACAAGGGTTATCACGCCTCCGATATTCTCGAACAGCTTTCAAAACTCGACGAGGCCAGAATCCGCTACAACGTGTTCTACCTCAACGGACTTGGAGGCAAAGGAGCTGGAGAGGCAAGCGCAATTGCAACAGCCGATGTGCTTAATCAATTGCATCCCTACATAATCAATATCGTATCTCTGACGATATTCCCTGAATCTCAATTATATCAGGAGGTGCAGGACGGCTCATATATCGAGGAGCCGGAGGTTGAGCGTCTGATTGAGATGCGGACTCTTATTGACCGCTTGGACATCAGCGTCAATCTGCTCGGACACCACGTTTCCAATACTGTACCAGTCACGGGAGCATTGCCGGACGACAAAACCGCGATACTCCGTGAGTTTGACAAAGCGATAGCTCAGTTCCCGGAAAAGGAACTGAAAGCCTATCGGAACAGGATATGGCATCTGTAAAGATTTAACCGTCAGTTTCCGAGGAGCTGTCAGGGAATAAAAAAAGAGAGCTACATTTCTGTAACTCTCTGATTTTCAGTGGTGCCAACGGGAATCGAACCAGTGACACAAGGATTTTCAGTCCTTTGCTCTCAAGACCTCCAAAAGCTGACGCTTTCGGAGGCAACCAACTGAGCTATGGCACTTTATCCTATCAAAGAGCTTAACTCTCTCCCTATATTTGTTCTGCGGTTTAACTCACGGTTTAACTTGTGGATATTCCGAGATTGGGGTTGTCAATACGTTAATTATCTCAATGTAAAGTTAGCAATTTTCAGTGGACTGCGCAAGCCCAAAGATGAATATTTCCTTAACCAACGTGTTTATTTCAAGTATTTTATTATATGCGAGGATTCGTGCTATATTATTGTTGTAATCCTACTATAAGCCTTGAATTTCCCTTAATGGTACTTTTTTAGAACTCCCCCTATTTAGGAGATAATTCAGAAAAAATGTACCCTTGTATGGTATTTAGAAGTCTTAATATTTATGATTCAGCATTATCAGAGTATCAATTATTAGAAAATCCTCTCCATTGTTACGAACATCGCTAAACTTGACTTTTAAGAATCCGCTATCTTCTGAGGGCTGTAAAATATCTTCTTTTGAAATTCGATATGATATGCTGTCTTGTGGGTCTAAATGTGGAAGCCATATATTTGTAGGCTCTATTATGTGTTTCCATTTCCCTCTTTTGTTTGTGAAAGCATGATAGCACATCCAATTAGATGTTTCCCATTCTGTAACATAACCCCATTCATCTGTTCCGTTTCCGTCTAAATCTCCCTCTTTAACGAAGTGTATGCCGATTGTCTTGTTATCTAAAATAAGGTCTTTGACAGAGCCATTTTTTGTGAACACTTTCCATTTGAAATACCACCCACCGTCTTTTTCTCCAATCGGTTCAGCTATCAGCGTGTCAATATCAATACCGTTGAATCTTCCAATGATAGTATCACGATATTGTGAAAGTGGGTCAGATTCCATTGGATTATGCCTATTCTGACAGCCAATAATAGAGATACTTAATAAGCTGATTATATAGAATAGTAGTTGTTTCATTTTAGTATATCTGAACGGATTATAATTTTTAGATTATTGTGCTTTTGTTTAATTTGAGCGATTCTATCTTCTGATAAATCCCTGCATATCACAAGGGTAGTTTCTCTTAAAGTATCGTTAGCGATTCTTTTCAAAGCTCTGTAATCCCATATAATATGAATTTCCTCGTTATCAATATAGAAAGTGAATAGTCCTGCGCCATATACTAATTTGGGAAATTCTGAAAGACAGACCATAGACCTTGACTGTGCTATTATAACGTAGTCCACTCTATATGTTGCCCCAACCACGATATGTGGTATAGTCATATCATTCATATCTTTATTAGAACGACATATAGCGGTCATTATTCCTCGTTTGGGAATGTATAAATCTTCTTGTAACATAGTCTATTTTTTAGAGGTACATTTTTCAGATTCTCCCTATAAAAGTAAAATCTTTCAGAAAAAGTACCATTAGCCGGTAACTTGCATGTATAGGATTTCTCGAATTGTTGAAGCCACATAGAGATTGGCAAACAGAAGAATTATCAATGCTATAAGTCTTTCCCATTTTGAAAATTTAAGTTGGCGTAATATAAAGAACAATCCTATCATTAGCCCAATCATAAAGATAATTCCTACTATCGTAGCTTCCGATTCAGTCATAGTCGGTGGCTCATCACAAGCACAAGAATAGTAATTGTGTTTGTGCGTTGAGGGGTGCAGTATTAAACCAACCAAGCCCCCTAAAATTAGATAGCCAAAAGCCGTTGCTATCATTGAGCCAAATGTTAGCCCAATGGTAATCGCTGATTCTTGTAATATGGAAATAGTTTTAGTCAAGATGGGATTATATTTATATGGATAATACTCGGCATGAGATTGATTTATACCATTCATGGATATTTATAGTCAAACCGATAAGATGATAATTGCTTGATGAAACATTAGTTATCGTCTTTATTTCAAACATTGGAATATTTGAGAGTTCAAGTTGTAACTTATACGACAAAGCAGACAAAAAAAGTTCCCCTTCTTCTCGTGTCAATGTAACATCACAATCATTATAATTATAAAATTCAGGGTCGATTGTTTTAAATTTTGGATTCCCGATTATTCTAAATCGGCACATCTCCTTATTGGCAACTAAATGAAATTGATTCTCATTAGCTGTAAGGGTGAATCCATGTTCATTTTCACTAAATTTAATATGTAATCCTCCAAGAAAATAATCCCACATTTTTCTATATATGGGTGATTCAATAAATTTTCTTAGATGCGTTAGATTGTCTGTGTTTCGATTAAAAATCCAGTTCTGCCTATTTATTATGTGAAAAATATTTTGATAAAAATTTAGAAAGTCAGAAATAACATTGCTGTTAATTTTGTATTTACGGCATATTTTCCCATCACAATGGCGTTCTGCATAGTATGAAATCCCACCAAGAATTGTGTTCTTAGAGTAGATTCTCAAATAGCAATCCATTTGATTATATATATGAAAAATCTTTTCCATGTTTCGGGTGTTCCTCAATCCTCGGCGGAACGGTTACGATTGAACATGAAAAAGGTGTGAGGATTGTATTTTGTCTTATCCTAAAGTCAGGTCTTCGCATTACCTATTCCACGGATAAAACAATAGCCCCACACCGATTTTGCTATATAATCTGCCATTCTCGGCAGGGTATAAGCAACCGATGTAGGTGCTATTGCCAACCTTATCTCCGTGGAAATTCAAATTTGCGAAGTTTGACTTTAGAAGATAAAATTTCAATAACACCTTTTGTAAATATGCTGATTCACTATTGCCAACTCTTTGGGTCTGTGAATCAAGTGCAAAGTTATTAAAAAATGTCATTGGTGGGGCTATGTTGGATAGTGTTTTTCAGCATAAGGCTGACTATTTCGTAAAACCATGCTTCCCGAAACCTCACAAAAAAGAAAGAGAACACCCACACAGTCTGTGCAAGTGTCCTCTTTGTCAGTTGGATTAGTCGATAAACCATGAATAACGGTCATCGCCATGCAGGGCGGCGTTAATGCCTTGTGCTACTTCGGTTGCGTTGAAAGAACGGTCAAGGAAGCTGTCAATGTAGCTACTCTTGTTTGCTCCGGTCAGAAGATTGTAGAACTTCCACATATCTATGTCAGAGCCGTAAGAGCCAAAATCAGGGTCGTTGATATAGGCTTTTGCAACTGCATTGATTTGTGTGTCAGTTATAAGCAACCGTGGGATGTTGCGCTGTATCTTTTGCGGTAGTGCTTGATACAGTCGCATTTTCCCAAGAATCTGACAGAATTGGTGTTCCGTCATGCTTGTGTTGCCAAGTGTCTGCATTAGATGCAGATGTTTGGCAGGGTTGTAGCGGTTGAGCATTTCAAGAGTACGGAGATAGAGGTCAGAAGTGTTTGATACTTCCAACTGCTCAACGAATCCGTCAGATGAAACACAGAGGTTGCAACACACGAGGTTTTTGAAACCCACGAAGATTTTGAATCGCTCTACTGACTTTTTGGAGTAGAGATTCATGTAGTTGTAGGCACGCACACCGCCAACGGTCAGAGTGAGTTTGTTACCCTCTACCGTTTCATAGATAGTGGGAACTTCGATGCAGAACATCATTCGCTCGTAGTAAATCGTTTTGTCCGATTCCAAGAGCTGATTAGCGGGCTTGTGTATCGCTTCGGGAATTCTCCCTTTAATGATGTGCGATACTCGGATTTCGGGCGTTTCGATTCTCTCTCCGTTGTAGAATGTGCTGACTGCTTCCGCTACCGTTTCGATAAACGCAGGGTGCGAGATTGTCAACTCATTGTCCTTGCTGAACACAGGAACAATGCACTCATTTTTGAGGTGCGACAGTTCAACAGCCTTTGTATTTGCTTCGATAAACGGAAGTGTCTTTTTCTCTCTTTGCGGAAGCTCGGTAATAACTTCCGCGTCTGTTGCGTACTCATTGAGCCAACTGATTCTTTTAGGCTCAACCGCAGGTAAAATCATTAGATTTTCCATAAACGTGCGATTATTAGAGGTTAATAAAACTGTTTTGTCTTTTTATTCAAGAAAGGTGGGGGGACTATCATGTGAAGTGGAATCTTATGTGCAGAATCAAGCCGATTCTTGAATCTCGGCATTTTTGATTAGGGAGAGGGGGTATTTTATAGAGTTACCGGCGTTTATGTGCGTGTGCCTTTCTGTACGGATTAAAATTGTAAGGGGTTATTATCCATTAAATAGAAGCTCGGATTTCTCAGAAATGAAAAAACTCCATAACCGGAGCTATGGAGTAGTGGTAAAATTTGAGGGTGAGGACTTTTTTCAGAATCCCTCTATAAGAGGAAAACTTGTTGGAAAATGTACTTGTCTTAAATCAATGGCTCTAACAGTTGATAGGCTCTTTGACCTTTGAGCTTGCACTCTCTGACATTGAAAAATTCTCGGATTGTTTGTGCTGTGATTGTGTTCTTAGGTGCTATTCCTAACACATTATAAATTCGTTCAAGTTCGGACTTGATGAATTTCCGTGTATATTTCTGCCCTTTTTGAAAGGAGTTTTTGAGAAGTTGCACAAACTCTGTGCCGGACTTTTGTATATTAGCTTGCCTTATGATTATAGCTTCTTTGATTTTCTTTTTGGAATAGCCGTGAAGTTCAATAATCTCTTTGCCAACCTTTTCATAGGCTTCCACTATGAATGAATCCACTTGTCGAAGTTCGGCTATATGAGATTGAACAAGCTGTGAATCCATGTCATTTTTCAGAGTTTCAAGAATCGAAACTATCTGTTTGCGGACTTCTTTTATATCATTGGATTTGCTAACCAATTTCAATCGGTCGCTTTCTCCGAACTGATATATAAGTGACGGCATACGTTTAATGTTAAACATTCCGCTTTGAGCGTATCGCTCCATAAGTGTTTCTATGTTGTTATAAGAGGATTTCACCATTTCCTCATCTATGTAGTTATCTATGGCGAAGTGGTCTGTCTTTCCATTGCGGAGCATACGCTTGAATGGCAAGACTTCTAAAGCATTTCTAAAAGCGTTTCTCGATTCAAGGGTTGTCGCTGTTTCGTAAAGTCTTTGAATCGTCTTGTATGCGTGAGAACTTGCGTTTAGATACTCTGTGATACCCTCTTTCGTGCGGATAGGGAAACCGCTGTGAGTACATACGATATGCCAATTTGTAGAAGTGCCTTTGCGGAATCGTCCTGTTGATTGTGGTGCATCTGTGCAGGGGTCAATCGCTGTGTATTCTGAAAAATACGGCTCTGTTACGAATACGACATCAGGCTGTTCTTCAAGCTCTATATCAAGAGCTGTGTAGAATCGGCTCGTAAAGAAGTTGTATCGTTTCATATTTGACTTATCCCAATTCTCATAGGCGTTTTTGAATCCTTTGCGTTTGAGCTTATCCACGCTTTTAATGGCACAGAAAACGGCTGATTCTTCCACGATTCCCAACTTCTGAATTAGTTGATATATCATATCTGTGCTGTTGATGAAGAAGCAAATACTTCTCGGCTCGGTCTGTGATTTCTGAATCTGAGGGATTGTAACTTTTAAGGCTTCAAGCACATTGTTCGTGTGAACTATGGAGATTTCCTTGCGATAATCATAATCGGGTACGATTTGCACAAGTGAAAATTCTTGTTCCTCAAAATGTGGGTCAGAGGGAAGAATCGGGGTTGCCGATACCATTGCTTTGTTATCGAATCGGAAGAAGTCCTCTATTGGTAGGGTTATATCTTCCCTATAATCGTTGTCTTGAACGAATTTTTGACATTCATCTAACAGTAGGAAGCAACGGACATAGATGTTTTCCTCTATTTCCTCAAAGGCACTTTTGACTTTGTAGAAACTTTCAGGTGTAGAGAGAATCTTTATATGTTTCTTTTCGGCTATTGAGCGTTCAAGGTAATCAACGACATCATCAGTTGTAACCTTTTGCATGACACCGAAAAGATTGTCATTTTTGTGGACAGCAGATTTGCATTTCCCTACGATTGCAGGCTGATTCGGCTCTATTATGATTGAATCTCGGTCTGCCTTTATCTCGGAGTATGTAGCTCCAAGTCCGGTCAGAGTCTTGCATAGAATCGTATTTGATTCTATTGTGCAAACATCTGATAGATGTTGCCCTTTGCTGATGCTTGTTTGTCTAATTTTCATTTTGATTTAATGTTTAAGAGAGTGGAGATAGGGAGAGGATTATCCCCACTCTCAATGTTAGATTTAGCGGATAAGACCTTTATCACGCAGATACTCGGTCATCTCTTCCGTACGTTCCACTCGGAAGCTAACTATTCCGTGACGGAATGAGGCTATTGCTGAGATTTTTCCGCTTCGGTCGCGGATTTCGGGTGTGAACTGAATATTACCCAGCTTGTTCTCTACGAACATTTTGAGAATATCCGTTAAAAAGTCATTTTTGGTGGCATATTCTGATTTTACCACTTCGGTAGGCTTCACATTGAAGTCCTCCGTTTCGCCATTGGTGAGATAGCGAAGAATCCACGCCATGCTTTCGGGGTTAAGCTGATAGCCAAACCAATCCGTTGTTTTGCTCTGCGGATAGGCTACTTCAAAACCGAATCGGTCTATTCCGAAAGAGAGGTTTACTCGCTCCCCTCGATTCATCATCGCTTTAAGCTCTGCGTGAGCTTCGGTGTTGGGGTATGCCGATTCTGTTGTGGGCTGTATTAAAGCCATGTTGTATTTCTGCATGATTTTATATGTTTAGCAGATTAATATTTTGTAATCTACCCACTCAAAGCTATGTACACTCGCTTTTCGTTTTGGATTACGTTGCAAAGGTATAAAGACCTCAAAGGGTGCGCAGAGAGTAAAAATGAACCCGCTGTTTACTCCCCCGAATTGGAATAGGCATAAAAAGAAAAATCCCACCTCTCACGAATGAAAGGCAGGATTGTATATTGCTGACTATTGTACAGTTGCGCTAATAGTATAGATTGCCTAATGTTTCTATCTTCTTGCTCTTGTATTGCTTGAAAAATCCTTTTAGAGTTTCATCGCTTTCTCTGAAACTTGGATTGCGTGAAAGTCCGAGATTGAAAATCAGAGTGGATATAAGGAGATTCTTGCTCAATGATAGACCGTCACATTTTTTTGAATCCCCCTTATATAGAGGATTCAGTTCAAAAAAGTACCGCATAAGAGTTGCAAAGTACCATAGCAACACTGAATCTGATTCTTCATTTTGCAGGAACATCTGTTGAGGGTCTGATTTGTCAAAGGAAGATAGACTGTCTTTATCCTCCGTTGAATCATACCCTTGCCGAATCCATTGCAGAATTGTGGCTAATGCCTTTCCGTCTGTCAGAGTGATTTTTGATTTGCCCGATTTTAGAGTGAGTTGGATTTTGTCAGAATCGGATTCTTCTACTGATTCAGCGACATGGATAAATTTCTCTATAAGGTCTTTGGAATTGTCGCCAATCTTCAATCCACCGCAACGGTCTAAGGCATAATCGAAACAGAAAATCACTAATAACCAAAATGCGTCAGCGTCAAGTTTAAGCCCACAGATAACAGTTTGAAGGTCTTTATCTGAGATATATTGCTCATAAGTATATCGTGTGGCTATCTCGTTGTTATTGTAGCGGATTTCAAAGGTTTCTATGGCTCGTTGGGGGTCAGAGTTAATCATGCTTGGAAACCTAATACTACCGTCAGTCAGCCGGTGGGGTTCTCCTTTTCCACGGATTATAGAATCGATGTATTTGAAAAGTTGCTCGTTGTCGCAGTCTATTGGTTTATCCATGTTGCTGTGATTTAGGACTGTAAAGTTACGAAAAATCCGCCTATCTGTGAATAAGCGGATTCTGTAATTATAGGGGGAAATGTATCAGAGCAAGTGTTTCATGGCATTGTCTATCTGCTCATTGTCGAAGCTGTCAAGGTATATCTGTGTTACTCGTTCTGAGCTATGCCCCATGATTTCTCGGATTACGGCTGTCGATACGCCTGCTCGTTTCATTACTGTTGCCTGACTATGCCGTGCGACATAAGTAGTGAGAGTTAGGGGTAAGCCTAAATCCTCGCCTATCTCTTTAAGCCGTTTGTTCACTTTGGCTATGACCTTATGAATACGGTTGGACTTCTGTATCTCCGTTTCGTGGAAGTCTGATAGGATTGGAAACAGATACGGACTGTCTTTGCGATGATACTTCTTTATAAGTTCAATCGCTTGCGGTTGCAGTGGAATTTTAATTAGCTTGCTTGTCTTGTGTCGCTTATAGACCAACTTCCCCTCTATGATGTTTGCAGGGGTAAGGTTAGCAATATCTATGAAGTTTATACCGCCACAATAGTATGTGAAAGCGAATATGTCAATAGGGAATCGCATATAGCGGTTGGTGGACTTATAGGCGAGAATCCGGTCTATGTCCTCTTTGGATAGGGAGCGTTTTGCCGTTTCCTCATGCAGTCGTGCCACCTTATATTTCTTGAAAGGATAGTTTTCAGAATCGGCTATATTTTCCTCCATTGCCAAATTATAAATGGCTCGTAGCGTTCTAAATCTTATGCCGATTGTGTTTTCTGCCAATCCATGCTTCCGTAGCCATGTTTCATATCTCCGTAGGAAACACACATCTATGTCTGAAAAACAGATGTCAAGATGCTTGTTGAACGAAACAAGCGAGTTATAAACTTGTTTCACGGACAGCATATAGCCACGCCTACCCTCGTCAGTGAGCCGTTGGATTTGCTCGCAGAATAGGTCATGCACGGTTTTTGGTTTAACTCGCTTGGCTCTATCGTCAATTAAAGTGCTTGCAGTAAACTCTTTACGCTCGGATTTCAGTTTAACTATCTCTGCTGACAGCTCGCTTGCCTTATCTGCTATCAGCTTACTAAGGTACTCATAATTAGGACAATTAGATTTCAGCGTATTTCTCTCAAAGTTCCAATACTTAGGATTGACGGAAACACCTAAGCTCTTATACTTCTTTTTGCCGTCTTTGCATACGCGAATCATTAGAGGGTGTTCGCCATTTGCGAGAGTTTTTGACTTGTAACACACGATGTTAGCTGTTACGTTCATACGGTTTGCTTGGTTTAACTCTCGGTTTAACCGTCAGCTTCCGTGGGGTTGTCGCAGGGTGTGAAAGGGGATAAAAAAAGAGAGCTACATTTCTGCAACTCTCTGATTTTCAGTGGTGCCAACGGGAATCGAACCAGTGACACAAGGATTTTCAGTCCTTTGCTCTACCAACTGAGCTATGGCACCATCGGGTTTTGCGATGCAAAGGTAGAACTTTTTTTTGGACCCCGCAAGTTTTTTGCTCATTTTTTTGACCTGGGCTTCAATTTTAGACTGCGAGGTGCTCAAATCGAAGTCCTAAAGAACATTTTAGCAATACCCGCGGGTGGTCAGGGATCAGAAGAGGCCTTTCTTGGGAGCCTGTTCGATGGTGAGACTGTAGGCGAGCGCGGGGGTCTTGAGGCTTAGGACGCACCGGCGAGGCGCCTTTTCGGAGTTGTTATCGATTATTATGGTTATGGAATTGAACTCATCGGAGGTCTCGACTTTGATCCATTCGGGCTTCTCGCCGATTTCCAGTCCGGTGAGGCTTTCAAGATGAATAACAATGGGTTCGTTGTCCTTGGCGGCGGCGTGGAATGTGATCATGGCTGTCGGTGCTTCCGCAGGCTCGACGACATCGGGCACATCGGTCTTGTCGGGCTCTTCAGAAGTCTGAACGGGAAGTTGGCGCTCGGTCATAGGCGTGATGACCGGCTCGCCGCCCATGCGGCGGATAGACTTGGCGCAGAGGTCGATCTGATGGTTACAGCGATCGATGTCCTCCTGAGTCGTGAAGCAGTCACGTGCCTGTTCGAAAAGGGTGATGGCCTTCTGCTGGGCTTCGACGGTGCGGGTCTTGCGGATTTCGAGGGCCTGGCTGTAGGTTTCGTTGCAGTCCTGCGCCTTGAGCATCAACGGCAGGAGCATCATGGCGAGGGCGAGCAGGAATTTCAGAAATTTTTCCATTTTTGTATCTGTTTTATGATTTATTTACGATGTGAAATATTATCAAGAGCCTGCCGGCTGCGCTGCAGCCTGGCCAGAAGGTCGGCATGGAGGCGCGGCATATCGGCAAAAAGTGTGATTTTGGCATTAAGGATGGCCGTGTCCCGCTCAAGCGCACGCACAACGCGATTGGCAGCCGATGTGTCGGACGCACAACCTGCGGCGGCGATAAGCGAATCGCGGCACCTGAGTACGCCGGCCGCCTCGAGATGACGGAGATCTCCCGTATCGTCGTCGCGGTCGCCGAGCGTGAGCAGCGAGTCGATGCGGCGATCGCAGACACGAACGGCGGCGCTGATGGAGTCGGTGTCGGAGTCACGTACACCATCGCCGCTGCGCCCGAGGATAATGAGAAGATACACAATGAGCAGCCCGGCCACGCCGAGGATCGCGGCAGGGCGCCGGAGCGCCTGCCGTGACTGTCTGGGAACGGTGTCACTGCGTCTCTCCATGTCAGAAGGGATAGATCTGCTGATTTTCGCGATTGTAAATGACAACACTGCACCTGACTGATGCAGGTACGTTGAAATAGTCGCGCGGATAGCTGAGATAGCCGCGGGCAAACTGTGCTACCTCCGACCGGTCGAAGTTCCGGCCGGAAATGTTCTTGTTGGCAATTGTGATGGTAATGGAATTGGCCGAAACCCGGATGCTGCGCATGACAATACCGTCCTCGATCTCGCGAGGGCATGCAGCTGCCTGGCGGCGCATATCGGCCATCCAGGAGTTGTCGCCCGAGCCGGAACCCGAATTCGAGCCCTGGCGGTCTTCGGCCGGACTCTTGGATGAGTTATCCGTCCTGACGGCCGGCGTACTGTCGGCTACAGGCGCATCCTGCCACTGCCCGGTGGACTTGTTATAATACTTTGAACCCAACAGCACGCCGTCGGCGCGGAGGTATCGCTGCGACACCGGCGTATAACCGTCGGCCGAAGTCTTCACCTCCATGACAGCATATCCGCTCAGATCATTAGACGGTCTGCCCGCGGCGTCAAATACCTCCTGACGGGTCATAACCTTGTGGTCGTTGTACTTTTGCCTGACGGTGTATATGCGGGCTCCGGATGTATTGTAGTAGAACATGCTTGTCTGATTGCCGAGACCGTCATATTCATACTCGATGCGGCAGAAGCCCACAGCGGGATTGACCGGGAAGGGATTACCTGCCTTGTCGAAATAGCTTTCTGAAACAGGATTGTTATGCCGATCGTATTCGAAAACACGTTTATGGAAACCGTACATTGTAGCCGCGGGTTTGCCGTAACCGTCGAAAGCCGCCATCTCGGTGACGTTGCCGCGGTTGTCGTACTTGATCTCCGTCTCGGCCTGGCTGTTTCCTGAGCCGGCAATCGGACTGCCGTCGGTACGGTAGCGTAGCTCGTGGACGAGACGGTTGCGGTTGTCGTATTCCCGCACTATGCGGTGAGTCCCGTCAGGAGCGGCAGCCGGCGACGACGAGGCGTTCCAGATGGACTGCTCGTGAAGGTTGCCGGCATTGTCATAGACGTTGCGGATCTCATGGGCCTTTACGTCGAGATCGTTGTTGGACAGGAATGCCTCGACAGGACGGTCTGCCAGATCGGTCGCCCTGACCGACACAATGAACCCGAGATCATTGTATGTGAAGTGACTCTTGGCGGTATTCGGGAAAAGCTGTCCGGAGGGGGCTACATCCCAGACCGTAGCGACGCGGCCGGTCGCCGGGTCGTGGGTCATGTGGCGCGTGCGGAGCAGCCGGTCATGATCGTCATAGAACTGAGTCTGATTTACACGGGCCGTAGAAGCGTCATAGGCATTGACGATGCGGCTGTAACCGTCGTACATGACCGGCTTGCCGTCGGCGTCGAGAAATGCTTCGGCCACGTTACGACCCTGGCTGTCGTAGCTGACCGTATGGGTGGCGAAGTGGTATCGGCTGTTGGCCGGACGGCCTTCGGTGTCGAAATTCTCGACCTTTTCCAACGAGCCGTAGGGCGAATATGTAAGCTCGATCTTGTGGACGCCATCGGCGTTGACTGTCGGATTGTCGTCGCTGTCGAAGTAGGCGCGCGACTTCACGCGGCCCAGATGGTCGTAGTCGGTCACTGAACGCGAATCGTTGCCGTTGCGGCCTACGGGCGTACCGTCGAGCCGCAGCGTCTCCTCGGTGAGCATATCGCCCTGGTCGTTGAATGTACGCCGTATAGTCGATATGCTGAGTTCGTTGTCAGTCTGCTCGCCGTTTTCGTCGAGAAGCGACATTTCCAGAGGCAACCCTGTGGCGGTATTGATGAATCTGATGCCTGAAGTGCGGTCGCCGTTGAAATTGCCGGTCACGGGATTGTTTTCCTCGTCGACAAGCTGAATTCTGGCTACGAAATTGTTTTCGTCGGGTTCGTAAACTTCGGCCACATAACCGTTGCGGTTGAACATAGGTTCGCCGTCGGCGTCGACGCAGGTTGTGCGGATGCGGAAGCCGTCGCCGTCATACTCGTATTTATATCCGAAGACGCCCGATTTTTCGCTCGCGACAGGCTGCTCGTGCCCGTTGAAATACATTTCCGACGTCATATTGCCGACTTCATCGTAGCCGAAGCGCGCGATATGTATATTGTGGCCCTCATGTGAAGGATTGCCGTCGGCAGCAAAGAAAGCCGCTTCAGTTCGGTTGCCGTCGTCGTCATACTTATACCGGCGGATCGACGTTCCGTTCAGATCACCGACGGCATTGCCGGCGCGGTCAATAGCTGTGACCTCCGTGACGCGACCCTGCTCATCATATTTATACCGCTGGCCAAAGGCGCCGTTAGCATCGGGGATCGTATCCTTCAGCAGTGACAGGAACATGCGCTTCACCAGACGCCCGTGCTCGTCATATTCAAGCCGCATGTGGGCAATGCTCGATGAGGTGGCGTTGTATCCGTTGGCATCGGGCTGCCGCACGGTACCTTCGTAGAATTTCGGCGTGTTTTTGTCATCGTCGTATAGTACATCGACGTTGTTGCCTTTTTCATCGTACGAGAATTTGTACATAACCTTGCCGTGCGAGTCGCGCGCGATCATATAGTCGATCTCGCCATCGCTGCCGTAGTGGTATTCCTGGTCAGGAAAACGTACACCGAGCTCTTCGGCGTCCTGATATTCGACAATCTGTCCCTTGCCGTTGACAAGCGACAGGCGTGTGACTTTGCCGCCGCGGGTCTGGATGCGGTAGCTGACGCTGCGTGCGCGCTGTTCCGAGCCGTAGAGGCCTCCGATACCTATGGGCACACCTTTCACCTCGACGTAGTCGCGGTAATAATATGTCTTGGTGCGCAGCATTCCCCAGACAAAAAATCCGGCGGCGATGGCGATGAGCGTAAGGACTATAGCCCCTGCCCTGAGCGTGCGGGCGCCTGTATTCTTCAGTTTCCATGATCCGGTCTCGAGATAGAGGGCGGTGCGGCGCCGGACCTGCTCGGGGGTAGGCCGCTTGGCCGGATCTGCATCGAGCATCTCGCCTATAAGCTTTATCAGGCCCGACGACAGATCGGTACGCTCGATCGGAGGCATCGGTTCGCCCTGAGCCTGGACCAGACCGCCGTGATCGCCGAATGGAGCATTGCCGGTAAGCATCTCGTAAGCCGTAGCGCCGAGCGCCCAGATGTCGCCCTTGCTGTCCGACACGCCGTTGAAACGTTCGGGCGACATGTAGGCCCGGGTACCTCCGTAGCTCTCCGACTCGCTGTTGCGACCTGTCGAAATACCGAAGTCGCTCAGCATGAAGTTCAGGTCGTCATCGAGCATTATATTGTCGGGCTTTATGTCCTGATGGATGACATTGTGGCGGTGAAGGTGCTCGAGACCGGCGGCAACGTCGTGCAGCAGCTTCACCACGTCGGCTTCGTCGCATCGGCCGACCATCGAGCTCACCGAACCGTTCTCGCAATAAGGCAGCACGAGATAAGGCGTGCCGTTGTTCACCGAATAGTTGGTAGGCGTCAGCAGATTCTGGTGGTTGATGTTATAGACGGTGGTGAATTCTTTCTGAAAATCCTTTGCGCCGTAGGAGTCGAACTCGCCCTGTATGGCCGAGAATATCTTGACAGCCACGCGGAGATTAGTGAGCGAGTCCTCAGCCAGCCACACCTGGGCCGAGGCCCCCTGACCAAGAAGCTCGATCAGACGATAGCGTCCGTCAAATATCGTATTTGGTTCTAAATAAAGCATATTCGGAGTTAGGTGAGCCGCAAGGCCGCCGGTATATGGTTGACCAGGGTCACATCAGATTTTTTACTACGTCATCGAATACCGTGAAAGCCAGGATCGACATTACAGCCAGAAAAGCCACGAAACACAATATGACCGTAGTCCAGGGAAAGCGACGACTGCCGGAGCCGTTGCTTCGGTGGACGGACTGCTTCGCTTCCTTCTTTTTGCTTTTTTTCTTTCCACGGCTATCTTCGGGATTGGCGCCGACTGCACCGGGTTCGTAAGGATCGGCCTGACTGCCCGAAAAATGTGAGATGAGCGACTGCTGATTGCTGAAACGCTCAGTCCCGGCATTGTCAGCACCTGCACCGGAGGCGACCGAGTCTTTGGGAGAAGCCATGTCGGTTACCGGCGGCGTCAGCTCCGGCATTGCGGCTATGACAGCCGCCCAGTCAAGCGGATATCGGCCGGCCAGGCGTATATTGTCGCCGACTTCCACATACACAGCCTGATTGCGGAATTCACGGCCGTTAATCTCCGTGCCGTTCGAGCTGTGGTCCGTGAAGATCAGACGCCCGTCGGCGCCGATACTCAGATCGGCGTGACGGTTGCTGACAGTCTCGTATTCCTGCCCGACAACGATAGTGTTGTCGGGCGCACGTCCTATGGTAAGGGTAGTTGGCATTATTTCACGGGAACAAGTTCGTCGTCTTCCTCAGGATTTGTAGAGCTCTTATCGTCTGTAATCTTGTCACTGCTACTGCCGGCGCTATGCATCTTGTCCTCGTCAGTTTTGGACTGAGTCGAGGTGGTCGCGGGAGTCCTGGTACCTTGATTGTTGGCACGGTGTTGTTGTGCGGCTGGCGCAGGCTGCTTTGGAGCATCAGCGTCGACATCCTGTTCCTCAGCAGTTTCGCTTTCGAAATCGGACTCGTCTATCTCGTCGTTTTCATCGTCGGTGGCGTTTTCGTCGATCTGTTCCTTGTTTTCTTTTTCCTCGCCGTCGGCTTTGCCGCGCTGGGTAAGGAAATATGCTGCCACACCGCCGGCGATGAGCATGATTGCGATAAGCACGATCCACAGGCCGGCTTTCGATTTTTTAGCTTTCTCCTTTGATTCAGTCTTCCCATCGGCCGACTTTTCCGCAACGGCCTCTTTGGCGCCCTTAATGTCGGCAGGAACAGCCTCACCCACGGAGGCGGCCGGCCGCGGCGGCACGGTCTTCATGGGCGTGATTTTTGTCTGCGTGGGTTGCTCTGCGTGGGGCTTGGGAAGCACCTTTTTCGGCACGCGGTCCGACGAAGACTGTGCTCCGCCCGAATCGATGGCAGCCACTGCCACGGTCACGTTGTCATTGCCGCCGGCAGCGAGCGCCGCATCGATAAGCTTGTCCGACAGAGTGTTCATATCGTCGGATGAGTGTTCGATGATGGCCTGCATCTCGCTGTCACGGAGCAATCCGCTAAGGCCGTCGGAACACAGCAGGATGATGTCGCCATCGCAGAGAGGCTGGGGCGCGAGCAGACAGTCGGGCTCGGCCTTCTGCTTGGCGTCGCACAGGCAGCGGGTGATGACGTTGCTGTTGGGATAGTCGAATGCATCCTCCTCTGAGATTTCGCCGGCGTCGACGAGAGTCTGCACGTATGAGTGGTCCTTCGACACCTGGAACAGACCGGTGGCGGGATTGTAGATATAAGCGCGGGAGTCGCCGCACCAGCACACGTAACACTGGCCGTCGAGCAGCCATGCCATCACGATGGTAGTGCCCATGCCGCGTGTTTCGGGAGTCGATTTCTGCTTGATGCGCCGGTCGGCCTCCACTACGACTTCCTTCATGAATTTCTCTACGGTGAAACGGTTCTTGAGCACATCCGCTGTAAGATTGGCCGGCGTGAAGTATTCCCGGACGGTGTCGATAGCGATCGCCGAAGCGACTTCGCCGGCGTTCATTCCGCCCATGCCGTCGGCTACTACCAGCAGAGCTCCGTTCGGCCCGAGGTCGTAGGTCTGGTTGTTGACCCAGGTCATGGTCGGCTGCATCAGGTCGGCTGCCGCCTGGAAGTTGTCTTCATTATTTGTGCGAACGCAGCCTACGTCTGTCTTGGCAGCGATGCGGAATTTTATGTCTGACATATTTGCTTATATGATATTCAGTGATAGATTCTTACGTTAGCTTGTCGGTGACGAGGCTTATTTTGAAACGGTCTTTGCCTTCTCGTCAGGGTTGACAGGAACGGCCTCAGTGGCGTCCGTATCGGCAGCCGTGGTCTCGGTGTCATCCACCTCGTATTCCACAACGCCGACTACCGCATCGGAGGGAACGACACCATCAGCTGCGCCGAGCTGAGGCATGTCGGCACTCAGTACTGCCCACTCCTCCTCGAGGCCGCTCGGCGGCACGATGAAAGCTCCCAGACGGAATTCCAGCACACCGGGCGATGTGACGGCCGGCATCAGGAAGATGCTGCCGATAAGCTCGCCGGCTTCGGGAGCGTTGACGGGAGTGAATGTAGTCGACGCCTCGTCCTTGCCGAAACTCAGCGTGGCCTCCTCGAACGAGACGTTGACGCGCGGCTTGCCGGCGACGGTCTCGGATTCGGGGTTGTAGGTAAACCACATGACGATGCCGCTGACAGCTTTGCCGGCGGGAACGGCCGTAGGAAGCCCCTTGCGCTCGGTGACCGGCTCGAACTGGCCCAGCAGCACGGGCGACTCGAGAGCACCGGCCGGGACAGGCTTCAGCCACAGCTCCTCGTTGATGGCGAAGGGACGGAATTCGCCGCTGCCGTCGGCCGGGGCGAGCGTATGGTCGTTGAGCAGAGTCTTGTAGGCAGGATTGCCGCGGTATTTGTCATATCGGGCATCGAAGTCCCAGGGCGTTTCGGCACAGGCCGAGAACACCGGACCTGCGGCGGTCATGACGCACAGCGAGTATTCGCGGCCGAAAACCGTGTCGCCCTTCGCGCGGTATTTCTGCTCGAAGGTGCTGTCGGCCACGAAGTAGGTCGAGCGCACCACGTCGATCGACGGCAGTACGGCCTCGCTTATGATCTTATCGATCTTCGGCGCGCGTACCGACCGGAAGAGGTTGCTGTTTTGTGCTGTGGCACCCGCGGCTGCGGCGCCTATCGTTGCGGCTATAGCCAGTTGTCGTATGATTCTCATTTATATTAATGTGTAGTTTTGCAGTTGGATATATGTAATTGATATGTCACGGATCAGTACATGGCCGACAGGGGCACGACTCGCGACTTCCACTTGGCCGAATACGAGCTCTCCCCGGTGCGGGCGCCGAGGCGCTCCTTGCCCGAAATGATGCCGACGACTATGGGCTTGCCGTCGCGCTGCGCGAAGGCGGGACCGCCAGAATTGCCGTGGTCCACCTCATCGTTGGCCAGCAGGATGATGCCGTCGTAGAGGCCGCTTTGTCCTACCGACGACTCGACATAGTTGGGACTTACGCGGCCGGTGACCGAGTATTCTTCGGTACCAACCGAGCGGGGAAAGCCCAGAATGTGGAGCTTGGTGCCCGCGCCCAGTTCGGCGCTCCAGGGGGCATCGAACTTCAGGCCGCCGCTCTTGCCGGTGGAGAAGTATGCCCAGTCGTCGTCGCCGACAGCCGAGGTGCTGTATTTCACAGGGATCTGTACGTCGTTGCCGTCGCCGTCGGTGATAGTGGTGGTGCCAGTCTCATAGTTCGTGTGGCCGCAGACCCAGATCGACGACGTGGGCGTATAGTCAAATGAGATGCGGTCGCCGGCGCCCGAGACGGCCACGAACTTATATGTGAGCGATTCGGGCTGGAAGTAGTGCAGCGAGTTGAGCGTCGCCACGGTCTCGTCGTCGAAGTCGCCCGGGTGGTTGAAGCCCATGTCGACACAATGTTTGGCCGTCACGAAGCGGCCGTCGTCGAGCAGAAAGCCTGTGCCGGTGAAAGCAAACTGGAATTCATCGTCGAGATAGACGCCTACCATCAGGTAATATACGTTCTTCGACACCTCGGCAAACTCGTCGGGAGTCGGCGCCATGTTGCGGCTGATCTGGGCGGCGCGACGCTGAGCGTTCTCGGCCATCTTCTTGATGTTCTGCATCTCGAGCTGCTGGCGGGCGATATTTTCGTTGGTACTTAGGAGCTCTCGGGCGAGAGAGTCGGTCTTTTCGGCATTGTCGCGGTTGTTTTCGATCTCCTCGGCCAGAAGGGCTCCCTGATCCTTGACGTCGTCGGCCACATTCTTGGTGAACACGGCGAGGTAGACGATCGCTGCCACGGCCAGAACGAGCACACCCGCCATGGCCACCATGCCCCACTTGTAGGGTTTCAGGGCCTGCTGACGGAAAAGATTGAGGCGCTGCGTGAAATTGATCGATCCCATCGACGCCTTTTCGCCCGTGGGAACGATGAAGCGCAGCTTCGGGCCGTTGACCGAAATCTGAATCTCGTCGCCACTCTGGAGATACCATTCGGTAGTGACACGTCGCCCGTTGAGCAGCGTGGAGTTGGTCTTGGAGATCTGCACGAGCTTCCAGTTGTCGCCGTCGCGGACTATGGCGGCGTGGCGGCGCGATACGGTCTTGAAATTTTCGTCGAAGCGCACCTGGCAGCGCGGGTCGCGGCCGATCTCGATGTTATCGACGATGATTTTCTGCGCCTCGCCCATCTGGTGGAATTTCGAGGTCACGCAGTGCTCCAGTATGTAATAACTTTTAGCGCCCGGATTCATCAGCGAGCTGACGCCGGCGCCTACGGTTTTGGAGAACTGACCCGATAGCGGGGTGGTTGCGTTATTTTTTGCCATTTTTCTGTTGTTCGGTGTGATTGGTTTTGAGAAGAGATTGTCAATAGCCTTCGGCACGGAGTTTGACGTCGCCGATCGACAGGATGTCGCCCGGATTGATCACGAGGCCGTCGGTCGACACCTCTGTGGAGTTGACGAAGGTGCCGTTGGTGGAACGCTGCCACCGGCTGCCGCCGGTGTTCATGAGCCACTGGCCGTCGCGCACGACCCATGAGCCGAGCGTATAGTCGAGTTCAAGAGTGCAGTGGCGGCGCGACAGATAGGCCGACTGCGTTTCCTTGATCGATATGTCGTTGTTGACGGCCGGGTCGCGGCGTCCGACGGTAAGCACGGCGCAGTCGCCCTTGAGCATGTCGTCGAGACGGTATACGCGGCCGTATTCCTCGCCCTGCATCACGCGAAGCAGCACGCCGTTGACCACCTTGCGGCTGAAGTCCTCGTGAGTCTCCACTTCCTGTACCGGGCGGGCGTTGAAAGGACGCGGCACGCAGGCCATCACGTCGGCCGCGCTCTGCAGACGCTTCTGGAAGTTGGGATTGAGACAGCCCTCGAGCAGGGCGATCCACTGCCTGCTGTTGTCGAGATGCCGCAGGGCGTCGCGGTCCCAGTTGCCGGTGCGGCCGCGTTCGAGATAGGGCATCAGGTCGCGTTCGCCCTCGAGCACGCCGAAAGGCAGGCGCCCGCCCGTGAGCAGCTGGTACATCATCACGCCGAACGAGAATATGTCGGTCGTAGGCAGCACCGTGGCGTCGCGCACGGGTTTCACCTGCTCGGGGGGCATGTAGGCGTAGGTGCCGAAGATCTGCTTGGGACGTCCCATCAGATTGCGCTCGGTCATGCGCTTGTTGCGGTCGCCGGCAATGCCGAAGTCGGTCAGGGCAAAGGTGCCGTCGGCCTTCTGTAGCACGTTCTCGGGCTTGAGGTCGCGATGGACCTTCCCGGCCGAGTGCAGCGCGCGCAGGCCGCCGAGGACGTCTACGGCCACCTTGGCGTAGTCGAGCTTGCCGTTGGTGGCCAGGTGTATCAGGTCGCCTCCGGGACAGAATTCCATCACGATGTACGGATTGCCGCCCGCGAAGCCGTGGTCGATCGAATGCACCAGATACGGCGAGTTGATGCGCCCGGTCTCATACTCCATGTCGAAGCGCAGGCTGAGCTGATGGCGTATCTCGGGGTGTACTTCCCACAGGCGCAGCAGCTTCAGGGCATAGCGGGCGCCGTCGGGGCCGCTCACCAGAAAGACGTTGCCGAACGAGCCTTCGCCCAGCGGCTTTTCCACGCGGTACCGCCCGGCGATGGTGTCGCCGGGCTGGTAGCGCACGCTTTCTATCATTGGTATAGGAGAAGCCATTGATTAATAGGATGATTGGAAAGTTGTCGTCAGAAAAACCCTCCTGCAGGTCAGTCCTCCTGGTCTGACCCGAAGATGAACATACGGTCGCCCATCAGGATGACGTCGCCGTTGCGGAGCTCGGTCTTGCGGCCGGCGCGCACGAAAGTGGTCTGGAAGGTCGACTTGTCCTCGATGAACCACTTGCCGTCCTCATACGATATGCAGGCCTGTTCGCGCGAAGTGATGGTGGAGTTGTTCGGGTCGACTTTTTCGCGGTTGAGACTCACGCTTTCGCCCTCGAAAGCCACTTCAGGCTGGGCGAGCACCTCCTTCTGGCGGGGTACAAGGGTGAGTTTGAATTCATGGATGATGGGCTGCACCAGCGGGTTGACGGTACCGGAGAACTTGCCGGCATTCTGGAACGCCTGCTCGGCATTCACCGTGGCCTGGCGCTGGAAGGCGATCGTCTCCTCCTTGGGAGCGGCCGGTTTGGGTGCCGGGGCGGGGGCAGGAGCGGCCGGTTTGGGGGCGGGAGCCGGAGCCGGAGCCACCGGACGGGCCGGTGCGGGGGCCGGAGTTTCGGGAGCAGCCGCGCTCTTGATCTGGAAGCGGCAGTTGGGACACTTGTCGGTGTCGGGACGCAGCGGGTAGCCGCACTTGGGGCATACCGTCGGCTGGCCGCCGCGGCTGACGCCGCTCATTATGGTGCCTTCCTCGGCCGGGGCGGCCGAACGGGCCGGAGCCGGAGCTGCCGGACGGGCCGGGGCTGCCGGAGCCTGACGCTCGGGGAACGCATCGTTCTCGAATACCGTGCCGCCCAGAATTTCGTTCTGGCGGGGTGCGGCCGGACGCGGAGCCGGTTGGTCGGGGAAGCCGGCAGGACGAGGAGCTGCCGCAGGCTGTGCCGGGCCTTCGGTCAGGGGTGAGTTACACTTCGTGCAGTGGGTGGTTCCGGGCTTGTTGGGCCAGCCGCAATTTTTACAACGCATGGTATGTCTGGTTTAGTTGGTTTATTATTTTTTCATATTTAATGTGCAAATTTAGCACTTTCCGCCGTCTTTTACCAAAAAATCAGCGGTATAAATTACGAAATCATTGTTTTTTGTGATGAAATCGCCCGTTTTTGTGACAAAAACCGGCGCCGGCGCACTTTCCTCGCCCGATTTGCCCGTTCGGCTCTAATTTCGTAACTTTGCAGTCCCGAACATCGAAAGAACAAAAAAGTACTGATATATGGCATTACAATGCGGCATTGTCGGACTCCCCAACGTGGGCAAGTCGACTCTATTCAACTGCCTGAGCAACGCTAAAGCCCAGAGCGCCAATTTTCCCTTCTGCACCATCGAGCCCAACGTAGGCGTCATCACCGTGCCCGACGAGCGCCTCAACCGCCTCGTCGACATGTGCCAGCCGCGCTCCGTGGTTCCGGCCACGGTCGAGATCGTCGACATCGCCGGCCTGGTCAAGGGCGCTTCCAAGGGAGAAGGCCTGGGCAATAAGTTCCTGGCCAACATCCGCGAGACCGACGCCATACTGCATGTCCTCCGCTGCTTCGACGACGACAACATCACTCACGTCGACGGATCCGTCGACCCCGTCCGCGACAAGGAGATCATCGAATACGAGCTCACGCTCAAGGACCTCGAGACCGTGGAGTCGCGCCTTGCCAAGACGCAGAAGCAGGCTCAGACCGGCGGCGACAAAGTAGCCAAGATGCAGTACGAGGTCCTGTGCCGAATAAAGGAGGCCCTCGACCAGGGCAAGCCAGCACGCTCGGTGAAGTTCGACACGCCCGACGACCAGAAGTTTGCCCGCGAGCTCTTCCTGCTCACCGCCAAGCCCGTGCTTTACGTCTGCAACGTCGACGACGCCTCGGCCGTCTCGGGCAACAAGTATGTCGACGCCGTCCGCGAGGCCATCAAGGACGAGGACGCCTCGCTCATGATCGTGGCGGCCCAGACCGAAAGCGAGATCGCCGAACTCGACACCTGGGAGGAGCGTCAGGAATTCCTGGCCGAAATCGGCCTCGAGGAGTCGGGCGTCGCCCGCCTCATCCGCGCCGCCTACGCCCTGCTCGACCTGCAGACATTCTTCACCGCCGGCCCCGACGAGGTGCGCGCCTGGACATTCCGCCGCGGCTCCAAGGCCCCGCGCTGCGCCGGCATCATCCACACCGACTTCGAGAAGGGGTTCATCCGCGCCGAAGTCATCAAATACGACGATTATGTGGAGCTCGGCGGCGAGTCGGGAGTCCGCGACGCCGGGCGTCTCGGAGTCGAAGGCAAGGAATACGTCGTGCAGGACGGCGATATCATGCACTTCCGCTTCAACGTCTGAATTTTTTTGAATTTTTTTGGCTGTTTTTTGCAATAAATCAGGCGGAACGGCGTTTTATCTGTGTAATTCGCAAATAAATGTTCTGCCTATGAAGAATTTTTCTACTCATGAAGCCGGCTGTGCCGAGCAACCCCGCGAGAGCCGTCGCGCTGTCGCACCCGCAAAACGAAAAATCGCATTCCTGAAGCAGTTTGCCCGCGCCTACGTTCCGGGGCCGTCCCCTGCCTTTCCGGGCTATGTGATCAACTGAACAACAAGGAGTGAAGGCCGCGCGGCCTTCACTCCTTAATTTTTTAAGCAGGCTGTTCAGAAGCAGAATCCGACGGAGGTGCAGCCGGCCGCCACAGCGTATCGGGCATAGATGAGGTGCAGCAGTACGAAGCCGGCCGTCAGCGCCACCACCTCGAGGATTATGAGCGTCAATATCACGCCGCGCGAAGGGCCCTTGGCGTTGAACAGCGCGTTGCAGCCGCCCCAGATACAGGCCAGCGCCGGCAGCAGCACGGCCACCGCGAAGCAGATCGCCGACCATGCGCTCATGGTGCTGCCCGTCTCGGCGAAAAGGTCGAAATTGCTCAGCAGCCCCCCCTCACCCCATCCGGCGTAGGCTATCAGGGCCGCGATCGACACCGACAGCACCACCACCATGGCGAGCCCGACCATAATGCCCACAAATCCTATGAATATCAGCACTATTTTGCCCAGTATGCTCCAGAATGAGCTGCCGCTGCCGGCGACGTTCACACCAGCCGGGTCGGGCGTCCCGAGGATGGTCTGCCCCACATTGCCGACCGTGATCGGCCGCCCGGTCATCTCCAGGATCTGACGCGGCGTCCGCGCGGCCGGTATTATCATCCAGGCCACCAGATAGATGATCACGAACGGTATGATCTTCGTGAACAGGCACAGAAGCACCAGCAGCACGCGCATCACCGTCACGTTCCAGCCCAGGTACTCGCCCAGGCCCGCCACCACGCCGCCGAACACCTTGCCGCGCTCGTCGCGGTACAGCTTTTTCTGAGCTCCCGGAGAGCAGGCTTTCTCTGGAGAGCAGGCTTGCCAGCCTGTGCCCTCTTCTGCACTGTCATTAGAACAAGTGCCTCCTTCGTACGGCGGCGGCACAGTGCCTTCGGCCTCACCCGCGCAGTCCCCGGCGATGTCGGCCGGGCGCCCCATGCGCTCGATCACGGTGTTCACGTCGTCGAGCGTCACTATGTTGCCGCGGCCACCGGCGCGCTCGGCGAATATTTCCGAGATGCGGCTTTCGATGTCGGCGACCGTCTCGTCGCCTTCCGGGCCGGGGAAGGCGTTGTGCAGCTGCTCCAGATAGGTTTTCAGCCTCGTGTAGGCATCCTCGTCGATATTGAAGATCAGCCCGTTGATGTTTATCGGAAAATTCTTTTTCATTGTTCGGTTGTTTTCAGGTGATTGACTGTCGCGTTCAGCTCCTGCCACGATTGGTCGAGCTGTTCGAGAAATATATGGCCGGTCTCGGTCAGTGTGTAGTACTTGCGTGGCGGTCCGGCCGTCGACTCCTCCCACTTGTAGGCCAGCAGCCCGTCGTTTTTCAGGCGCGTCAGCAGCGGATACAGCGTCCCCTCGACCACGATCAGCCGCGCCTCCTTCAGCCGCGAGATCAGCTCGGTGGCGTAGGCCTCGTGCTCGCGCAGGATCAGCAGCACGCAGTATTCGAGCATGCCCTTGCGCATCTGCGATTTCAGATTGTCGATATTCATTGTTCTTTCCTTTATGTCCCCGCGCCGCGGGAACGAATGACACCGCAAAGTTAAGCCTTCGCCAAGTACTTTGCAATACCAAGTACTATAATTTAACAAATTTTAAGTTTGGAGTGGAGCGAAGGTGTCCCCGCCTTCGCGGCCTGCTCTCCATGCTTTTTTGTTAATTTATCGTAAAATGGGGCGGCCGCTCGCGATTTATACCTATCTTTGTGGAAACCTGCCGCGCAGCGGGCTTGTTCTGATTAAAAAAGATTATGCTCACCATGTTGCCCATAGCAATTCTTTCGGCGGCTTCCCTTTTAGGCGGAGCGGCTATCGTGATGGCCTTTTTCAAGCGCCTGCCGGCCGCTGCCGTGGCCTTCCTGGCCATGATCGTGGCCTGGAGCAGCGGCCTGGTAGCCTTCGCGCCGTCGCAGCTGTGGTTCTGGGGCGCAGCCGTGGCCTTAGCCCTCGCCATCCGGTACATGGTAGGCTCCGCGGCCATGTCGCGCGTCCGCACCCTATATACCGTCGGAGGCACCCTATGCGGCTCGGTCATCGGTCTGGCCCTGGGCAGCGAGGCCGCCGTCATCGTCGCCGGTGCTGTCGGCGCTTTCCTCGGCTACGAAGCCTACGGCCACACCCCCGCCGGTCGCCGCAGCGGCGAGCCGCGGCGCATCGACGCCTTCGCCGCCGTAGCCCTGCCCGCGCTGGTCAACTTCTCAATCATTATGCTCATCTTCGCCCAACTGCTCATGATCAAATGAAAAAGACCCTATATGCCGTCATAACCCTGATCGCAATGGTCGCGGCAGCCGCTGCGTCGGCCGCGAGGCCCTCGCTCGGGCGTCCCGACCTCGAGGCCATCCGACTGGCCACCACCGACGAGAACTCGCCCTACTACTATCCCAAGCTGCTCAAGTCGTTCATGGCCAACGACACCCTGATGACACCCGCCGAATTCCAGTACTTCTACTACGGCACCTTCTTCCTCGAGGACTATGACCCCTACCGCCCGGCCCCCGATGCCGCCGCCCAGACGGCCCTCGCCCCGCTGTTCAACAAAACGCAGTGGTCGCGTTCGGAGCGCAAGCAGATCCTCGACCACGCCCTCAAGGTGCTGGCCGACGACCCCGTCAACCTGCGCCAGCTCACCAACCGCATCTTCGTCTACGAGCAGAACGGCAAGCTCGACCTGGCCCGCATCTGGCAGTACAAGCTCAACCATCTGCTGTTGGTCATAGCCTCGTCGGGCACCGGTCTCGACCCCGAGAACGCCTGGATCGTCGTTTACCCCCACGACGAGTACGACTTCCTCAACCTCAAGGGCGTCACCATCCGCGAGCAGGAGTTCCGCGTACCTTACTACGACTATGTCCTCATAAACAAGAAGGACGACAAGCAGCCCGACGGCTATTACTTCAACATCGAGGAGATCCTGCGCCAGTACTACCTGAAACACCCCTCGGAAGCCCAATATTAAGATGAGATTACGCATTACCATCGCCCTGGCCGCCCTGCTCGTAGCCCTGCAGGCCGCCTTTGCCGCGACCTACACCGTCGACGAGATTCCCGACGTTCACCGCGCCGACCGCCGCGACTTCGTCGCCGACCCCGACGGCATCATCGGCGCCACCGACGCCGCTGCTATCAGCGCGCGTCTCGAGGCCCTGCGCCGCACCACCTCCGTAGAGGCCATGGTCGTGGCCGTCGACAACATCGATCCCGCAGATCCCGACGCTTTCGCGACCGAGCTGTTCGAACACTGGGGGCTGGGCAAGACCGACAAGGACAACGGCCTGCTCATCCTCATCGTCCGCGACCTGCGCAAGGCCACCATTCGCCCCGGCTACGGCCTCGAGGGCGTCCTCCCCGACATCACCTGCGGCCGCATCATCCGCGGCACCATGGCGCCCGAATTCCGCGAGGGCCTCTACGGCGCCGGCACCCTCGCCGCCGTCAGCCTCATCTGCAATATCCTGCAGAACCCTGAACACTCGGCCGAATACCTCTCCACTCTGCCCGACGCAGACGACGGCGCCGCATCCGACGGCGCCGGCGACGACGCCTTCGCCATCTACCTCTCGCTGTGCGTGGCCATGGCCGCCGTGATGCTCGCCCTGCTGCTCCTGAAGCTCTTCGCCCTGCGCGGCCGCAGCCGCTACGACCGGTATGTGGCCCTCGAGTCCTGGCGCCCGATATATCTCACACTCACTTTCCTCGGCCTCGGCATTCCGGCCGTCGCTTCCGTCCCGCTCTGCATCCTTCTGGGCCGCTGGCGCAACTACCGCCGCGACTGTCCCAACTGCGGCACACCCATGCGCAAGGTCGACGAAGTCCACGACAACGACTACCTCACCCCCGCCCAGGATCTCGAGGAGCGCGTCGGATCCGTCGACTACGACGTGTGGCTCTGCCCCCGCTGCGGCGAGACCGACATCCTGGCCTACGTCAACCGCCGCTCGCCCATGACCGAGTGCGACAACTGCCACGCCCGCACCGCCGTGCTCCGCGTCGACCGCATCATGCGCCGGCCCACTGCCTCAGCCTCCGGCCGCGGCGTCCGCGAATATGAGTGCCTCAACTGCCACCACCACCAGAACCGCTACTACGACATCGCCCCGAGCGCCGATGCCGCAGCCGGCGCCCTGGCCGCGGCCGCCCTGCTCGGCTCCACCCGCCGCTCCGGCGGCTTCGGAGGCGGCTTTGGCGGCGGATCATTCGGAGGAGGCTTCGGCGGTGGCTCGACCGGCGGCGGCGGTGCCACCGGCGGCTGGTAACAGACAGACAAAAGAACATAAGGGGGGAAGAACAAAAGGACACAGCGCGCAGCCAGGAGAGTGGGTGTTGCAGAACTATCCTCTCTGAAGTCGACTGAAA
>ERZ1673743.1343-NODE-1343-length-27633-cov-5.663282_pt1 | contig 27633 bp, 12 predicted proteins | sample MGYA00580197_ERZ1673743 | MGnify/ENA primary metagenome ERZ1673743 (study PRJEB41218, sample SAMN15661795) | gut metagenome | host: Homo sapiens | place: Canada: London | collected 2015-08-20/2019-03-30 | study: EMG produced TPA metagenomics assembly of...
GTTCTTCGTCCATGTAGTATTCGAGTTCATGCGGGCCTATAATTGTTGGAAATTTTAGACTTGCGCTATCCTCGGGATAAAGTTTCTTAATATCAGTTCGAGTACGACGCACGACAAGTTCATTAAGAACACGTTCTCGAATTTCCTTTGACACTTCTGCAATGATGGCTGCCGCTTCAGCACGTTGCTTTGGCGTATCTGCCGGCATCTTGCGAGCGTCATTAAACCGGCCTTTCATTGCATTGAAGAATGAATCAAGTTTCCCCCCGGGCACATTAGGAAGATTGCAGTTATTGGCATCACGCAAGAAGAGAGATATTTGATTGTATAGGTCTTCCGGTGTATTATTCTGTGGAGTCGCAGACAGCAAACAAAGATATGGTGTTGGATTGGATATGCCAATAAGTTCATCCAGCGCTTCGTATTTTTGAGTGCCACGATTACGGAAATTATGACTCTCATCAATCATAATTAACCCGTACTGCACTTTGTCGAGTTCACCGTCAAAATCCTCCCCTCCATCAAAATCATCTTCTCCTCCGGTAAGATTTCCAATAGATCCGGTAGTAATGAAGTCTATGCATGGTTCAATCTTAGTGGCGCGTTCGCGGTCAAAGTCGCGTATAGTATCTTCCCAGCCCCTACGAATTGATGGTGGAACCACAACAAGCACCTTGCGAGGGCGATTAAGTGCCTCGGCTTGATCAAGGAACATACGAATTAGCAAAAGCCCGACAACAGTTTTGCCAAGTCCCACGACATCACCAAGCAAGAAACCTCCATAGCGTTTCATTATAGAGAATCCTTGTTTTACTGCGTCAAGCTGATAGTCCAGTGGCTTGTAGGATATAGGAAGATAAGTTTTGAGAATGTTGGTGGTTTCTGCATCAATAATATCCCCAAACTGGGTTTGAAGATATTTGATATAGACATCGTAAGGAGTGAGAGGATTTTCAGTTTCATTGTCTTTCTCAATTCCTACACCAATGGGGGAAGGCTTAAGAATAGTCTTAATAAACTTACCCGACCATAGTTCGCTATTTTGCCATAGCTCTTCAAACCATGCCTTATGTGATTTGGATGTCGAATATCCGGTAAACGGTGCAGCTACGCTGTTTCCATTTTCTTCGAGGTAATTTAGTTCGGCATTGCCCTGTAATCCCTTTAATGTAAAATTCGAGCTGCCTACAATTCCGGTGGCAAGCGTGTGATTATTGCCGAGGAAAATGTAGCACTTGGCATGGAGGAATTCTTTATGTTCTCCTTGGCCATACACCCGAATTTCAAATTTCCCATTTGGATTCTCTTCGGTCAGAGCGTTATCGATAATAAGTTTACCGATGGGCTTATATTCATCTGTAAGAGAATCCACATCTCTCTGAATAAAGAAATCAGGGAATTGACGCACCTCTTGAGACGCCTGATAATATTGAAGTTGCGGCTCTTGACCTATAAGTAAGTCAAGTTTGCCTCCTCGTGCAAAAAAGTCTTTAAGTTCTTCATAGACTAAAGCCGTGCCGGGCAAGTCCCAATAACCCGTTGCAATCATAATATGGTTACAATCAGGTAGTGAGACCAACTCTTTAATATATTTGACGAGCTTAAACTGCTCTGAGTTATCAATTAGGGCATTTGCCATATCTATGAAAAAAAGCTCCAGGCGGCAGTTATCTGAGGGCTGGCCGAGCCTGCAACGACTGCTTGGGAGTTTCAGAATTTAATTTTTTGCGTAGCAAAGCGCTATGTGAGGAGGTTTTACGGCGGCATGGCTGTCTGTGGTTTAAACCGTTTCGGCCTTATTCAGATTTTATGGTTGCTATTAATGCAAAAGTAGGGAAATTTATTGAGATGGCAATCGGTTATGCTGTAAAACATAACCGATTGCCATCTCAATAAAGATAAAGAGCCATTGACAAAGAGCCGCTGCGGGCAGCGAGATAGGGCACGAATGAGGGGGGAGAAGTTACGAATGGTGTTCCCGAAGGCCTATGGGCGTTCTTCGGGGAGGATGCGGAGGTGGCCGCCGGCGTCGATGCGGTAGCGGGCCGAGGTGCCGGTCGAGAGGTTGGTGACGCGCCAGACGTAGTCTTCGATGGGGTTGTGGGTGGCGCGGCTACTTTCGTAGGCGGCCTCTACGGCCTCGGTGACGTTGTGGAATCCGGAGCGCATGATGGCGCCGACTTTGTACTGGCCTTCGTATATTTCGACGCGCACGTCGTCAATGGGGTTTATTCTGTTGGTTTCCATATTCAGCTGTTTTGATTTATTCCGGTTGTTTTGATATAACAATCGGAACAGCTCAAATGTCGGCGCGGCGCAGCGGAATATCATGCCACACAATCTGCATTCAGCCTCCGGGCGTGCGATTCAGGCGCCCGGTTCCACGGCAACGGGTAGAACTGCTACTGCCCCTTATTAACCGAGCCTCCCCCCCAATTCAACAACAATCCTAAGTCCTGCGGCCCCCTACCGCAGCATCGCCACGCTCAGTACAGGTGATATGGGGTCAGGCGATGGCCGTGGTCGCTGAGGATGGCGGCGTTCCCGGCATGGCCGCGTTCGAGGGCCATGATTAGGACACCGTCGAAATGGAACAGCTTACCGGCGAGCTGACGGAAATTCCGCTCCACAAACGCTTTCACCCCCTCGGGCGCATAATCCACCCGGTAAAAGCTGTAATAGCGTTCAAGCAGTCGCAACAGGCCGTCGCGGAATGTCTTGCGCGCCAGGCGGCGGAACGCGCTCTGCTCGGCCACGTTGCCTTTGCCGTAAAGCGCTGTCAGATACAGGAAATTGATGTCGTAGTGCGAGAGTATCAGCGTGTCGCGGTCGAAAAGCCGGTTCTCGAAATGGAATATGCGGTGTTCGAGGCGCGGCTCGCCGTGCAGGTCGACGTCATGCGGCCTCAGCGCGGGTGTGGCGTAGGAATAGGGTGCGCCCGCGCCGTCACCGGCTATCTTCGCCGAGATGAAGAAGTTCGGACTGACGGTGTATCCCTCGGTCACGGTGTCGCGGTACGGCAGATACCCCATCGCGCGTTTCTCGTCATCGGTGCCGTCGCCGAACCCGATTTCAAGCGTGCGCTGTATCACGTTGCGGGCGTAAGTATACTGTTTGTATACCGATTTACGGTCAATCCGCGCCCCGAGCCGGTAATATTTGCTGTCGGCGATATGATACACCAGGGCGTCGGCACCCACAAGCGCCGGCCAGCGGTATATGTGGTCGATGCGCTTGCCGTCGGCCTGCTCGCGGAATCCGGGTGGCACGCTCTCGCCGAGCAGACTGTCGACCATCGACTCGAACACGATGTCGAAGTCACGGGCCACAAGCCACTCGCCCGCCAGGCGCGACGAATTCAGGCGCTCGGCACGGCTGAAGAACGCATGGCAGAGGTTCCACAGCTCAAGCGCCTTGTCGCTGAAATACTTGTATTTTATCTGACGCAGACGTTTTGCACCGTAACCGGCAAGATAATGGCGGAACGCGGCCGCGCCTATCGGCTCGTAATGCCACTCGGTCTCGACCCTGAAACCATACTGGCGCCTCACATGGTCAAGAATCGAGTGGTAGATCACAAACAGCTCCTCGTCGAAATCAATCTGTTTCCGGCGGTTCACCGGTTCGGGGTACACTGGCGTGCGTCCCCTCATCACCGGCGTGCGCCGGGCCACCGTGCGGCGCCAGTCAACACGGTCATGCCCGCGGTGCAGGTTCCTGATCTCGAACAGCATGAAGTCGCGGTTCACACGGGCGAAACGTATCAGCGACAGGATGATGTCGACCAGCGTGGCGTCTTTCGTGCGCGCCGTGCAGCCGGCGTCCACGCACTCGTGGCGACTCACAACAGTGGTGTCGTTGTTGCGGCTGAACACGCTCACGGCCCGGTAGATCCACACCGCCAGCTCATTCAGAAACCTGCGGTCGGCGCCATCCATGCCGGCGCAGTCCCTGTCAAGGAGCGCGTACGGGTGATAGCGCCCGAGCACCAGGCCGCGTCCCGCGTCATCGGTCGCCCCCTCCGTCTCGGGTGTCAGCACCACCTTCGGGAGGAAAAACACGCAGTCGTTTATCGCCGGATTAAAGCAGTAACCCACGTACGACACCCGGATCTCACCCTCTTTGCCGGGGAAATCCGGCATACCGGCAGGCACGACTTCACGGAGGCGCCGGCCGTCATACGGATAGCCTTCAATCACTATTCTCATCAGCCGCGGCAGTGTCAGCGGGTTCAACTGGGTCGGAATCGGGTGCTACAGGCACTGCGGGTGCGTCAGCCGGCACCCCGGCCACACCCAGATTGCGCATGAACGCATCGAGCAGGGCGTTGTCCACATGGCCGAATTTCGGCGTGAAATCCCTGAACGAGTGGCGCGTTTTCTCGCCGCTGTCGGGGTCACCGTCTGCGGCGAACCAGAACACCGACGACGCATCATCGCCGAAATCCTTATATATGTCGTTCCAGAGATAGAACACCACTTTCGACACGAAATCGGCGGCGCCGATAGTGTCCCCCTCCTTCGGTTTCACAAACCAGAAACCGAGCTGCTTGTCTTCCGACTCGGTGGTGTCGAAGATGCGGCGGTTCACGCAGTCGAGGAACTCGCCCCAGTCGTAGCGGAATCCGTCGGTGACCACCCAACGTTTCACCGGGCGCCCCTGCTCATTGACCGGCGCGGTGTCAACCGGCATATAGACCCACTCCCAGCGGCGCTTGAAGGCCGAGTCAATCGGGAACAGCGACTGGTCTGACGTGTTCATCGTGGCCAGGATATGCAGGTTCGGCGGCAACAGCATCACATCGCCTGTTCCCAAGCCGGGACGTATGGCCTCAAGACTATCCCTGACAGCGCTCAGTTCATCGGCAAGGTAAGCCGTCAGATCCCTGTCGGGGCGCACGCCATATTCCGAGAACCCGCGGTCGTCACGGTCGAGCAACTGGAATATGTCACCGAAAATCTGCGCGCAGTTGCCGCGGTTTATCTCCTCGATTACAAGATAACAGTCGCGGCGCGGAACATCGGTGGCATACCGTTTCCACGCCTCGACATAAGCCTCGGCAAACGCCTGCCCCTGAAAGCGGTACACAATGTCGCGCCCCTCGGTCACAGGTTTGTAGCACCCCACGAAGGCGGCATAGTCGGTCTCGGGGTGGAAGGTTATGCGCACCGTGTCGGTCTCGTCGCCGTAAACCGACCTCAGTATGCGCGACTTCCCCACCCCGGGCGCGCCGAAGTATATTCTCTGCAGGGTCTCGCCGGCGCCCCGGGTCTCCGCGGCATCAGCGGCACCTTTGGCGTCCACATTCTCGCCACCCAGCTCGAACCGGGCCACGCGGCGGCGCACCTCGTCCACATTCTCCTGGGGGATGCGGCACACGGCGCCGTCGTGCCTGAAGAGCGAATAATTGTCGAGTATCTGCGCGAAACGGATGTCGGCGGTAATGTCACGGGCGGCATCGAGATACTCTGCGCGGAACACCAGGTCCTGCCGGCATCTCAGCACCGTCTCTGCCACCTCGAAATACTCCTTCCACGACGCCGAGGTGCCGAGAATCCGGTTTATCTCCTCGGCACTCAGTGCGAAATCGCCGGTGGCGTCGCCCACCACAAGCATCACTTTCAGTATGAACATGAACGGATTGATGTGGATTCCGGCCACATCTATGCGCATCCGTTCCAGCTGCCGGTCGATTATATCCTGATACAGAGCCGTCTTGCTGAAATCTGCATCGCACCGTTCCTTTATCTCGTAATATACCGGCGTGAGCGACGACGTGCGGTAAGCACCGCCGGTCGACAGTCCGTAATACACCAGATTGTACGTCGACCGGTAGTTGCGCCGCTCGCCGATATTAGACGCGAACGGCTCCTGCCACTTTACGGTGTCAAAGAAATTGCCGTAGTTCGTGGCCGGGTCATCATTCCACAGCTCAAGAATCCGGGCTATATAGCACAGTTCGGCAAACTTGTATGTGTGTTTCTGCGTGTACCACGTCTGGGTGGGCCGGTCGGTGAGTGTCTTCACACGGTCGAGCCGTTCGTCACTTGCTCTTTTCATTTTTCATCAGGTATTTGATCATCAATGCCAGGAACTCGGCCAGGCGCGGGGGCACGGCGTTTCCTATCTGCGTGCACACCGAGCTTTTCGAGCCGTGGAACACATAATCGTCCGGGAAACTCTGTATTCTGGCGGCCTCGCGCGGCGTGAGCGTGCGGTCAAGCACGGGGTGTATGTATCGTCCGGCCGACGGGGTATCGAACCGGGTGGTTATGGTCGTGGCAGGTCTGTGCCAGTCAAGACGCCCGTAGGCGCCGCTGTGTACCGACTTTATCTCTTCGTCAAGCGCTGTCCAGTTCTCGTTGGGCCTGACGCGCGCCATGCGCTCAAGCGCCTTGGCGCTGTGGCGGGTGGCCACATGGTTGGGCACTGCGTTGGGCTCGTAGGGCGAGATCTCCTGCAGGTCGGCGATGGCGTCGTGCACGGTGCGCGGCATGGTGAACGCACTGCGCCGTTCGGCGGGCAGCGCGTCAAGCACCTGCCGGCGCACCTCATCGAAATCAAACGGCTCGCGCGAACCGATTATCAGCACGCGCCGGCGGTTCTGGGGCACGCCGAAATCGGCGGCGTTAAGCGTGTTTATGCTCAGGCTGTACGCCCCGCGGGTGAAGTTGGCGGTCTCAGAGAAGATCGCCTCTATCTGCCTGATTATGTCCCCTTTGTGACTCGACAGAATCCCCGTCACGTTCTCGAACACGAAATACGCCGGCTCAAACCGCCTTATCATTTCGAAGTAGTAGCGGAACAGATAGTTGCGCTCGTCGTCGCAAAACTCCTTGGCGCGCCGTATGCGGCCGCCGGCCATCGAGAACCCCTGACAGGGGGGACCGCCGATGATGACGTCGACCTCCTTAAGCCGTTTCCTGATTTCGGGCAGACGGGCACCCGCGCCGTCGGCAAGCACCTTGTCGAAATGGTCGACAAGATACCTGATGTCGGTGTTCAGCATCAGCGTGCCGGGGTGATTGCGGCTGTATGACCCGGCTATGGCAGGGTCAATCTCGTTGGCCATGACAATGTCGAAACCGGCGCGTCTGAAACCGAGCGACAGTCCTCCGGCTCCCGAGAAAAGGTCTATGACACGGGGGTTACGCTCCATCGCCGGTACGGTATTTGAGGATGAACGACTTGATGTAATCCCTCTCATCCGGCGTCAGCCCGTAGCAGGGAGCCACGGCATCGTCGATGAGGTCTATCACATCCTTGCAATACTTGTGCTTGTATTCATACTCGGTCTGTTTCGTGCCCACATACTCTTTGGTTTCCTCAAGCCGCGCCTCAAGCCGCGCATACAGTTGCCCGAACAGTGCCGGGTCGCCGGTATCGGCCGGAATCCGGAAAAGACTCAGCTCTTTCGACGTTATGTGCCAGCAGTCAGACACCGCTATCCAGAAAAAGAAGAACAGCGACGAGTTCAGCAGACAACGCACGAAATCGGTCATTTCAGGGGCGCACGTCATACGCTTGTATTCCTTCGAACCGGGATTGTGCGAGAACGCCTTTATCCAGAAACAGTTGCGCATGTTCAGCCACACCGCGCCGCCGTCGGCACCGCCATACGACAGCGCGTCCAGCAGACTGGCGCTTTCACCTGAGACCACACATTTCCGGTAGACCGACGCCTCCGTGTCATTGCCGAGCTTGGGGATGCAGAGAGCGCCCTGGGGTGTCACCCCGGCCAGCGTCGTGCGCCTGAAAAGCTCGGGACGTTCATCGCGATACCAGTAATTGTACGACGAGCTGAAACACCCCGGGCACGCCGTGGCTTTGGCGCCTATGAGTATGGTAAGTTTCTGGTGCACACCGCTGAAAAGGCAGTCGGGCCTGTCGGCGTAGTTCAGCAGACAGATGTTGGCGAACGCCTCTGAGACAATGGCGCGTATGGGTGCCATGCGCCGCGTGGCCACATACGATACCGGCACGATGAATCCGATCACCCCGTCGGTGGCAGTCATCCGCGTCACGTTGGCCAGTACGTTGGCATACGTGTTGCCGAACTGCTCGCGGGGCTTGAAATCGAGCGAACGGTATTCTACATAGGGGGGATTTCCCACTGTTATGTCGTAGGTGCCGAACCTGTCGAAATCAGCATTGACAAAATCGGCGACCATGAAATTTCTGTTGATGATGCGGGCCAGTTCCGGCAGATACCCCGTGTCGGTCAGGTGGGGGCACAAGGTAAAAAACAGCCTTGTGCGGGCTATGGCCACCGACTCGGGCGATATGTCGTTGCCGTAGAGCGACCGCGCCACGGCCAGCACGGCGCCGTCATCTCCGGCAGGCACCAGACCGAGTTTCAGTTCGGCAGCCGTGACCGGGAACTCTCCGGCACCGCATGTGGGGTCGAAAACCGACGCCGACACCAGCCTGCGCCGCGCCCCGGCCGGCAGCTCCGCCAGGCGCCGTGCCGCCTCGTCGGGCGACGCAACACCACCGAAATTTCTATCGGCATACTTCAGAAAGGCATTCGCGGTTATGAAACCGGCCACATCGGGCATTGTATAGAACACCCCATCTTTCTTACGCCGGTGCCCCTTCTCGTTAAGCGACGCCAACGTCTGATGGATGTCGCCCCCCGCATTTCCGACACCCGTCTCTGCGTTGCCGTACCCCACCCCGGAACCCAACAGCACGCCGACAGCCTTCCGCGCCATACGGCTGCCGGGTGTACCGTCGCCGAAAAGCGCAGAAATCTGCTGTGACACAGCCTGTTCAAGAACCTTTTTATTATCCTGTTCCACGGGTATGAGCGTAACCTCTTACGAGCTGACAAGATACAAAGTTACTAAATATTTCCGGTCCGGCAAGAATGCATTTGCGTGTTATCCCGTGGAGAAGAGCTGCCGACAAGCTTTTGCCGTCACGGACGGTGGTGCTGAAGGTAGTCGGAGGGGGTGGTGCCGTATTCTTCGCGGAAACACTGGCGGAAGTTGGCCGGACTGCCCATCCCGACCATCAGGGCTATCTCCGAGACCGTATACCGCCCCGTGAGCAGGAGTTCGGCCGCACGGTTGGCGCGGTATTTGCGTATCAGACGCGAGACCGACATGCCGGTGATAGCCTTTACTTTGCGATAGAGCGTGGAGTGCGACATGCACATTCGGTCGGCGATGAACCCTACGTCGAGTTTCTCACCGGCGATGTCGGCAAGTATGATGTCGCCAACCTTACGGAGAAATTCACTGTCGGCTGTTGTCATTTTCGATATTATGGCGTTGGCATCGGTTTCTGCCGCAGGCGCGACGGCGCCCGCCGGTGCCGCATCGGCTGTTTCGGCGACCGGCGGCTCGGTCACGGATGAGACGGGTGCGGCAAGCTGCGCGTCGAGCGCGGCAGCGGCCATCCGGCGGCGCGTGTCAAGGATATTGCGGATGCGGGCACGCAATATCTTTGACGAGAATGGTTTGGTAATGAACGAGTCGGCACCGCACTCGTATGCCTCAAGCCGGGCCTCGTCGGCAATCTTGGCCGTGACCACCACAACGGGGATGTGCGATATCTCGTTGTCGGCACGCAGGGCGGCTATCATCTCGGTGCCGCTCATGCCGGGCATCATCACGTCGGTCACGATAATGTCGGGGGCGAGCGAGCGGGCCTTGGCGAGTCCCATAGCCCCGTCGGTGGCGGTGTCCACGCGGTAACTGTCGCCCAGGGTGGCCTGCATGTAGGTGAGGATGTCGGCGTTGTCGTCGACCACGAGCACATGCGGCTTGTCGGCGGGGCGGTCAGCCTCGGTCGCGGGAGCCTGTACCGGCTCTGCCTGGGCGCGGTCAGTACCGGGTTCTTTCCGGGCGGCCTCGGGATAAGTGTTTTCGGTGTGGATGCGGAAACGGAACACCGAACCCCTGCCGGGATGGCTCTCGACGAAGATCTCACCCTGGTGCAGAGTCACAAGATTGTATACCAGCGCCAGCCCTATGCCTGTGCCAAGCCGGTTTGCGGTGTTGCTGTCGCGGTAATAACGGTCGAAGATATGCGAGAGCGTCTCGGCGTCCATGCCCAGCCCCGTGTCGGCAACACTGATTTCGGTGAACGGCACTCCCGACTCGGATGTGTGCCTCAGCATAAGCGTCACCGTTCCCGCAGGGGTGTATTTGCATGCGTTCGACATCAGGTTGTCCACAATCATGGCCACGATCTCGGGGTCGTGCCACAGCGTATAGTCGCCCGGTTCGATTTCGGTGTGTATGTCAAGCGCGGCCACCGTGTTGAGGCTGCGGTAGCGTGCCCCAGCCTCTCTTACCACAGTCGCCAGGTCGGCGTACGTCACTTTCAGTCTGCGGTTCTGGGTCTCGGTCTTGCGGAATTCGAGAATGGTGTTGATCAGCTCAAGCAGACGTGCCGCCGACTTGTGCACCATCCCCAGCATGCCGGCCTGCGAGCGGGGCATCGCGGGGTCGTTTTTCATATCCTCGAGCGGGCCGAGAATCAGTGTCAGCGGCGTGCGCAGCTCGTGGGTGATGTTGGTGAAGAAACGCATGCGCTCGGCGTTGAGCTCATGCTCGCGGCGGCTGTTGCCGCGTTCGGCCTCAAGGGCATACTCCAGGTTCAGACGTTTCTTGTAGAAACGCATCACACCCGCCACTGCGCCCAGCGCCAGCAGCAGATACAGTATCCGGGCCCATGTGGTGGCCCACAGCGGGGGCTTGATCTCGAATGTGAGCACCGTGCGGGCATCTTCGGCGCTGTTTGACATGGAGGCCCTTATGACCAGGCGGTAGCGCCCCGGGCGGAGGCCGTGCAGAAGTATGCCGTTGTCGGGCGACGCCGGATACCAGCGGTCATCGACACCCTCCACATTGTAGCTCCACTCCACAGCCGAGGCCGTGGAGGCATCGGGCACTCCGAAACGCACAAGCAGGGTATTGTCGTCATGGGCGAACTTCAGGGCGCCCACCGGCGCATAGATATGCCGGTCGGCATTGCCGGTGCGGCCGTAGACGGTCACCTCGGTGACACGCGGCACCGGAGCGGGCGAAGTGTCAGAGAGCGTGCCGGCGGCAAAGCTGTAAAGCCCGTGGTGCGAGCCGAAATACAACGTGTCGCCCACGGCTGCCGCACTCGCGCCGTAATAGTCCACAGGGCCGAGGCCGTACCCCCTGCCGTAGTTGCTCACACGGAGATTATCGTCGACCATACTTATGCCGCCGGGGGTCGACATCCACAGCCTCCCCTGGCGATCGGCAACGAGAGCCTTAACGGCCTTGTCGGGCAGCCCGTCGGCCACGGTAAGCAGTGTGTCGACCCGGCCGTCGCGCCCTATCAGGGCCAGTCCGTCGCCGGTGGCCGCCCATACACGTCCGTCGGGGCGCACAAGCATCTGGTTTATGGTATTCGAGCGCAGTCCGTTGCTTACGCTCAGCTTATGGCGGAATTTGAATCCCGGCGCGAAAATCGAGATTCCGTAACCGAACGAACCCACCCAGATGTCGCCGCCGGGGAGCACCACGATGCTGCGCACCCATTCCTCCCTTACATCGTCGCGTTCACGCCACAGAGGCCTTACATCTCCTGCGGGGGTGATCTGCACGATACCGGGGCCTGCCCCCACGAGCATGGTGCCGTCGGGCGTCTCGGCAAAGCACCGCACATCCACCGAACCGGGTATGTCATACAGTTTCAGGGTGCCGTCGCGGTCTATCACCGACACGTCGCCGTTATACGATCCGGCCCATACCCGCCCGTCAGAGGCGCGCATTAGCGCCAGCACAGCATTGTCGCGCAAAGCCGAATTAGAGCTGTTTATATTGTGCGGCGCACGCCCGGGGCCGAACACGTCTATGCCGGCGCCGTCGGTGCCGGCATAGACGGTCTGCCCGTCGGTGCAGACCGACATCACCGAGTTGTCTGAAAGGCGCTCCCCGTGCGAGGCGGTATGCCTCCGGCTCACAGCGCCGGGACGGTGGCCGATCACATCGACACCGTCGCCGTGCGTGCCCACCCAGATATTGCCGTAGCTGTCCTGAAAAGTCACATGTACCGTCTTGTTCGACACCGACAGGCTCTCAGACGTGGCCGGGGTATAGTTCACGAACCCGCCGCGGCCCGGCGCCGGCAGAAACGCGCGCCCCAGGTCGAGGGTGCTCACGCCGCCGTTCTCGGTCGAAATCCACAGTCGCCCGTCGCGGCTGAAAGAGAGGTGGTATATGTTGTCTGACACAAGCGACCCCGCATCGAGCGGGTCATGCCGGAACACGGTGAAGTTCCCCTCGTCGGGATTATACAGGGCAAGTCCGCGGTTGGTGCCTGCCCAGAGATTGCCGTGGCTGTCTATGGCCACGGCACGCACCTGGTCGCCGGGCAGCGATGCCGGATCTGCGGGATTGTTTCTGAAGTTGCGCAGCACCCCCGTGGCCGGGTTGAAGACAGTAAGGCCAGCGGCCACATGCCCCAGATACAGTTTGCCGTCGGCCGAGGCCACGACGGTCCACAGACTGTTGTCGGGCCAGCCCTGAACCGTGGATGTGTTGAAATGCCTGATCTCGCCCGTGGCCGGATCAAGACGGTCAAGGCCCGAAGTGTATGTACTCACCCATACCTTGCCGTCGGGAGCCGGCGTGGCGTCGGTGATGCCGTTGCTGGCCAGTTGTCCCGGTTCGGGGCCATCGCTGTAATGCGTCACCTCGTATGTGTCGCAGTCAAGGCGGTCAAGGCCGTTGCGCTGTGTGCATATCCACAGATAGCGCCCCTGGCCGTCGGCGGCCAGCCTCTGTATCTCGTCGGCGGCCAGGCCGAGTTCCCCGCGGTCGAACCGCCGGAACGACGTGCCGTCGAAACGGTTCAGCCCCGACTCGGTGGCCAGCCACACAAATCCTTTATTATCCTGGGCGATGCTGAGCACGTAATTGTTCGAGAGGCCGCTGCCGCTGTCGAAATGCAGCAGCTGCCCTCCGCCACGCGCCGTCAGGGCGCCCAGCGCCACGGTCACCGCCATGGCCAGCACATATTTCACTCGTTTCACTCGCATAGTGCAAATTTAAGCATTAAAATGACGAAAAACCGACCACAAAGGCCTCCGGGGGTGTTAATGACCGATTTCACACCCATGATTGACGAAAAAACAACTTGCGGTCTTGTCATCATATACTTAAATTTGCCGGTGAAAACCTGATACCGCCCTGACCGCCCGGCCGGGGCACCCTGTTGAATCTGATATCATAATTCTTTTATCCTTAAAATTCATACCACACATGCGAATCCCATTGTTAGCCTTCGGTCTGTCGCTCGCCATCTGTCTCGGCGGGTGCAGTGACGACAACGACCGGTGGGAGACCGTCGACGGCAAGTCGCCCGAGCTGAACCTCGAGTCGACACTTATGGCCGCCAGCACGGGCTCATCCTTTACCATCAAAGGCACGGTGGCCGACGCCGACGGTATCGCCGACATCACCCTGCGGTGTCCCGGCCTCTACCTCGACAAGACCATCGACATCATCGCCATCTACGGCGAACCCCTCAAGACCTACAACCTCGAATACACCGTACCCGTCGACGCCAAAGAGGCAGGCGACCTTTTCGAGATTGAAATCACGGTGCATGACGTGGCCGGACAGAGCGTGACCCGCACCGTCACCGTCGACCTCAACGGCGACACCGAGGCGCCCGTCTTCGCGGTGGCTCCCCCGGCACAGGCTCTGGTGGTGCTTACCGACAAGGCCATATTCCAGCTCGGGTTCACCGTCAAGGATAACGGCGCCCTGACATCGGTCAAGGTCGACATACCCGAAATCGACTGGCACGACGAAGTCACCGCATTCGACCCCGAGGGGGAATGTGTATATGCACGCGACATCGAGCTCCCCGCCGCCACCGCCGAATACACCATGACCGTCACCGCCACCGACTCGTGGAACAATTCAGTCACCGCCACATCGGCCGTTACGGTAAGCGACACCCCCGACTATCCGCGCCTATGGCTCGCCGACGTCAAGACCGCCGCCGAACTCAACAGCGACGTAATGGGCGTGCCCATGCTCATCGACCGCACCGAGGCCTATAAATACGAGGCCCGCTATTACAACGAGAAGGCCGGCACGGAGATATTCTTCCTGCCCCAGCGCAACGACTTCAACCCCGTGCGTTTCGGCATCGACCCCGACGACGTGACACGCCTCTGCGACGACCCCCCCAAATCGCGCCCCTTCGTGCTTGACCAGGCCGGCGTCTACTACCGTTTCTCACTCGACCTGCTCACAAAGAGCTACACCCTCGACACCTACACCGTGGCCGAGGCTGTCGACCCCGTGCCGCATGAGTTCGGCTCGATGACGATGGACTTCCATCAGGACGGCTCGGAGTTCGTGGAATTCTGGTTCGGTTACACCACCGATGGCCCCACGGCCGTGTCGCGTTTCGTGCAGGATCCCGCCAACCCCCACCGCTACTGGCTCGCCGAGCCTATCCAGCTCAAGGCCGGACGCCACTCGGGTTTCATCATCCACAACTATCACTCTGACGGCTGGTGGAACTACTGCACCTGGCGCGCCGACGACGAGCAGGATCCCGAAACCGTGGACTATTACGGCAACTACACCAACCCCGAATGGCACGGCAAGCGCGGCGACGACAAGTGGTTCAAGCCCGCAATCCCCGCCGACGGACGCTACCAGCTTTATTTTGACGCGCACCTGGGCCGCGCCCGCATCGTTCCCGTCAACTAATCCTTGAATCCATCACCAATGAAACAGTTCATAATCTCATTATGCCTCTGTCTGGCGGCCTTCGGCGCATACGCCCAGATACAGGTAAGCGGAACAGTCGTCGACCAGGATGGCGAACCGCTCATCGGCGCAAGCGTGCTGGCCGGCAAGTCGACCGGTGTGACCACCGACATCGACGGCCATTACACCATACAGGCCGACCCCAAAGGCTCGCTCACATTCTCGTATGTGGGCTGCGAGCCGCAGAAAATCAGTGTCGACGGCCGCAAGACCATCGACGTAATCCTCAAGTCGAGCATGAACGCCCTCGACGAAGTGGTTGTCGTGGGCTACGGCGCCGTCAAGAAAAGCGACCTCACCAGCTCGATCTCAACCGTCAAGGGCGAAAAGATTACCGAAGTCACCACCGGCAACCCCATGGACGCCCTTCAGGGCAAGGTGAACGGCGTGCAGATTTCGTCGGGCGGCGGCCCGGGCACCGCACCCAAGGTCATCATCCGCGGTATCACTACGGTCAACGGCAACTCGCCGCTCTATGTGGTCGACGGCATTCCCATCGGCACCGACATCAACTTCCTCAACACCGGCGACATCGAGTCGATGGAGGTGCTCAAAGACGCCTCGTCGAGCGCCATCTACGGTACACGCGGCTCTAACGGCGTGATTCTGGTGACCACTAAGAAAGGCTCGGAGGGGAAGACCCGATTCACTTTCGCCGGGTCGGTAGGTTTCCAGACCCTGAAGAAACCCTCTATCGCCGGAGCCGGCGAGTATGAGCAGGCCTACAAGGCACGCTACACCAACGACGGCCGCCAGCCCATGTGGAACAGCCCCATGTCGGGCTATACCGACGCCGACGGCACCGACTGGTGGGACCAGGTAATCAACAAGACCGCCCTGGTGCAGAACTACCAGCTCTCGGCCTCGGGCGGCACCCAGAACTACACCTACAACCTCAGCGTGGGCTATTTCCGCAACGAGTCGCAGTATGACTACGGCTACTGGGACAAACTCAACATCCGTCTCAACACCGAGTACAAGTTCAACAAATATGTGTCGGCCGGCCTCGACCTGGCGCCGCGCACCGAGAGCTGGGACGACACCCCCGGTCTCTTCGGCTCGATCATCGCCATGGACCCCACCACTCCGGTCTACCGCCCCGAAAGCGAATGGGACCAGAACCCGCTGAACAACTTCCAGCGCAGCTACAACAACACCGTGCACAACCCCGCGGCCAACGTGGCACGCTCGAACGCCCACTCGCGTGAGTTCGGCATCTTCCTCACCCCCTACCTCAGCATCACCCCGATCGACGGCCTGGTGTTCCGCACCCAGTTCGGTTTCAACGGCCGTTTCCGCCGCACCGACGACTTCTCGCCCAAGTTCTCGATGGATCCCCTTGAGCAGAACGTCACCAACAAGGCCAGCCGCAAGATGACCCAGGCCACCGACTGGAACTGGACCAACACGCTGAGCTACATCCGCACCTTTGCCAAAAAGCACAACCTCACCGCCATGGTAGGTTTCACCGCCGAGCGTTTCGCCGATTATGACGTTTACGGCTCGCGCGAGGCAATCCCCAGCAACAACCCCAACCTGCACGAAGTGCATGCCGGCACGCTCAACCAGAACTCTGACGGCAACACCTCATACAACTCGCTGCTCTCATACCTGGGCCGCGTGATGTATAACTTCGACGGACGCTACTACATCACCGCCTCGGTGCGTGTCGACGGCTCGTCGAAATTCGCCAAGGGTAACAAATACGCCACTTTCCCCTCGGTCAGCGGCGCATGGCGCATCAGCAACGAACCCTTCATGCGCGAGCAGGATCTGATCGACAACCTGAAACTGCGTCTGGGCTGGGGCCGCGTCGGCAACCAGAACATCAACTCGTCGGCCTACCTGACACTGCTCGACACCCGCGACGTGGTAATCGGCGGCGTGCGCGTGCCCGGCACATCGATCTCGTCGGTCGGCAACAACAAACTGCGCTGGGAGACGGTAGAGGACTTCGACTTCGGCGTTGACCTGAGCATGCTCAACTCGCGCCTCGACCTCACCTTCGACGTCTACCGCAAGAAATCGCACGACATGCTCTACGAGAAAGAGAACATCCTCGCCCTGGGCTATCCCAACTGGAACGGCGCCGTGACCATGAACATCGGCAAGATGCAGGCCACCGGCTGGGAACTCTCGGTGAACTGGAAAGACCGCGCCGGCGAGCTCGCCTATTCGGCAGGCGTGAACCTCTCGGGCGTGCGCAACAAGGCCATCAAGCTCAGCGGCGACGGCCCCATCCTCTCGTCTGACTTCCACATGGACAAGATCGTGCGCAACGAAGACGGCGCCGAGGTAAGCCGTTTCTACGGTTTCGTGGCCGACGGCCTCTTCCAGAACTGGACCGAAGTCTACGCCCACACCGACGAGCACGGCAACCTCATACAGCCCAACGCCCGTCCCGGCGACATCCGTTTCCTCGACCTGAACAACAACGGCGAGCTTGACGACGGCGACAAGACCTACATCGGCCGCGGCTACCCCAAGCTGATGCTCGGTTTCAACATCGCCCTCAACTGGCGTGACTGGGACTTCTCGACCAACTTCTACGGCACCTTCGGCAACGACATCTACAACACCTCGCGCGAGCGCTATTCGGGTGCCGGCGGCGAGAACTTCATGGGCGGTGTCATTGACAAGGCCTGGCACGGCGAGGGTACCTCTAACGACATCCCGCGCCTGTCGGTCAATGACCTCAACCAGAACTACAACCGTGTGTCAAGTTTCTATGTCGAAGACGGCTCGTACCTGCGCTGCAAGATGATGCAGGTGGGCTACACCATCCCCAAAAAGCTCATGCGCGGCACATCGCTCAGGCTTTATGTCTCGGCACAGAACCTCTTCACAATCACCAGATACTCGGGCATGGACCCCGAGCGTCCGCAGAACGACGGCGGCGCAATCGCCACCGGCATCGACTGGACCTCATATCCCAACCCCCGCACATTCCTCTTTGGTGTAGACTTTAAATTCTGATACGGAAAATCATTATGAAATTCAAAAAACTGCATATCGCGCTCATGGCGGCACTGGCCATCGCACTGCCGTCGTGCAACGACTTCCTCGACGAAGATGTGCGCGGCCAGGAGAACCTCGACACCTACTTCCAGGGCGCCGAAGACTCCGAATCATTCATCATGGGGTGCTACGGCTCCATCACCGAATACACCTGGTGGAAGGTAGAGCGCATGTGGGTGCTCGCCGACATGTGTACCGACGACTACTGGATGGGCAACACCGGTCAGCCCCAGGAAGAATATATCTCCCTGGCACACTATCAGGGCGTAGGCCAGTCGAACGGCAGTATCTCCGACTTCTGGCAGTACCGCTACAAAGGCATCCTGCGCTGCAACATCGCGCTTGACCGCATCCCCTCGGTCGACATGGACGACAAGCTCAAACGCCGTTTCATCGCCGAGGCCAAGTTCCTGCGCGCCCTCTTCTACTTCGATCTGGTCAAGAACTTCGGCGGCGTGCCCCTGGTCACAGGGTTCCTCATGCCCCATGAGGTGGAGGGCATCACCCGCTCGAGCGTCGACGAGTGCTATGCCTTCATCCAGAAAGACCTTTCCGAGGCCGCTCCTGACCTCCCCACCGCCGCACAGCTCACCGCAGCCGAGGCCGGGCGCGCCACCTCGGGCGCCGCAATCGGTCTGCTGGGCAAGACACAGGTCTACAACGGCCAGTTCGCCGATGCCGTGAAGACCCTCGGCCCGCTCGTAAGCTCGGGACAGTATGACCTGATGCCGAGTTTCGGCCAGGTGTGGAACGTAGACTACAAGAACAACCGCGAGTCGCTCTTCGAGGTACAGAACACCTACGACGAGACCTACAAGCTCGGCGGCAACATCCCCATGATCAGCGGCAACCGCCTCAGCGGCGACATGGACGGCTGGGGATGGGGCGTGCCCACCTCTGACCTGGAGAACGCATTCCTGGCCGCCGGCGACACCGAGCGCCTGCGCTGGACCATCATCAAGAACGGCGACTTCACCGTGGCCGGCGAAGACAACCTGGCAGGCCTCGTGGCCAAGCAGGGCAACCGCAACGGCGACGGCTCGTATCACATCGACGCCGCTAACAACAAATCGCGTCGCGTAAGCCGCAAGCATTACCTCCCCTTCGACAAGCGCGGTGCCAAGTTCGGCCAGGAGAGCATGTCGCAGCTCAACTACATACTGCTGCGCTATGCCGACGTGCTGCTGCTCTACGCCGAGGCCTGCAACGAGACCGGCAACGACGGCGAGGCACGCATGGCACTTAACAAGGTGCGCAAGCGCGTGGGCCTCGACGAAGTCACCGCATCGGGTGCCGACCTGCGCAAAGCCATCCGCACCGAACGCCGCCTTGAGCTCGCCACCGAGGCCCAGCGCCTCTACGACATCCGCCGCTGGACCGACGACAACGGCAAGAAAGTGGTGTGCAACCTCATGGGTCCCAACGGCTCGTTCGTGGCCTACAACACAGGCTCGCAGGCCGATCCCGTGGAGCTTGCCAACCAGAACGAGTCGTCAGACAAGGGCATCTCGTTCATCGAAGGCCGCGACCTCGTGTTCCCCATCCCCCTTTATGAAGTCACCATGTCAGAGGGCCGCATAGCCCAGAATCCCGGCTGGCAATAATCCCTAAAACCAAATGATCACCAAGATGAACTACAATATATTCCTGATGTTGGCCGCCATGCCAGCACTTGCCGCCTGCAGCGACTATGCATACGACCCGGGCGAACCCGGCGCTGCAAGCGACCCGCTGGCATCGGCCGTAAACAAAGAGGTCGTCATAAACCCGGCTCAGACCTTCCAGACCATGCAGGGCATCGGCGCCAGCGACTGCTGGATGGGCAACTGGGTGGGGCGCGACTGGACCTCGACCCGCGAGGATGTGGCCCGCGTGCTCTTCTCGCAGGAGATTGTCGACGGCCAGCCCCAGGGCGCCGGCCTCTCGATGTGGCGCGTGAACACCGGCGCCGGCTCGGCCGAAATCGGCGACAAATCGGGCATCACCACCGTGCACCGCCGCGCCGAGAGTTTCATGAACCCCGACGGCACATACGACTGGAGCCGCTGCGCCGGCCAGCAGTATTTCATGGAGCAGGCCAAAAAGATGGGCACCGAACGTTTCGTGCTCTTCAGCAACAGCCCCCTGGTGCAGTACACCTACAACGGCCAGGGACGCAGTGACCGCGGCAACTCATCGAACCTCATGCCCAACTGCTACGGCAAATACGCCGACTATCTGGCCGACGTGGCACGCCATTTCACCGATGCCGGATACGACATCAGCCATATCTCGCCCGTCAACGAGCCCAATAACCAGTGGAACGGCCGAGACCAGGAGGGTTCGGGCTGGACAGTGGCCGAGGCCGCACGCCTCACCCGCGAGCTTGACCGCGCACTTACCGAGCGCTCGCTCGGCACAGACATCCTGCTGGGCGAAGGCGACAGCTGGGACTGCCTTTACGGCGACAAATGGATTTCGGGAGGCGCCGTGTCGCACTTCTGGACTCCGGGCGACGAGGCATACATCGGCGACCTCGCGCACGTCAAACCCCTCTACTGCTGCCACAGCTACTGGACCGATACCGCCTGGGATACCCAGCGCGATGTCCGCGCCACTGTCAAAGCCGCCGCCGACCAGTACGGCCTGGAGGTATGGCAGTCTGAATGGTGCATGCTCGGCGACGACATTCCCAAGGATGAGTTCCCCGGCCATGCAGCCGCCTCAGACATGGACCGCGCCCTGCACATGAGCAAGGTCATGCACAACGACTTCACCGTGGCCAACGTGAGCTCGTGGTGCTACTGGGTGGCCATGGATACCCCCTTCGGCACCAACGGGAACCGATGGCTGCTGGTGTACCTCAATCCCGCCGGCGAGACCGTCTTTGACGGCGAGGGCACGGCCGAGGCCTCGGCCAACCTCTGGGCCCTGGGCAACTACAGCCTCTTCGTCCGCCCCGGATTCAAGCGCGTGGCACTCGACACCCGCGAGAACAAGAACTTCTTCGGTTCGGCATACGTGTCGCCCGACAGCAAGCGCGTGGTGGCCGTCTACACCAACATGGGCGCCAAGCCCGTGCGCCTGAGCACCACACTGCCCGGCGCCGACAACGCCACAGTGCGCACATTCACCACCTCGGCCTCGAAACACCTGGCCGGCGTAACCCTTGAGAAGGGCGCCGACGTGGTTCTCGACCCTGAAAGCATCACCACCGTGGTTTACGACCTCTGATTCCAGATAAGTAACTTAGACATGATTCCCTCAATTATAGAAAATCTGCGGCTTTCGGCCCGTCGCCTGCCGGCATTCCTCGCGATTGCCGGCGGCGTATGGGCCGCGGCCTCGGCACAGCTCTCGACAGGCCGCGCCGAGCGTTTCAACGACGGCTGGCGGTTCACACTGACCGCCGACACCGTGGGCCCGGCCGCCACCGCCTTCGACGACTCGCAGTGGCGCGCCGTCGACCTTCCGCACGACTGGAGCATCGAGTCGCTCCCCTCGCCGTCGCTCAACGCCTGCACCGGATTCTTCCCCGGCGGCATGGGCTGGTACCGCAAGCATTTCACCGTAACCGACAGCAGCGCGGTGCACTACCTCTGTTTCGAGGGTGTCTACAACCGCAGCGAGGTCTACGTCAACGGCCGTCGCGTGGGCAACCGCCCCAACGGCTACATCACGTTCTTCTACGACATAACACCCTACCTTGCCGAAGGTGAGAATGTAGTGGCCGTGCGCGTTGACCACACCCGCGAGGCCGACTCGCGCTGGTACACCGGCTCGGGCATCTACCGCGATGTCTGGATGGTACACGCACCCGCCACGCACTTCGCCCCCTGGAGCGTATGCTGGCGCGCCGCGTCGATCAAACCCGGCTCGGCACTGGTCGACGTCGACTTCGCCACCGAATCGGCCACCGGCACCCCCGTGAAGGTGCAGGCCACCCTCACCGCCCCCGACGGGCGTGTGGTGGCCCGTGGCAAAGCCTCGGCCCGTGGCGGCGAGAAGGGTTCACTGCGCCTGAAAGTGGCACGCCCCCTGCTCTGGGACATCGACAGCCCGAACCTCTACCGCCTCTCGGTCGAACTTACAGACGGCCGCAACGTGATAGATACCACATCGTGCCGCGTGGGTCTGCGCACCCTCGCATTTGACCCCGACAAAGGTTTCGACCTCAACGGCCGCAACATCAAGGTGAAGGGGGTGTGCCTGCATCACGATGCCGGCGTGCTCGGTGCCGTCGTGCCCCCGCAGGTATGGCGCCGCCGCCTCAACAACCTCAAGGAAACCGGCGTGAACGCCATACGCATGAGCCACAACCCCCAGGCACCCGTGGTCTATGACCTCTGCGACGAGCTGGGCCTGCTGGTGATGGACGAGGCAAGCGACGAATGGGAGTTCCCCAAACGCAAATGGGTGACCGGCTGGAACGTGGGCACCCCCAAGTTCGAGGGGAGCTACGATTTCTTCAACGAGTGGATCGAGACCGACGTGGCCGACATGGTGCGCCGCGACCGCAATCACCCCTGCATCGCCTTCTGGAGCATCGGCAACGAGGTTGACTACCCCAACGACCCCTATTCGCACCCTATCCTTGACCACGCCGGGGGAATCAACCAGCCCAACTTCGGCGGCTATGACCCCGAGGCTCCCTCGGCAATGCGTATCGGCGAAATCGCCAGACGCCTGGCCGCGATAGTGCGCGGCATCGACACCAGCCGCCCCGTCACCGGCGCCCTGGCCGGTGTGGTGATGTCGAACCAGACGGCATACCCCGAGGCGGTAGACATCGTGGGCTACAATTACACCGAAGACCGCTACGACATCGACCACAAGACCTATCCTGCCCGTGTGATCTACGGCAGCGAGAACGGCCACGGCTATGACGCCTGGACCGCCGTGCGCGACAACGACCACATCTTCGGCCAGTTCCTCTGGACCGGCACCGACTACCTCGGCGAATCGGGTGTATGGCCATCGCGCGGTCTGGGCACCGGCCTGCTCGATTTCGGCTCGTTCATGAAACCGCGCGGCAAGTTCCGCGCCTCGCTTTGGCGCGACGACCCCGTGGCCTGGCTTGGCACACTCCCCATCCGTGACGACAGCGACCCCGGCATGTCTATCGACGCCCCCGACATCTGGAACTACGAGCCGGGCACCCGCGTGCGCGTCTACTGCTACACCAACTGCCCCTCGGCACGCCTGATGCTCGACGGCAAGGAGATCGGCGCACCCGCCACGCTCGACAGCCGCCACGGCATGATAGCCTGGGATGTACCGTTCGCACCCGGGCGCCTCACCGTCGAAACTTATGACTCGGAAGGGAACACCGCCGCCACCGATACCATCGCCACCACCGGGCGCCCCCACGCCCTGCGCGTGACGGCCCAGCGCGACGGCGACCTGGCCCACGTGCTGGTTGAGGTGGTCGACGAGAACGGCCTACGCGTACCCCTGGCCGACAATATGGTCACCTGTCATTGCGAGGGTGCCCGCCTGCTCGGTCTGGAAGGCACCGGCAACACCGACATGAGCCATCCCCGCGCCACAGAGCGCCGGGCATCGTCGGGACGTGTGCTGGCATACGTCTTGCTCGCCGACGGCACACCCGCACGCCTGCGGTTCACATCGCCGCTGCTCGACAGCGCCGAGATCTCGCTCTGACACACCTGCCTCAGACTCCGGAATCCTAAAAACCTAAAACCCTAAAATCACATAAATAATGAAAAAATCCTTACTCCTTGGGGCGGCCATGCTTGCCGGTTCGCTCTGCGCCGGCGCCGAAGTGGCCTCGACACTCTACCTCATCGGCGAGCCTGCCGGCGGCTGGGACACCTCGAAAGGCATCGAGATGACCAAGACCTCAGACGGCGTCTTCGAGATCGACGTGGAACTCCAGGGAACCAACAGTTTCGGTTTCGTAAAAACCCTCGGCGGCGACTGGACTGCCTTCAACTCATGCCGCTACACCCCGGCCGAGCGCGGCCAGGTGCCCGTGATCGGCGACAACGAGATGCTCTACACCGGCGATGACTCGAACGACTATTCATGGGATCTCGGTGCCGGCTCGTACCACTTCACCGTCGACACCAACACCATGAAGTTCATCCTCGCCGAGGGCACAGGCGGGGGCGACACCCCCGTTCCCCCCGCGGTTACCGACCTCTTCTTCACCGGTGAGGTAAACAGCTGGAGTTTCCTCGACGACTACAAGCTCGAAAACGACGGCAAACTCTATTACTACCGCGCCGGCGTGATCCGCGGCGGCCTCCCCTTCAAGATTTCGGCCAACAACTGGAATCCCGCCTACACCTCTCAGAACGAGAACATGGTGAAGGGGCAGAACTACAGCCTGACTTTCGGCGACGGGCTCCCCAACATGGCGCTTGCCGAGGATATTGAAGACGCCGTGCTCATCGTCAACACCGAATCGCTCACGCTCACCGTGACCGATGCCGCCGCAATCGGCACCGTCGTGGCCGACAGCGATCTCCCCGCCGAATACTACACCCTGCAGGGTGTGCGGGTGGCCAACCCCACCGAGGGTATCTACATCGTGCGCCGTGGCGCCGAGGTTTCCAAGACCTATATACACTGAACCGGACACCGCTGAAACCGGCGGATACGCTCCGATAGACATCTTGCTTATCTTTTTCACCGGGAGGACGGCATGACAACTACCGTCATATCGTCCTCCCGCTGTTTTTTGTATGCTTTTACAATAACTGCGTGAACCCTATCTATTTACCTTAACCAAATGAAATACAGGATACTGACCATCCTGGCAGCGGTACTCGGCCTGATTGCGCCGACCCGCGCCATGCAATACGCCGGCGCCGACATTTCGATGCTCCCGCTCTACGAGCAGATCGGTGCCCGATACAACGACTGTGACGGCAATCCGCTCCCCGACAACGACGTGATCAAATGGTATGCCGCCCAGGGGATGAACACCATGCGCGTGCGCCTGTTCGTTGACCCCTCGAAACAGCTTGAGTCAAACTACAAATACGACAACGGCAATATCGTGGTCGACCGTCAGGACGGCCTCAGCGGCAAGCCCGACCAGAATGTATGCCAGACCAAAGAGTACATACTCCCCATCTGCCGGCGCATCAAGCAGGCCGGCATGAAACTGATTCTCGACTTCCACTATTCCGATTACTGGGCCGACCCTACAAAGCAATGGACCCCGGTAGAATGGCGGGGGCTCTCTGACGACCAGCTCTATCAGAAGATATATGACTACACCAAAGAGACCCTGCAGTGGTTCAAAGACCGCGGCGTAGTACCCGACATGATTCAGACCGGGAACGAAATCAGTTGGGGCATGCTCTGGGGTACACCCAACAGCGGCACCCTGCACCGCACCGCCAACTGGGGATGGGACTCTGAATGGAACCGCCTGACCACGCTGCTCAAACGCGCGGGCGACGCCTGCCGCGAGATATGCCCCCTGGCAAAGATCATACTCCATACCGAACAGGTCACCAACGAGTCGAACCTCTGGAACTTCTACCGCCATGTAGGCGACGCCGGCGTAAACTACGACATCATCGGTCTGAGCTGGTACCCCTACTGGCACGGCGACATGGACACGCTTGAATACGTGCTCGGCAAGATCGAGGAGAATTTCCCCGGCAAGCAGGTGATACTTATGGAATTCAATCACCCCTACAACTGGCGCGAGGGTGGCTCTGACGATTTCTATAACAAATATCCCCCCACTTACGAGGGGCAGCAGAAATGCACCCAGGCCACCATCGACGTGCTGAACCGTCACCCGGCCGCAAACGGCCTGATCTGGTGGTGGGCCGAATTCAACAAGAACCAGTACAACCACTACGAAGGCGAGGGATGGGACGGCTGGTACAGCTCGCCCCTGTTCGACAGCAACAACGGCAACGCCACTCCCGCCACTCGCCTGGTGGCCGACTATGCCAAGGCCGACCCCGGCTACAGCATCTATTTCGTGAATCTGCCCGCAAGCTGGAGCGCCGCCGGCCTCTACGCCTTCAACAACGACAACGGCCAGTTCTTCCAGGAGACTGACTGGCCCGGAAACGCCCTGGTGCCCACCGACCGCACCTACAAAGGCAAACAGGTCTGGAAATACACCCTCTCTGACGAGAGCTACAAACGCCTGGTGGTGAACAACCGCCACGACGACGGCAACGGCAACCATGTGTCGACCGACCAGAGCATCGACTTCGACTACGCTCCCAACGCCATTTACTGGCTCTCTGACTGGCGCATCGACGACAACGGCGCCTGGAAATACGAACTCTGGAAACAGGACGACGGCGCCACCCTCGACGACCCATGCGTATATCTGGTGGTTCCCGACAGCTGGACCAACCCCGTGGTAAGCGCCTGGACCAACGACGGCGACAACGAATGTGACGCCGCGTCGCTCGAAGACTCCGGCCTGACATGGCAGGGGCGCAAGGTATGGAAAAAGACCTTCACCGGCGACAAGCACAACACCCTGCTCTTCTATGACTATCCCTGGGAGAACGGCCGCATTGCCGAAAACCGCCAGTTTGTAAACGGCGCCCTCTACATCATATCCGACGAGAAAAACTGCCAGTGGAACGAGCGTTACACCGCAGCCTATATCCTCGACCCCGGCTTTGACGGCACCGGCATGCCCGACAACATCGACCTTTACGGCCACGTCAACGGCATCGAGGACTGGAGCGACAGCGCCATGGCCTTCCGCGCCCGCCGCACCGGCAACGGCCGCTATTATTTCGACCTTGAGGTGACAAAGGAATCGTGGTTCCGTCTGCGCATCAACGGCACCCCCTACGGTCCCGAATCGCAGGATTATGACCGCGACCTCGCCACTGTCGACAACGAGGTGCGCGTGCGCGAGAACTACAACAAGGCGTTCCACATCACCACTCCCGGCTCATACACCATAACCGTAGAGTGGCGCGAGGGCGACAACAACCAGTACATGCTCAGCGTGGGTCCGCGCCGCCAGCCCGTGGCATGGCCCGACCTCTACATCATCGGCGACCAGAACGAGAAGAACTGGAAAGCCTCGGCCGACTGGCGCCTCAACCCCGACGGCAACGGCAAATACACCATAACCCGCGGCGACAGCTACCCCGCAAGCTACTTCAAGGTATCGACCGCCGACTGGACCGAGACATATTCGACCGGCAAGAGCGTGCTCCCCAACCACACGTATCTCTGCGGCGAAAATTATGACGGCAACGCGAACATGCACGTCGACAGCGACATCGCCGGCAGCAACTCTGACGGCAGCAAGGCGATCGCCATCTTCGACTGCATCGAGAACACCTTCCGCATCGAGGCCTGGACAGCCGACAAGTTCGCCGACCGTGACCACAAACGCATATACATCCACTTCGGCCACAACCGTCAGCAGTTCGGCACCGACGCCACCCCGCGCGTACACCTGTTCGACCGCAACCGCACCACAACCCCCTCTGACGAGGAACTCGACGGCTACAACTCATTCGACCTGGTACGTGCCGACAGTTCGGACCCCACCTACGACCTCTGGTACTACGAGCTTACCGACGACCAGATGAACTGGGCCGAAGACGCCACATTCTTCTACACCAACAAAGACACCGCCGCCGGCAAATACGCCAAATACACCTGCGGCATCTACTTCAATGGCCAGGACTTCAACTGGGATTTCCGCAACTGGCACAAATACATCTACTACGTTGACGTTGCCGACAACTACAACGGCAAAGCCACCCAGTCATACATCACCTGGGACCAGCTGCGCCCCCTGCGCGTGGCCGACGAGAACGGCATATATCCCGGCAAACAGGAACTCTGCGTGGTAGGCTGCGGTTTCAAGGCCATTGAC
>ERZ1673743.1352-NODE-1352-length-27463-cov-16.832932_pt1 | contig 27463 bp, 35 predicted proteins | sample MGYA00580197_ERZ1673743 | MGnify/ENA primary metagenome ERZ1673743 (study PRJEB41218, sample SAMN15661795) | gut metagenome | host: Homo sapiens | place: Canada: London | collected 2015-08-20/2019-03-30 | study: EMG produced TPA metagenomics assembly of...
CCTACTCCGCCAAGAAAATCCCTCGTAGTTTCGTGAAAACTGCGGGGGATTTTCCATTTGTACAGAATGACCCCGTGCGAAAGAAAACGGATAAAATAGAAGAACTTCCAAACTACTACCATATTTTACTACCAAACCATTATAACTACCAATGTAGGAAAATGCAACACTTTCCGACACATGGCAGCACACGCAAACAAAAACAGCCCCGAGGGCCAGATGGCTCCCGGGGCTGCTGCTATGTCAGGTTATACGGTTTTCAGGTAGAGCAGGCGGAAGGTCTCACGGCCCTTGGGTGTCACCAGCGTCTGGGTGCCGCTCCACTGGGTCTTTTCGTTGAAGCACTCCTTCACCTCAAACAGGCCGTTGTTCTTCTCGGCGTAAGGCATCAGCTTGCCCTTCTTGTCACGGTAGATGTACTTCTTCTCAAGCAGGAACTGGATCAGAACCTTCTCTTTGATCTCCAGCTGCTTGGCAGTTTCACGGAAGCTGGTGAGCAGATTGCGGTCAACCAGTTCGTCGAAATAGTCCGCCTTGGGCTGCATGATCTGCTTGTCCACAGTCAGCTGGCTGTTGGCAGCGGTCAGGGCGGCGTTCTTGTCCTGCTCCGCCTTGAGCTGCTGGCAGAGCTGAATCATGGTGTCCGGGTTCAGGATGGCTGCCTGCAGGGTTTCAGGGGTCATGTACGCCCCATGCTTGCGGATGGAGGGCAGCACCTCGGAAGTGACCCAGTCAGTGAACTTTTCGGCAGTAGGGAGCTTGGAGCCGAACACCAGCCTATAGAGGTCGGATTCGGGGATGAAGCTCATTTCCTGCTCGCCGCCGTTGGTAAGGGTGCGGCGTTTTACCGCCCCCTTGCAATGAGCAGCAACTGCGTCCTTCGGGCGAGCATAGCCCAGAGCAGTTGCAATGTCAGATGCACAAAAAAGAATCATGCCGTCGTCATCCAGCGTGCGAACAGTGCCAAAATCGGGATTGTTGAAAATCTGCATATCATTCATGGTCTTTTACCTCTTCATAAATTTCATCGGAAAATTTGTCGATCAGGTTCCAGAGGGACATCAGGACGCCAAACAGGGCATCTGTGTAGTTTTCGGCTTTGTCCGGGCCTTCCACCATGGCAACATGGACAGCTTTGAGCATATCGCTGTCACAGCGAAGCTCCAGCACCAGGTTGTCCAAAGTTGTGGAATCTACATCTTTGCGAAGATTTCCGTGCTCTTTCATTGAAATGCCTTTACTTTCTCCGTGAAATCATATAAAATAAAAGAGCAAGAGGGGCTGTTTGCTAGCGGCTCTTGTGCTTTGGGTGGTTAGTTATGGCGAGTAGCTAACCACTCTTTTTTATATTGTTCAAACTTTTCGCGCTGCTGTTCACGGCTCAGTTTCTGAAAATCTTTGAACTTCATGGGCGTCCTCCTTTCCGCCCCTCTTGCTCACAAGATTATTATACATGAAAATCAATGTATAGTCTATTGACACAACAGACAAAGATACACGCTTTTTCATGTATATTTTATACATTGATTTCAATGCATGCTGGTGCTATACTCATATTAGAGAATAATAGGAGGAGAGAACCGTGCCTATCAGCTATAAAAAGTTATTTGAACTGATGCAAGAAAAAGGCTTGACAACTTATCAAATCCGCAAAGAGAAAATTGTCTCCGAAAATGCGCTCACAAGTATGCGTGCGGGGAAAAGCGTAACGATGGACACAATTTCACGTCTTTGCAAAGCACTTGACTGTCAGCCCGGCGACATTCTGGAGTACGTCCCGGATGATGAAACCGAACAATAAATACAAGAGCCGCAGCTCCTTTTTGTGGGAACTGCGGCTCTTGTCATGTATGGGCGTTAGTGCACGCTGTTTTTCTTCTGCTCGTAGACCTCATCGGCAGCGAGGGCGGCCTGGGTGAAGCTGTTGTTGTACCACCAGTTGACGAGTGCTGCCACGGTGGTGCAACCAGCAGTGATAGCCTGCTCCAGCTGGGCGCTGTCAATGGGCAGGATGGGCTTGCCGCAGGCGCTGAGGATCTGGTTTGCCAGGGCCAGGCCCAGCACGGCGGTGCGTGCCACGGTGCCGGCGGAGACGTTGCGGTTGGTGTTGGTGATATGTGCGTTCATAGTCAGTTCCTTTCTCTTTCGTGTTCGTCTGCTTCTAAATCTGCGATGCGGTGGTTGGCCACCTTCATCTGCTCTTCCAGAATGGGCACGCGGCGGGCAAAATTGTTGTGCTCGCGCACCTCGCGGGTCAGCTCTTCCAGCTTGGTGTCGGTCACGGCCTGACTGCGGCTGTTGGCAATCATCACGCCGAGCAGTGTCACCGCCCCCGTGATAAGGGCGGACAGGATAACGTCCATTGGTCTCACCCCCTTACTGCGTCCAGCGGCTCTTTTTGGCGCGGGTGTCCACATGCACCCAGCCCTTGGCGCGGCCAGCCTTGACCGGGTAGCGGCCCACGCCGCCCCAGTCCGGCATCAGGCTCTCGGCGTAGGCGGCCACGGTCTCCACGGTGGTGTCCGCCACCTGGATGTCCGCCGCCTTGCCCAGCAGGTGCTGGCTGGATTTGGAGCCTCCAACCTTGGCGTTGTGGGCAGCGGTGCGGTAGCCGCTGGTGATCACCACGGCCCGGCCAAAGTGCTCCCGGATGGCTTGCAGCAGCACCACGAGGGTCTGGTCGATTATGATAGCGTCGCTGCCGTCGCGGCAGCGGAACTCGCGCACTTTAAAGCCCGGGGACAGCTGTTTAGCGCCGTCTTTGGCCAAGGAATACTCTTTGATTGCCATAGGCTCACTCCTCACTCTTTTCGCCGGTCTTTTCGGCCAGCAGCTCGGTCAGTTCTTTGTACTCGGCCTCGGTGATGCGGCCGAGGGCGTAAAAAACATCAATTTTTTCCGCAAGGCCAGCGGTCTGGCCGCGCTCGATCAGGCGTTTACAGATACGATACAACATAGTTTTTACCTCCTTATGTGGTGGTGTCGGTGATGCCCAGTTCCAGCATCGTCATCCTATACTCATGGTCCACTGCCATGGCGTCCGTGTCGCTCTGGGCCGTCTGCAGCGCCTTGACTGTGTCCGGCAGAGCCTCCCGCTCGGCCTGCTTCCGGGCCGCCTCTTCCTGCGCGGCCAGCTCTTCAGCGGTCGGCGGGGGTGGTACCGTGCCCGCCTCGTACACCGTGTAGGTGCCGTTTGCCAGTGCAACGCCCCAGTAGTGCTCGCCGGTTGCTGCGGCATCGTTGTGCTCGCTCACGGCCTGCGCAAGGGCGGTGTAATTGGCTTTTGCCGCCGGAGCGGTGTAGCCGGGCTCGATTTTGTTGTCCATGTTATACCTCCTTATCCAATCACATTGCCGCTCTTGTCCACCAGCGCGTCCTGCGGCAGAATCATGCAGGGGCGGATGCCGTACCGGTTGGTGCAATCGCCGCTGTTCCATTCGCCTCTGGGGGTGAAGCACAGGGCGTAGTCGGTGTGGTCGTGGACCGGAGTGCGGATCCACCAGCTGGTGGCCGAGCCGTTGAGATAGGCAATACGCTTGGAATCCGCACAGCCCTTGAAATAGGCCAGCTCTACGCCCTCGCCGAGCAGCACGTAGGCGGAGATGACTCTCGTTTCGGCCGCACTGAGCAGGAAAATCTTCGCAGACAGGCCATTCGAGCCGCTGGTGACGGTCTTGGACGTACCGCCGCCCTTGTAATACGGGATCTTTACCTGCTTGATGGCATTCTTGATGTTCGACTCGAACAGGTTCAGGAACGTGCTGTTCAGGTAGGAGTGGATGGTGCTGCTGGCGTAGCTGTTGATGTCCGAGCTATGCCACTGGCGGTTTTCGTAGATGTCCTTCATCAGCAGCCAAGTACCGTTGCAGCTATTGTCATAGACGCTGGACGGCTTGCCCTGATGGACAACGATGAAGTTTTTGGCAGAACCATTTACTTTGATTTTAACGATACTGCCCACGGCCAGACTGCCTATGGGGCTGCCGCTCTGGTAGACGAGCCTGGCTTGACCATTTATGCCGACGTACACCTTTTGCACCTGCCGAGCCTGTCCGCTCACGCCCACATAGAGTTTGGACATTTTGTGTGCCGTGCTCCCGGCACCGAGATAGATGCTCATGCGCCCACCTCCTTATGCGTACACCAGCAGGACAGTGCCTGTGTCGAGAGCGCTGCCCACGCCGGGGTCGGTGGTCTGCGCCTTGACCGTAAAGCCATTGACGCTGGTCACGCTCAGGGTGCCGTCCTTTGTCACGCCGAGGCCAGCGCCAACTTTTACGGGGCCTGGCTGGTCAGGCGTGGCAGGCGTGCCGAACTTGGCGTCCGCCTCGGACTTTTTGTAGTAGTCAGAAAAGTCCACATTGACGGACGAGTCTTTCCAGGCCGAGGTAGCGGGGTTCCACACCCAGATTGTGCAGTTCTCGGCGACGATCGCCCAGGAGCCTGTGTCCGCGGTGGGGTAAGCGTCACGCAGGTCCTGAGCGGTGCTGTAGTAGCCCTTGCAGCCGTTAGCGATGAACGTGATCTGGTCTGCAGCTTTCTGGGCGGAGCTGGCGTTATCCTGTGCGGTTTTTGCATCCGCAGAGGCAGATGCTGCCGCCTTCTTGGCAGTGGTTGCAGAATTTTCCGCAAGCGTCACCGCCTTTTCCGCCGCCTGCTGTGCCTCCAGGCAGGTAGACACATAAGACAGCCAGGAGGACGAAGAGACGCCGGTGACGAAGAAATAGCTCTGCACGGCCACATCATCCGGGTAAGCGGCCCCGCCCACCCGGACAATGATGTCAAAGGTGCGCAACTCGTAGCCGGTATCGGGGCCCATCACACACAGGTTGACGTGTACGTCGCCGTGGCGGCGCAAGGCCTGCTCGGCCAGCTCCAGTGTGATGATGTGGGCGTTGTCGGCGTCCACAGTCACGGCGGCGTGCTTGCCGCTGGTGGTGAGGATCTGGTCATACCAGCCGAAGTTGTTGGCCCCCTCGCCCCGGTACTGAACGGTGTACGCCGCACCTTCCGGGGCCTTGTACGGGGTGCCGCCGTTGTAGAGGGCCATGCCGATGAACCGGCTCTGCGCGTCCGACTGCATCACCGGGACGACTGGCGGCGCGCTTTGGGACTGAAAGTCAATTTTAAGGATCTGCATTCGATGCCTCCGAAGTGTCCGGGTCGGTGTACTCGATCACGTCGCCGGAATAGGATTTGCTGCCGGAAGAAATGGTGCCCGCCACGCTGTTGAGCTGCACGGCGTTCTTCTCGGCATGGTAGGGATAAACGGTGTACTGGGCCACCTGCACGGTGGTGTTGGTGTGCCGGTCACGGTCCATGAGCACTACCTTGTCATACAGGCCAAAGGACAGATACGCATACTGATCCGGGGCCAGCCGGGCAAGGTCGGCAATCTTGCAGCTGTAGGAGCGCTTGGGAAATGCCGCCGCCTTGACCATGGCGTCGGCCTTGATCTTCAGGGCGGACTTGTTCGAGATGGAGCTGTCCGTTTCGCTGTGCCAGATGACACGGCTGTCATAGTCGTGGCACTGCGCCTCCACACTGATATCGCTCTTCCCGTACAGCAAAAGGGCGGTATAGTAGCTGTCGCCGGTCTCCGCTTTTCCTTTATAATAGGGCTGTTCGGTCAGGTTCAGCTCGTCGGTGAAGTAGGTGCCGTTCGGGGTCCGGGCGCCGGGGTCCACAATGATCATCTGGCGGGCGGAAGTCGTGCCGGGCACGAGGAACCGCACAGGGTAGTTCTTCCACACGTCCACCGCTTTCTGCACCAACTCCAGCGGGCTGCCGGTGAACTTTTCAATGGCCAGCTTCTCGGTGGCTTTGTCCGGGACGGTCAGGCTCCAGTCCGACAGGCCGGAAATGGCCCGCCGGAGGGTGTCGGCCATGGTCTGGGGGCCCTTGGAGAACAGGCCGGTGGACACATAGTTGTTCCAGTTCTTCAGCAGGGTGCCGCACAGGCTGTCCAGATCCAGCACGGCCTCGTAGTCGGTGGAGCTGCGCCCCACGTTGATGCTGGACAGTGCATAGGTCTGATCTTCGGTCTTTTCTACCAGCCGCACCCGCTCAGTGAGAAGGCGCATCTGGGGATGGCCACGGGGCAGGCTGAATTTGACCTCATCCTCCCAGCCGTTCCAGTTGTGCACGATGCAGTAATCATCACAATCCAGCGGGATGTGGTGACCGTCTGCGGCCACGATGGCAAGCACGGGCAACGCCTCCTTTACACAAAAATGGGGTAATACTCGACGTAACTCTGCCCGGTGTGGGCAAGGCTGTTTTCTCCGGCCCGGACGGTGGGCCAGCCGGAAATGCCGGTGACGGCCTGAAACAGGTTCTGGCCGTTGCACAGCACCTGCCGGGTGATGCCGTCCACGCACACGGTGTCACCGGCCTGCAGATCTTTGAGCACGCAGCTGCCGCCGTTGGGGTAGTGCACGGTGTGGCTGCCGGCCTCCGTTACCGTCTCTGTGATGCGGCACTCCATCTGCGGGGCGGTGCCCGCCGCAAAAAAGGTCTGGACATCCGCCGGAAGCACCAGCGTTTCCAGCGCCCCGTGCCGGTAGCCTGCCAGCGTGTAGGTGCAGCTGAGGATGCAGCCGTCGGTGTCCTGCTCCTGTGCCTTGCCGCTGTCCAGCAGCAGAGCCGTGTATGTGCCGCCGTCCGGCAGGGCCAGCTCCACCGTGCCGCCCAGAAAAGCCGCCGTCAGGGCGCTGCGCTTGGCCGCTGCGTCGGCAGGGCTTGCGCCGTAGATGTCCACCGGCAGCGAGATGGAGCGCAGGCCGTACTGGGTGGAACAGAAGGTGATCCGGCTGCCTGTGTAGCTGGTGAGGTAGTTCTGGGTGAGAGTGCTGCCGCTGACATACCAGCTGGACAGCAGCATGGCCCCGAACTCGCTGGCCCCGTGGTCGTTGATATAAAAATCTTCCATGGTTCATCACCTCCGGAAGCCCAGTTCCTCGTCCATGTAGGACGCGGTAGTGCGGGCCATTTCTCTGCCGTCCACGTTGAACACCGCCGTCAGGCTGCCGGTGTAGCTGGCTGTGAGCTGCTGCGCTGCACTGGAACCGGTGCCGTTCTGGGTGCGGGAAATGCTTTGCTGGTTTGCAGCGGAAGCGGCCTGCGTGCGGCGGGTGAGCTCTGCGGCGGTGATCGTGTCACTCTGGGTGTAGCCGCTGCTGTCCGGGTGCGGCAGGGCCGGGGAATCGTCGGTAGAGCTGCCGTCATCGGCAGAGCCGCCCTTGCGGCCATACTTCTTCCACAGGAACAGCCCCAGTCCGGCAATACCGGCCACCAGCGCAATGATGGCAAAAACCTCCGGGTGGGCTGCGATCAGGCCGCCCACCTTGCCAACAAGGCCCGCCACGGCCTTGCCGATGGTGCCAATGCCGGACACGGCGGCGCCCACCAGCTTGCCCATGCCGCCGGAGCCGGACAGCCCGCTGGCAATCTCACCAATGCCCTGGATGGTGGCTCCGGCACCGTTTTTGATGCCGCTGCCCAGGATGCCGGACACAGCCCCAAAAGCACCCTGCAGTCCGCCGCCGGCGTAGGCCTCGTTGATGGCAGTCAATGCTTTCTTGGCCCAGGCGGAAACAGTGTCCCGCTGGCTCTGGCTCACCTGTCCCCAGATGAGCTTGGTCACCGTCTCGGCAATGCCGGCCCAATCCTTGTTCTTGACGGCGGAAATGCCGTCCTTGATGATGCCAAAGATGCCGCTGCTCAGCTCGCTCTTGGCCCCGGACAGGGCCTCGTCAATGCGCTTCTGGGTGGCAGTGACGGAGGTGTCGATCTGCTGGGCGGATTCCTCCACCTTGTCCTGCACGCCGTCCACATAGGTGATGATCTTCTCGTAGGTCTCGCGGCCGCTGGCACCGATGCGCTCCCCGGCCTCGGTGACGGTCTGCTCCACATGGCGGGACCCGTCGGCATAGATCTTGGTCACCTCGGCAGTGGTGACGGTGGCCCCGTCCTTGTAGCTGGTGGCCGTTTTCTTGGCCGTGTCGGTCAGCACCTTGGACATGTCGGCGTAGGACTTCGTCACCTTCTGGGTCACGCCGTCCACCTTGGTGGTCACCAGGGTGTATTCCCGCTCGACGCCGTTGACCATCTCCTTGCCGGATTCGGTCACCTTCTCGGTCAGGCGGTCAAACTCCTTGCCGGTGCTGTCACGGATGTGCTCGTTGACCGATTCCACCGTGGTCTCCACCTGCCCCAGGGCGTTCTGGGAATAGGTGGTGTAGTTGTCGGTGGTGGAGCGCAGGACGGTCTCGGTGGCTTTCTTCGTGGAGGATTTGGTGCCGGAACTGCCGGAGGAGGACGGGATGTCACTGACGATGACCCCGCCGCCGGTCAGGTCGGCCAGCTCTTTCTCCGTCTGCGCCTGCTGCACCCGGCTGTCGTGCAGCTGTTGGCGGCGCTGGCGGTCGGCATCCGTGACAGTGCTCTTGGACTGGGATGCTTTCCAGCCCTCGTAGGTGTCAAAGGTAGAATAGCCGTCCTTGTTCAGGGCCTTGTTGAGCTTGAAGCTCAATCTGTCCAGCCAGCCGATGACCGTGGACAGGGCATTCTGTGCTGTGTTGGCCACGGCTGTGAACGCAGAGTTCACGCCGGTGCGGAACGTCTCGCTGGACGCATAGGCCGTGCCAAAGGCCCCGGCCAGAGCACCCAGCAGGGTGACCACGATGCCGATGGGGTTGGCGTTCATGACAGCGTTCAAAGCTGCCTGTGCCCCGGCTGCCACGGTGGCTGTGGTCTTATAGGTGACAAACGCCCCGCCGATGCTGCCCAGCAGCGGCAGCAGGACGTTTGCATTGTCGATGCAGCCCTGCACGACGCCAACGAGGATGGATAGTTCCGGGGTGGTCTGCCGCACGGCATCCAGCATGCCGTCGATGCCGTTGGTCTGCCAGCCCTCTTTGCAGGCAATGGCCAGATCGTTGCACTTGGTTACCGCCTCGCCAAAGGCAGTGGTCAGATCTTCCATGACCACGCCCGCCAGCTGGGTGGCGTTGTCCTTCAGGGTGGACAACCGGCCATTGAGCGTCTGACTCTGGGTGGCCATGCTGTCATAGTAGCGGCCACCTTCTTCGGCAGCGGCCTGCAGCGCCTTGGTCAGGACATCGTAGGTGATGGTCATGCTCTGCACGTCCTGCACGGACTTGCCCGTGTAGTCGGCCAGCACCTGATAGATGTTGATGCCCGCCATGGCGAACTGCTTGATGTCCACGCTGGTGGCTTTGCCCTGGTTGGCTACCTGCTGCAGGTTCTGGGCCATGCGTTCCAGCTCGGCAGACCCGCCGCCGGTGGCTGCCACCGCGTCGCCCAGGGCAAGGATGGTCTTGCGGCTGTACTCGGCGTTCTCACCGGCAGAAATGAGGTATTCGTTGGACTTGACCAGCGTAGCCGTGTCAAAGGGCGTGCGGGCTGCGTCTGCCTGCATGGCAGCCAGAGCAGCGTTGGCCTTTTCCGCGTCGCCCAGCAGGTTGGTGAGGGCGGTGCGGTATTTTTCAATCTCGGCGTTGCAGGACACGCCGGTGGAGATCAGGGCCTTGCCGGCGTCCACCACCTTGTCCACGCACTTGGAGATGATGTTGCCGATGGCCACCTGTCCGGCGGTAAACTGAGCAATGACCTTTTCTTTTGTTTCCTGCGAAGAGCGCTGTGTTTTCTGTCCGGCGGCATCGGCGTCCGTGCTCACCTTGTCGGAGGTCTCCTTGCTGGTCTTTTTGACCTTGGCCCCGGCGTCGGCGGCTTCCTTCTCGCCCTTCCCGGCAGCGCTCTTGATGGCGGCAGCAGCCTTTTGGGCGGCCTCTTCCGTCTCAGACACCACGCTGTCGGCGGCCTTGGCGGCGGCAGAGGCGGTTTTCTGGGCCGCCTGTTCCGCTGCCTGTTCTACCTGGTCAAGGCCCTCCTGGGCCCCGCTGGGGTCGGTCACGACACCGAAAACGACCTCGCCGTCATGTTCGCGTGCGATGGTGCATCACCTCCCGGAGTGCTTTTTCTGGTATTCGGCCTGCCGGGCAAGGATGGACGCCTTGCGGTCTGCCATGGACACATAGCGCCGGGCTGTGCCGCCGGCCTCAGCGGGCAGGGCGTACACCCGGCGCAGCTTCTCGTATTGCTCCCGCATTCCCTTGGGCATGTCGGTCAGATCTTCGGTGCGATAGCTGATGATCTTGCAGATGCGGCACTCGTCCGGCAGGCTCCTGAACAGGGCCATGAAGTCCCACCAGTGCAGCTGCGCCGTGCGCAGGTCGATGCCGTAGGTCTGCAGAAAGGCCGCCCAGATCAGGGGGCCGTCCACCGCAAAATCAAAGCCCCGGGGCATTTCCCGGAACGCCTCGGCGCTGCGCCTCTCCCGCTCGGATTCTTGAGCTCCGCAGCGGTAAAAGTCCAGAAAGGCGTCGAGGTTGCCCTTGGTGAGCGGGCCGTGGATGAGCACCCGCTGGGCGTAGTCCTGCAGGGCGGCTTCCTGCTCGGGTGTGTGGGCCCGGGCGGCCATGTTGTCGTAGGTGACCCATGCCCGGAAGTCCGTTTCAAAGCCCTGCGGCAGGCTGTCGGTCAGGTAGCAGTCCGGGCGGGTCATGCCTTGGCCCGGCGTGCAGCCCGGCGCTGCGCCCGGTTCATGGGCATGGGGATGGGGGCCGGGATGGAGCTCTTGGCATCCTTCATGGCTTCCCGGTCGATGGGCTGCAGGGCGGCCATGCGTTCCAGTGCCTCCGGGTTGGCAGCGGCATTGAAGTCGGCAAGCAGCTGCATCAGATCTTCCAGGTCATCCACGTCAATGCCCAGGCGCTGGTCGTAATCCTCGCCCAGCAGATCCGCAAAGAAGTCATCCAGGATCTCGTTGAACTTGATGAGATACTCGTCATCTTCCTTGTCCAGTACGTTCAGCGCCGCCATGGCTGCCTTGTAGCCCTGGATGTACCGCTTGTAGTCCTTGCCTTTGGTCACCTTGAAATCGAATTTCACGTTGCGAAGAATCATAAAAAGCTCCTTTCGTTGGGCCCTGCGCCGGTGCTGCCCCGGCTTGATCTGGCTGGTTCAGGGCATAAAAAATCCCCGTCCGGGGAGGTGGACGGGGACATGCTTGTGGGAAACTCAGGCGGCGCTGTAGGTGTACTCCTTGGGCTTCTCCACGCCGGAGACGGTGACAGAGATGCCGGCGTTATTGCCTGCGCCATTGGAGGCGTCGCCGTTGACGATGACGGAGGCCTTGCCGGTCTCTCCCTTTCCGGTGAGCATGGAGAAATAGACATACGGCACGATCACGGCGCTGCCGGTGCCGAACATCACGGGCAGGCTGGTGACCCAATCCTGCCAGGGGTCGCCATGGGTGCGATCACCGGAGATGGAGAAGGTGCGCTGGGCACTGGTCTTGATGGTGGCGTTGCCCTTGCGGATATACTGCTTGTCCTGGGTGCCGGGGTTCACGGCGGCGGAGTGCTCGGTGATGCACTCCTGGCAGACGATGTAGTCATTCACATCCTTCTGGGTGTCAGCAGTCTGGAATGCCAGCACGAAGTCGTCCGCCATTTCCAGGCCGGCATAGTCTGCACTGGGGGTGATGCCGGTCATCACTTCTTTAACGGTCATAAAATCGCTCCTTTCGGTTGATAGTAGATCAGCTGCAGCTGGATCTGGGCGCGGCAGGCCCCACCCTCGGCTTCGAGGATGTAGCCGCTGGAGGTGACAGACACCTCCCGGACGGTGCGCCCGCTGCCCAGCTGCGGGAAGTTGCGGGCCCGGTTCTGGCTGGCCACCCATTCGGTCAGGTCGTCCCAGAAGCCGGACGCTGCCGCCTGCTGGGAGATGTTGTCCGGGGTGTAGATGGTGTGGGAGGCCAAAACGTAGTTTTTCAGCCGGAGGGATCCGCTGAAATAGCGCTTGAGCTCCGGGGCACCGGGCATGTCCAAAATGGTGTATTCCTCGGCATCGCCGGTCAGGCCGCCCACCCGGAACGCCACGCCGTCCTCCTGTGCGGAGGCCACCAGCGGGCAGGTGCGCAGCCAGTCGCGCATGGCCTGAATGGCAGGGGTCATCTGGTTTCCTCCTTCATCACTGCTTTCCAGAACTGGTTCCATGAGACTTTGTTGGCGTCCTTGCTGCGCTCGGCCCAGTAGCTGCCGCGCAGGCCGGTGTCACCGTGCAGGCCCTCGCCCTGGGGGTGCAGATAATACTGAGGTCTTGCATAGGGCGTTGACCAGATGATCTCACCGGTCTCGTAGTCGGTGGCCAGCTGGGCGGAATTGTCCAGCATACCGGTGTCAAAGGGCACCAGCGGGTGGGTGTCCCGGATGATGCGCTGCATGAGCTTGCCTCGGCCCGTGACCATGGCCCGGGTCAGGTTGGCCCCCACGTCCTTGTTCCAGCGGATATGCGCCTTGCACTTGCCGCTGCGGTGCTGCACTGTGAACAGGGTGCCCATGGGCGTTGTGATGGTCAGGCGTCCGCCGTGGCTCTTGTCCCAGATGGTGGCCATGCCGTCATCTCCCTTCCACATGCCAGTGCGGCAGCAGCGGTTCCCGGTTGTCCGAGATGGCCGACACGGTGCAGCACAGGTGCGTTTTTTCGAGGTGGGCATACTCTTCGGCGGTCAGGGTGCGCACCGCGCCCTGCACCAGCTTCCAGCCGCGTTTGAGCGTCCAGTGCTTTGCCTTTTCGGCAGCGGGCAGGGCTGCCCACTGCACATAGGGCAGGTAGCCCAGGGTGCAAACGCTGGCCGGGATGCGGATTTGGATGGTGCGCTCGGGGTCCTTGCTGGTGCCGGTGCCGGAGGTGTCCAGCTTTTCCCGCCAGCTGCAGGCCGGGAACACCCAGCACTTGGGCGTATCAGTGTCGGCCTTGGGGTCGTGGATGAGGTTCACCACGGTAACGGTCGTGTTCATCTCACATGATCCCCCTGTACAGCAGGCCGTGGGGGTCAGACCCGAGGGCGGCTTCCAGCACATGCCAGGCTTCAAAACGCACGGCAGCGGACAGGCTTGTGTTGGCCGCAAAGGTCACAGCATAGCCGTCATTGGAGACGCTCTGTGCGCCCGGTGCAGCACCCACAGCCAGCTGGGCAGCCAGCAGATCCACGATCTGGGCGCAGGCATCCGCCAGCATCTGGCGGCAGCTCTCGCACACGGCGGCATGGGGTTCCGCCTTGCCAAAGGTAGCGCTGTCGATGAGGCGGGACGCCCGGCTGCACAGCACACCGAACGCCAGCTCACTCACCGTGCCGCCCGCCGCCTGGTACTCCGGGTAGGTGCAGTAGTTCATGGGCGGGGCCCTCCTTACGCCTCGATGCGCTTGATGTACAGGGTCTTGGGCTTGGACACCTTGATGCCGTACACCTTGCGGCCCTGCACAGCGGACGCGCCAATGTACTTGCCGGAGCCGCCCAGATCCTGCAGGTGCACGGGGGTCTGCCACTCCATCACACGGTGGCACCAGTTGGGGTGGCCGCAGATGAACTCGGTGGTAGTTTTCTTGGTGCTGACACGGGTGGTGTTCTCGAAGTCCATGTTGTTGGATTCGTACACCGCAAAGCCGGCGATCTGACCCACCGCACCGGTCTGCACCAGCTGCTGGGACAGGTCACCCTGCTTGATGAACTTGTCATCCTGCATGAGAATCTCCAGATACTCAGGGCTGACGATCATAAAGCGGCCGGTCTGGGGCACGCCGTTGCGGCTCAGGGTGCGCTTGGCGGCCAGAGCCTCTTTGTAGGCGGTGGAAGCGGTGCAGGCGGTCTTGGTGGCGCTGATGGTAGCACCGGTTGCACTCTGCAGCGCCTCGATGGACTTCTTGTCGATGGACAGGGCCATGGAGTAGGCGGCGCTGTCCAGACGCTCGGCGGTGATGCCGTCGGGCACGGATGCAGCGTCAAAGCCGTCGATGATCTCATTGACAGCCTCGTCGTTGTCGATGTCCAGATCCAGATAGGTGGTGGTGCCGGCATCGGCATCCACGCCGTTTGCCTTGTCGTATGCCTTGACGGCCACCTCGGTGTCACGCACCGGGATCTTGACCTTGCCGGCCTTGGGGCTGCCCTCGTAGCGGGTGTTGAAGATCGCACCGTCACGGGTGACCAGAGTGGCCCGCAGCTTTGCGTCTACCAGAGCGGAATACCGCTCCTGATTTGCATGTGCCATGTTGAACTCCTTTCGTTTTACAGGTTCAGTTCGGGATTCAGGGACTTAAAGGCGGCTTCCACACCATTGGATTCGTTGGCGGGCGGTGCGCCATGCTCAGCGCCGGTAGAGACCACGGCCACGCCGGCGGCACCGTCTTCACCAAAGGCCCAGGGGTTGGCCTTGGCAGCGTCGTCCAGAGCCTTGTCAATGTCGGCGCTGCGGTCCTTGGAGCCCTTCAGAGCGTCCAGATCCAGCAGGGCACGCACCGCCTTGACGCTGCGGCCCTTCTTGCCCAGGATGGCAGTGTTCAGGGCACTGTCAAAGGCAAAGCCATCGGCCTGGGCCTTCAGGTCGGCCTGCAGCTTGGCCAGCTCGGCCTCGTATTCCTCCGGTTTCTTCTTGCCGTCAAAGGCGGCAAGGCCGTCCTGTGCGGTCTTGAGCTGGGTCTGTGCGGCGGTCAGCTGGGTCTGCAGGGCGGTGGCGGCAGACTTCTCCCGGTTGATGTCCGCGCCGTTTTCCTGCATGAGCCAGTTCAGCTGTTCCTCGGTGATGCCGGGGATCTTGTTCTTCACATCTTCGCGTTTCATGGTGGAAACTCCTTTCGTTGGGTGTGACCACAGTTTTTTACACTGTTCGCTGTCAGTATTCGGTCTTGGGCGGGGTACGCACCGCCCCTCTGCGATGGTTGTTCCCGACACAAATGTCGGGAACATGGTGCCGTTTGCCGGAATCGAACCGGCGGCCTGCTGCTTACGAGGCAGCTGCTCTGACCAATATGAGCTAAAACGGCATGAAAAAAGCGCCCCTGCCCGGATGGGCAAAGACGCTCGCGGTATTTGGTTGTTGTCAGCACCAGTCGATTTCAGAGATGTCACCAGCGATCTCGGAAAGAGAATGGCCGTCGAAAATGGGGGTGTGCATGACGTCCTCCATGCTGTGAACGAGTTTTTCATCTCCATCGTACCACAGAAGATAAGAGAAATTTTCGTCTCGGGTGTCATAAGGGTCTACATGACCTTCTTTTCCGTGATACTGAAAGACGAGCATTGCCCAGCCTTTAGAAAGCTCCTTCTGTAAAGAATCCGCCGTCATAAAATATCACTGTTCTCCTTTCGCTCAGCATCTGTCAACTCACGGGATGGACGACCACACAAATGGCCCTCTGCATCAAAAATATAGTCATGGGCGTGCTCGCCATGTTTTCCGAGGGCTTCTTCGACCTTATGGCCGTGGCCGTTGTTGCTGATTTGCTTGGTCTGACGACCATCCGGGCCGTAATAATTGCGGTCGATGCCGCCCTTTGCATTGGTCTTTTGCGTGATGCCGTTGCGGGGGCCGGTAATGTTGCTCTTGCTGACTTTAATGATAGTTTGCCCAGCGGTGTTTGTCAACGTGTTGTGTCGGACAGCCCACGCTGCCTTACTGCTGGCGCTCCGCCCAAACCCATGCACGCTTGTCCGGGCGCTGTCCACCCGCCCGCCGGTGGCCTTGGCAAACTCGCTCAGGCTCTGGCGGGCTGCTTTCAGGCGCACGGCGCTGTCGGTGGTGTCAGACCCGGCGGCACTCTCGGCCAGATACCGCTTCTTCCATTTGCGCACGTTCCGCTCCCGGGCACGCTGCATCTGGTTGACCTCGTACTGGGTGTACAGTTTGCCGTTGTACTCGATGTTCCGGGCGTTCAGCTCCTGCAGGCTCTCCTCCGTCCAGGTGGGCGGGTCGCCCAGCTCAGGGAATACGGCAAAAAAGGTGTGGCGGCAGTTCCAGCCGCAAAGCCCAGCGCCGGTTCCGTAGCCGGTGGCCTGCTCAAAGTCCGGGTAATGCTTGCCCAGGTAGTCCACAGCCCCGCCCCGATGGAAGCGCCGACCCTGCCACTCGGCGTGACTGGGGCGGGCACCACCGTGGGCGCTGGTCTCAACGAACTCCACGTTCATTTCGTCCATGCGGGCTTCCTGCAGCTTGCCTGCGGTCTGGTTGACACCGGTCAGCACCGCCCGGCGGGCCGCAACTTCCAGCGAATCTGTGTGGCCGCTGGGGTAAGTGATCTCCGGCATCTCGTCTGCAAGGCTGTCCACAGCCTGCTTGACGGCGGTTTTGTAGTCAAAGGCACCTGTGGCCACCTTGCCCCAGGCGACATCCAGCGTGCGCTCAAAGGCCCCGGAGACGGTGTTGGCCGTTGTGGCCGTGAGGTTCCGCCATGTGCCGCAGGTCTGCCGGGCACCGGCGTTGAGCAGGTTGTTCAGGGCCGCGCTCTCTTCAAAGGGTGTGGGCTCGAGGTTGTAGTGGTAATAGATGGCATCTTCCCGCTCCATGGCTTCGGTGGCAGCCTCTTTGAGCAGCCTGCGGATGGTGGCTTCGCTCTTGCCGCTGTACTTTGCCAGCAGCTTGACCACGTTCTCCCGCACCGCCTCGGTCTGCTGGTAGCGCCACAACTGCCAGTCGGCCGTTTCGGTGAGGGTACCCATTTTGCCGATGCGCCGGGCGACATCCTGTAAGATCTCATCCTCGACCTGCTGCGCCAGCTGCACAAAGGCATCCGGCATGGCATCGAGGTAGCTCGGCGGCAGCATCAGGCACCTCCGAAGGTGAGCTGCTCATCGGTCTGGCTGTCAGCCTTGGCCTCTGCCGCCCACTGGTGGGCCTCGTCCTCGCTCAGACCATACCGGGCGGACAGATACCGGCAGCGGGGCACAAGCCCTGCCAGAGCGTCCTCCCGCAGCTGTGCGGTGCGCTCCTGCTCGCTGACAATGTAGCTGTCGTCCCAGTTGACCGAGATGCTGGTGTCCGGGTCCACATCTGCACCCAGCAGGTTCTTTGCCACCCACAGGATGGCCCGCAGAATGCCGATCAGTGCCGTCTCAATGGGGATCTGGTTTTTGTTGGCGTTCTGCACAAGGTCCTGTCGGCTGCCGGTGTACTCGGTGGCGGTGGCCACCTTGCCCAGCTCAAAACTGTAGCGGTGGCAGCCAAGCCCGCACTTGAAGCTCATCATGTCCAGAGCGTCCTGCACGGCCCGGTGGTTGTCCTCGGTGCGCAGGTCGGGGTTGTACTCCCGCCATGCGGCCGGCTGGTCGATGCTGCCTTCCGGTGCGGGCAGCTCGTAGAAGATCTGGCGGTGAACGGCATCCGGCGGCACAGCGTGCTCCACACCGTCCTTGTCCACCCACTTTTTGCACATGGAGCGGTCATAGAAAATTTTCTTGCCGCCCAGGCGGAGGTCCTGCCGGTAGTTGTCAAAGGCGTAATCCGCCATCTGGGCTGCGTCCAGCGCCTCGGAAAAGACGCTCATACCCAGCCCCATGCCGCCGTCGATGTTTTTGGCGACAGCCGGGCTGAACAGGCTGAACCATGCCGGCGCGCCGGTGACCGTGATGTGCTCCACCATGCCCGGCGGGGTCTTGGCCTTGGCAAATTTCGGCGTGCCGGAAACATCGTCCATCACCTCGAACCATTCATTCGTGATGGTCCGTTCGCCGCCCTTGCAGGTGTGGGTCTGCAGATAGACGGCGGGCTTACCGCCCATCACGCACTCGGACACAAAGGCGGCCTCGGTCACCACGCCCCGCTCCACGCTGATGGGCAGGATGCAGCAGGCGGGGTCATAGTCCAGCTGAATGCGCCCCTGCGGCGAGGGCAGGGCGTTCCCGGCGGCATCCACCGTCAGGCCTTCCACACTCAGCACAAAAGCACCGGTGCCGGACCAGTAGGCCTGCTCCACCAGCTTGTTGGCATTCTCCCAGAAATGCAGCTGCCGCAAAAGGCCGCCGGTCTGCTGCTCATCACTGCCCAGCAGGTAGGCGGCACTCTTTGCGTCGCCGATCTGGAAGGTGGTCTTGTCGTTGAGCAGCAGGTTTGCCCAGTCCTCGCAGACATGTTTCGGCATCCGCAGGGAAGCCAGACGCCGGGAAATGACGCTGCCGTCCGGGGCGTCCTCCTTCTGGTCGTGGATGTCGGGAACATCGCCCTTCCACCATTGCCGCCAGACTTCAATGTTGCCGTAATAATCCGCATCCAACTGCAGATGTTTGGTTTTGTTCAGATATTCGATAAAGGCCGAAACGTTCATCTTGCAGTCAGTCTCCTGTAATCACGCTCAATGGTGTACTCAAAGGCGTCGAGGGTGTCAATGTCGGTGGTGCCGTCGTCCAGACGCTCGTCCACGCCGGGGCGCTTCTGGCTCCACAGGGCGCTTGCAAGGGCGTCCCGCAGGGTGGCGGCCTCCGGCATATACCAAAAGCGCCCGCCGCCCATGAGAATGGACGTCAGGCGGATGCGGTCGATAATCTGAATTTTTGCGGAGTTATTCACCCGGTCGGCCAGCCAGTACAGCTTGGAGGCTCGCAGCCGGGTGCGGATGTGGTTGATCAGCGTCTGCTCGGCGCTGTCACAGAACATGTAATGGATCTCGCCGTACCGTGCGAACACGGCCAGGCAGAAGGTGAGCAATTGGTTGGCCAGGTAGTCGGCATCCTGGTTGCGGGGGTCCACCCGCTGGGATGCCAGCCCCACGACGCCGGAATAGTACGGCAAAATGCCCGTTGCCACAAAGGCGTGCTGTGAACCGTTGCCGCCGAAGTCCACCCCGATGTGCACCCGCCACGGCTTGCAGGGCTTGTCTGCGGGCCAGAGGAAGCGCTTGTCGTCGGCGGCGATGCTGTCCGCAAACGGGCGGTAGATGATGCCGCCTGCCGCTGCCCACTGGCCGAGAATAAACCGGTTGTAGTACACCGTGCCGGCATATTCTTTTTTCAGCTGCGCCACGAACTCCGGCGGCAGGGTGGGGTTGTCGTCGATGGTGTAGGCCTGACAGTAAATGTCAGCATCACTGTCGAGGAACCGCTTGAACCAGTGCTGGGGGTTATCCGGGTTGCAGGTGCCGTCAAAATGGCTGTGCGGGCAGGAAAGGCGGCTCTTGAGCATCTGAAAGACGCCCTCGTCCCAGGTGGTGATCTCGTCACCGTAGGCATACTCGAAGGCAGCGCCCTGAATGCGGGCAATATGCTTTTTGTTGTCAGCGCCCAGCACATACACCTTGCGGCCAAACAGCTGCACGACATTGCCGGCAGCCGAGGTGCGCACGACGCCCACCAGCTCCGCCCCCCAGAGGGCCCGCATGGGCTCTAGCACGTTGCGCTCCAGCGTGCCGAGGGTGTTGCCCAGCATGACGCAAAGGCCCTCGTCCCGGGCCGCGCAGATGCGCTTGGGAATGGTAACAGCGCAGTCCAGATAGGTCTTGCCGGAGCGGGTGGCCCCAGTCTTGACGTTCCAGCGGTGGGAGCAATTGCGAAGGAACTCCTGCTGAAACTCAGTCAATGGCACTGTCGATTCCTCCCAGCAGCTTGCGGGCGGCTTCCAGTGCGTCGGCACCGGGGTCCTCCTGCGGGGCTTCCTCGCCCAGCATCTTCAGCAGCACCCCGGCGGCGCGGGCATCGCCGCGCTTTGCGGCTTCGGCCATACCCATGACCACGCTCATCTGGTTATCCACGTCCTCCGGGTCCACCTCATCCCGCAGCAGGGCGTTCACCCGGCGGCGGTCGGTCTCCGGCAGGCTGAGGTAATAGTCGGCGGCTTCCTTCATGCTGCGTTTGCGGCGGCGTGCCTTGCCGGACGCAATGCCGCCCTGCTGGGCGATCTCTCTCTGTTCGCTCTCCGTTCGCTTGTTGAACGGGATAAGATTCTTCTCGTTGGACACGTCACCACCTCTCATGGTTCAGGTAAAACAAAAGCCGCCCCGGAGGACGGCCAGAAATATGCAAAGGATGCCCGGCTGGTACATTCAGGCTGTTGGTCGGTAAATGTGTTCCCCTGTCGCAGCCGGGCAGCACAAAGCCCGCAGGATTGAAGGGAGTAAACCTTTCCTGCGGGCTCTTGCGATGATACTATTTTATCATGAAATCAAAGACATGTCACTGACGTCGTACTGACGTTTTACTGACATCTGTCACAGTTCCAAAGCATCCACACCTTTACGGTGATGACGGTAAACCTGCCGTACACAGATGCTCATCTTCTGTGCAATCTGCTCCCAGTCCTGAAAGCGGAGATACTTCAGCCGCAGGACCTCGTAGTCCTTCGGGTCGTCCACATCCTCCAGTCGGGCCATAAGTTCGGCGTGGAGATCATCACACAGCATGATCTGTGCATTCAAGGCTTTCTCGGCTCGTTCAATACGTTCTACAGTTCGTGCCAGACTCTGCCCATCACCGCTGCCGCCCGGCATTCCGGTCAGTTGCTGCGTGGTACAACCGGTGTCACGTTCTGCTTCATCTAAATCATCTCGCAGGTGCTTGGCCTTTACCATAGCGTCCCCGTACCGACTGAGCCAGCGTCTTTTCTCTTCGTAGGTCAAACTCGTTTTCTCCTTTCTATGGAGGGTATGGAGGGTAGGAACCTATTTCCGAAAACTCCCTAGTAGGGGAACAAAAAAATAGAATATATAGGAAAGTCCCCGGAAAGGCTCCTTTGCCTCCATTCCCTCCATACTCAGTTCTTCAGGCGGGTCTGTTCGTACAGCGGCGGGCCCTGGGTGCTGCGGGCGGGCAGCTCTGCACCGCGGTTCAGCGCCATGCAGCGCAGGCCCTCCTCAGACAGGGCCATGCCCACATACTCGTTGTAGTACATGCCCTTGCGCACCTCGTAGTGCTTTTTGACCTCGATGCCGAATTGCTTGTTGGCCATGCGCCACTTCTCGTTGTTGTCGCTGCACCAGTTGAGATAGGTGCGGAACAGCACGCTGGCCTGCACGGTCTGGCCTTCGGCGGGCTCGGTGCAGTCGGCCAGAAAGGCGGCAATGCGGTCCTGATCCTGCTTGTAGGCGTCCACGGCCTTATCCACAGCAGCACAGGCGGGCAGACCGTGCTTTTTGCCGCCCTTGCTGAGGGCAAGCCACTTCTGCAGGCCGTCCAGCGCCCAGTTGAGGATGCCGGAGAGCTCCGCTTCCAGCTTCTGGGGAAGCAGCATGTCCTGTTTGTCCGGCGGGATGCACTGGGTGAACGGGATGAGCCGGATGCGCCGCCAGATGCCCACGTCGGTGCCATGGATGCGGGGCAGATGGTTGGTTGCCATGACCAGTTTGAACTCGGGCCGGAACTCAAATTCCTTGCCGTACTGGAAACGGGCCGTGATGGTGTTGCCGCCGGTCATCTGCTTGACCAGACCTTCGTCCAGCATGGCACCCTGATCTCCCTCCTCGATGGTGACAAGGCGGGCCCCTTTCAGGCGGGCCACGTCGCTGCGGGCGGCACCGGAGGAACGGCTGCGGGCGCTGGTGATGGTCTCGGCCTGGGCGTTCATGCCGTAATCGCCGAACAGCTTGGCCAGCGCCTCCAGGAATGTGGATTTGCCGTTGGAGCCGTCGCCGTAGAGAAAGAACATGCACTGCTCCCGGGTGGAGCCGGACAGGCAGTAGCCGGTCATCACCTGCAGGTATTCGGCCAGAGCCCTGTCCCCGCCGGTGACGGAATCCAGAAACGCCCGCCATGTGGGCGCTGCGGCGTCCGGGTCATAGATGACCTGCGCCAGACGGGTGATATACTTTTCCCGGTCATGGGGCAGCAGCTTGCGGCGGGCCAGATCCAGGATGCCGTTTTGCACGTTCAGCAGGCCCCGGTTCCGGTCGAACTGCTCCGGCAGCATGGGGATGCCGGGCAGGTGCTGGGCCTCCTTGAGAAAGGCCTCCTTGCCCCGGCTGGAGCGGCTTTTCTGGACGTGTCTGCGCTGGGCGGCGGCGTTGTCGGTATCACGGATGCCAAAGCAGGCCTTGTCCATCTGGTCCAGCATCTCGTCCGCAAAGCGTTTGACGGTGGCCAGATCGTCCCGCTGCCAGCGGGTGCCGTCCCACACCAGCCAGCACTTGTCGGTGGGGTTGTAGCGCAGGCGGTCGGCGTACCGGTCACGGAAGCGGCGGGCGTTTCCGGTGTCGTCCATGGAGTAGCTCTTGACGCCGGGGGCCGGCGCGCTGGCCGGGGCCTGCTCCCTGCCGACACCGGTGTATTTGGCATTGAGGGCCCGCAGGGCTTCGTCCTGATCCTCAAAGGCCGGGCCGCCGTCTGCTGTCTGCGGGGGCGGGGTGTACACCTCCTGACAGTCGGCCACGGCACGATCCAGAGTGGCGTCACCGTAGGTCTTGGCACCCCGGCGCTGGTCCCACTTGGGGCGCATGAGGCCGGAAGCCCGGAACACCCGGTCCATGCGGGCCTTGTCGGCGGCGAACCAGAAGGCCAGCAGGTTGCAGAAACTCAGGTCAGCCTCGCTGTGGCTGGTGTAGTAGGCCTGCCAGCTGCCGGCATACAGGGCCGCAAAGCGCTCCCCGTCTTTTGCGCTGCAGGCGGTGTGCAGGATCTCCTCGTCGGAGCGGTCCACGGCCTGCCACACCACAGCCGGGGCAGGCGTGCCGGCGGGCTCAGTCTTGGCCAGATACTGCGCATGGACGGCGGCGCAGGCCTCGGTGCGCTCGGCAATGGCCTTTGCTTCCAGCACGTTGCCGGTCACGGTGAAATACCGGCCGCCGTCGTACATTTCCAGCCCGATGCTGCTCTTGCGGCAGGGGCCGGCGGGTTTTGTGCCGGTGAACAGGATATGCACGCCGGTGCCGCTGGGGCTGGCCTCGGTGTAGCTGTCCATCCGGGCAATGATCTGCACCGCCATATCGGAGAGGGCCCCGGTGGCCGGATCCCGGCAGTGGTCAATGTCGATGCCGCACAGCCCATCTCCCAAAAGCACCCCGACACCGCGCAGGCCATAGCGGGTGACCGCGGCCTGTGCCGCTGCCAGCGTGCCCCAGGTGGAGGGCTCGTTGGGCATGGCGTTCTTGCCGGTGGCGGGGTTGATGGGAGTTTTGGCAGCATCGAAACAGACCCAGCGGCGCGCCTCTTTCAAGGGTTGCGGGAACTGTTCGAGCATGAGCACCTCCGGTTAAAAGGGCATGTCGCCGTCATCGTCGGCGGGGGTAAAGCCGTCCGCGTCGGCTGCCGGAGCGGATGCGCCCAGCACCTCGTGGATGTCGCCCATGCCCAGATATTTGTCTACATAGGTGCGGGTGTACTGGGGGTTCTGTTTGTCGGTCTGCACATTGATGGCGCAGCGGCGGCCCGTGAACTGCGGCAGGATCTGCTCCAGTTCGCTCAGGCGTTCGAGGGGCAGCTGGATGGTCTGCAAAAAGCCCTTGAAATAAGGCAGGCCGTTCTTGTGCAGGCCGTAGCTGGTAAAGGCGTAGCGGCCCTTGTACTCGCCCTCGGTCACAACAAAAGACACGCTCAGGGCCAGACCGCCGCCCGTGCGGGCCACGATCTTGGCCTCCTTGATCATGGCGTTGTAACGGCCCACCGGCACGCTGCCGGAGCCGGTGCTGGCACTGGCCGAGGCAAATTCGCCATCCAGTGCGGCAAGGGTGCTTGCATAGTTCAGTTCGCTCATAGTAGTTACTCCTTTTCTGTGATGTTCATCTTTTTATAAAGGCTCCGGCGCTGCTTGTACTGCGTCAGGAGCTGGGGCGTCTTTTCGTCCACGATGTCCAGCACCAGCGCCTCGGTCTTGCCGGGGGCCGGGCGCTGGATGCGGCCAATGCTCTGCTGCACGATCACCTTGTTGCGGGTGGGCGTTGCCAGCACCAGCCGGTCCAGCCGGGGGATGTCCAGTCCTTCCTTGGCCAGCTGGTAGGTGGCAAACAGGATGCGCGCCTGCCCGTTCTTCATGCGGGCAAGGGCCTGCTGGCGGTCAGCCTTTTTGGTGCTGCCGCAGACGAACTCTGCCGCAAGGCCCAGGTCCAGCGCGTACCGGTGCAGCCGTTCCAGCACGGCCAGCGAGGCGGCCAGCACCAGCCAGCTGGTGCCCTCGGTGACGGCACGGTCCAGCACCGTTTCCACCGTGTGCATCCGGGCCTCGTCCGCTGCCATGTGGTGCATCAGGCGCACATAGTCGATGGGGCTCTCGTTGGCCCGGGGCGTGTACACGAAGGCGGTGGGCACGGTCTCCACCCGGGGCGTGATGGTGATCTGTTCCAGCTGGCCGGGGTCGATGACCGCCACCCTTGGGCCCAGCACCTGAAAGATGGTCTCACTCAGGCCGTCACTGCGCTGGTCGCTGGCCGTCAGGCCGAACCGCCACCGGGCGGGCAGGCACCGCAGCACCGCGGCAAACATGCTGGCGGATTCCGGGTTGTTGACCACATGGTGGCACTCGTCCACGATCACCACGCCCACGGTGCGGGACAGCTCGTCCAGCTCCATGCGGTACAAACTCTGCACGGTGGCAATGGTGAGTTTGGTGCCCAGGCGCTTGCTCTTGCCGGAGATCACGGCCACTTCCCGGTCGTCCAGACCAAGGCGCAGCTGGGCACGCTCCTTGGCCTGCTGGGCCAGATCCAGCGTGTGGGTGATCCAGAGGGCTGGCCGCCCCAGCCGGGCGATGAGCGCCATGCCGATCTCGGTCTTGCCGGCCCCGCAGGGGGCCACCAGCACGCCCTGACACCATTTGCAGGCAAGGGCGGCGTCCACGGCCTGCTTCTGGTAGTCCCGCAGGGTAAAGCCGGCCTTTTCAAAGGCGCAGGGCTCGCCCCGCAGGGTCCTGTCTTTGGACACGGTGCCTGCCGGGCGCTGCCGCCAGACTTCCTCGGCCATGCCCCGGGGCAGCGTGAGGGCGTTGCCCTTGATCTCGTACAGCATGATGGTCCTGGGAATGTTCCAGGCCGGGCGGCCCAGCCGCAGGGCGTTCTCGTAGCGGGGGTTCGGCACGGTCAGCTCCCGGATGAGCTGGTGCAGCAGCGGGGTGGGCACATCGGAGAGGTGCAGCTCTCCATCCAGGGTGTAGATCACGGGTGCACCACCTCCAGCACGTTCAGCAGGTCTGTGGGCAGGCCCTCCAGCTTCACGCTGCCGCGCTCGCCGCTCTCGATGGCGTCCCGGATGTAGTACCACGGGAAGAAGCAGTCCACGGCAGGGGCGTCCCGCCGCACGGCCACCACGGCAACGCCGCCGGCGTCCTCCTTGCGGGAGAGGTTCTCCACCTCGTTGGGGCGGAAGGCCGAAAAGGGCAGGTTCCCTTTGGCAATGTGCTTGCACTCAATGCCCCAGCTGCGGCCGTCGATGGTGGCCTCGATGTCATAGGGCTGGCCGCCCCAGTCGGCGGGCCAGAGCCTTGCCCATGCCTGCGGGATGCCGCCCAGCACCGCCAGCAGGTCGTCCTGCCAGCTTTTGCCCCGGGCGTTGCGGGCTGCCTGGAGCTGGTCCTTTTTCTGCCGGGTACGGGCGTCACTGGGCCTCATGGGCGGCCTCCTTTTCTGCGGCACGGCGGGCCAGCTCGGCCTTTTTGGCGCAGGCGGCACACAGGCACTTGCCGTAGGTCTTGCGGGTGAACTCTGCCAGCTGGGCAAGGGTCATTTTGCCGGTGGCGGACACCAGATGCCCGCAGGCTTCGCAGCGCACCGGCTCTTTGCCCTTGTTGGCCCAGTCGGCCAGCTGCTTGCCCAGCTCCGGCGTGATGACCGCGTTCAGGCCGTCCAGAAAGGTCACGTCCTTGCTGGCGGTGGCAATGTGGTCACGGCCGATGTTCAGCATCAGGTCGAACTCATACTCCACATCGTCCCGCTGCACGGGGGCCATGCCCACCTTTACCGGCACCTGCTTGCCGCGGTCGTTCTCGGTGAGCACATAATCCTGCTTGACCCGCAGGGTGCAGATGGTGTGGCAGTTGACCGACAGCAGGTAGTTGATGAAATCGTTCTGGATGCGGCCGGCCTCGTCCCAGGCGGTATAGCTGTTCTTGTTGGGCTGGGCGGCAATGCCGGCCTTGATCTCCAGCACACCGCCGGAGCTGTTCCAGGCATGGGACAGGCTGTCCACGATGACCACGCCCTCCGGCCCGACGGTGCGCACGGCGGCGTCCACAGCCTCCTTGTAGTGGGCCGGGGAGTACGGCGGGGTGAGCTCGATGTAATAAAAGGCCCCGATGCCCAGATCCGAACGGTTGGCGTACAGCTGGCCGCGCTTGTGCTCAGTATCAATGAGGCAAATCTTCTTGAAGTCCCCGCCGGTCATGCCGGAGGCCAGCAGCAGAGCGCCCAGCGTTTTGCCGCCGCCGGACACGCCGGCCAGCGCAATGCGGAGCTTGGATTTTTCTCGGGTGGCGACAGTTACTTCTACCATGTCAATTCTCCTTTTCCGTGTGCCAGACGCGGCAGGCGGTTGCCGCCGTGCGGGCAATCTCGGGCACGCTGGTGATATCGTTCCAGATCCAGAACCATGCCTCGGTGTCCTCGTCTGTCCAGCGGGCTAAAATCACGCCGGGGTCAAAGGCACCCAGGTTTGCCCCGCCGTCCACCACGGCAAAGGCGTCCAGATCAAAGGCGGCAGTCTCAAAATTGCCCAGCTGCACCAGAAACTCGGTCTCGGTGCGCAGGGGCAGGGGCTTCATGCCCAGATTGTAGGTCAGGGCGGTGCAGTCCGCGATCGCAAGGTCCCGCTCTGCGGGTTCCAGGGGCTTTGGGTCAAAGCCCTTGACCACCCAGGCGGCATACCCGATGCGGGGCAGGTCGGCCAGCCAGGTGACGATCTGGCCGGTGACCTCGCCGGGGCACTTTTCCTTGGGGATCAGCAGGGCCCAGCCGGCACCGGACAGGAAAAAGCAGTCCCGGAGCTCCCGCTCGGTGCGGATGATCTTGATGCCGCCGCCCTTGTAGCTCTTTTTCATGAGCCGGATCAATGCTTTGTAATCGAATTTCATTCAAACAACGCCTCCCGTTCCGCGTCCTCTTCACTGCCGGCGGCAGTGGGGTTGATGGTGTTTTCTTCTTCCAGCGAGGACATGATCTCCCCGCAGACGGCATACAAAGGGGTGCCCATCTGGGCCAGCGAAGCGTCGGCGGCAACGGCGCTGCCAAACCAGTTCAGGTACATGGCCCGCACGCTGTCCGCAATGAACTGCGCCTGCTGGGCACAGGCCTGTGCCGGGGCAAGCAGCCCTTCGGCGTCCTCCTGATACTGCCGCAGCCGGGCCTGCGCTTCGGCGGCCTGCTGCCGGGCTTCCTGCACGGCGTTGCGGGACAGAGCCTCCGCCTGCCGCTTCACTTCGTCCTTGTCCACAACGGCGGTGATGGGCTGCTTTTTCAGGGCGTTCTCGGCGGTTTTGGCCCGCTGCACGGCCTGGCCCTGCAGCTTCCAGGCTTCTTCCTCCCGGGCTTCGGCAGAGTCGGCGCGCTCTTTCAGCTTGGCGTTCTGCTCGGTCAGGCCCTGAACATCCGCAAGGGCGGCATCCCGCTGGGCTTCGACATCTTGGATGTGGCTTTCCGCCCAAGCAGCCCGATTCTGGGCACCCAGCAGCTTGTCCCGCTCAGCCTCGGCAGCATTGGC
>ERZ1673743.1360-NODE-1360-length-27326-cov-5.124198_pt1 | contig 27326 bp, 18 predicted proteins | sample MGYA00580197_ERZ1673743 | MGnify/ENA primary metagenome ERZ1673743 (study PRJEB41218, sample SAMN15661795) | gut metagenome | host: Homo sapiens | place: Canada: London | collected 2015-08-20/2019-03-30 | study: EMG produced TPA metagenomics assembly of...
CAACCCAGGTCGATATTGCCACCGGTGAGCCAGGTTGTGGTTTGATATAGAAATTACTACATTTACAACAGCGTAAAGCGATAAAGCGGTCGCGCAGTGTTGTGGTTTGATATAGAAATTCCTACTTTTACAATCAAGAAGGTCTTTTACAAGACATTCAGGAGTTGTGGTTTGATATAGAAGTTACTACCTTTATAATCATTACATCTACAACCGCAGAGAACGGAATATGATATTATTGGTGTACGGAAATTTTACAAAACTTATGTACGAAGAGGATATTGCAAAACTTGATTCACGTCTAAAATGCAGAGGCCTCACTTTCGATATTCAGCTGGTCCTCAATAATATGTTCAACCAGATGAAAGGGGTATCCCTACAATTCGATGAGTTTTACAACACCATCTTCGCGTTAGCGACAGCAATTACCGACCTTATTATATTTACCGGCCACCAATAATATCCCGATTATTATAATACGATATGCCGGTGATTATCTGACATGGAGGCGGGTGGAGCCGACGAGGTAGAAACCGGGAGGGAGGTCGGCGACAACGGTGAGGCCTTCGGCGAACCGGACGGTGCGGATATGGCGCCCGTCGATGCAGTACACGGTAAGAGTGCCGGGGTCATCGGCCTCTACTGTAAAGCCTCCGGGGCTGTTTCTGAGGGCGAATTCTGGTGTTTCAGACAGCTCGGGAGTTTCCAGGCCGGAACTCTTGACCTGCATGCCGATGATGCGTGAATATATCGACTCGGTGCCTTTGTACGATACGGCTTTCATGCGGTATTCCATGAATCCGCCGACAACATCCCTGTCAGCGAAATATGTGGTGCGTGCCATGCGGTATCCGTCTCCGGGGGTGATAAAGGCTATCTCCTCCCACTCGCCCGAGTTTATGCGACGCTCGACCTTGTAACCCACGGCAGTCTCGCCGTTATGGTCATAGAAATCAATGCGCACGCGGGAGCTGTTGGCGCGTATGCCGATGATTCGCGGCGGGGCGATTTTCCACTCATGCACATGTTCGGTGGCACGGTTGAACGCGGGGCGCGAGTTGAATTCGGCAAACACGCGGCCGGCCGGCGTGAGCTTGTTGTCGATAACCACCGAACGGGCGTCTTCCACCCAGTTGTAGAAGGCGTGCCGCTCAAGCCATTCGCATTTATCAAAGGCATCGAGCGCTTTGCCGAGCCATTCGGCCTGCACGGCCGAGTTGGCCTGGGTGTGCGGGCGGTCAACCTCGGTGGTGTTGCCGTTCTCGTCATATATGATATTGAAGTCGGCGTCGCGTTTCGGCCCACGGGGGTCGGGCCACCTTTCGTTGGTCCAGTTGGCGCCGTTGTTCCATTCGGTAATCCACATGGGGCGCCCTCCGTAAGTATTACGGCACAGGTCGGCTATAGTCTGAGCCAGCCTGTAGGGGTCCTGCGAGTTCCAGTACATATGTGTGGCCACAAAGTCGACACGGTAGTTGAGCGAGTCGGCTTTTTCAAGGAATTCCGTCAGCCACTGCTTGTTGATGCAGTCGGGCGCAGGTGACCCCACGCGCAGACCCGACTTCATGTATTCGGGCCACATGTCTATGGCCACTTCAGTGCCGAGGTCTGACTGGTCGGCGTGGTCCGGCTCGTTGAATCCGAGGAGACCGGATGTATCAGTGCGTGAATTGATATTCTCCCAGCTGTCCCACCATTTGTTGTGGCGCATGGGCACATATTCGCAGTCCATATCACTCGTGGCGCCCGCACCCCAGTCATAGAACCACGATGAACGGGTCAGCTGCCACACGTCGCCGCCCGAAATGCCGCGCTTGCCCACCCAGTCATGGCGGCTCACGCGCACGAACGACACGAAGTCAAGCCCTTCGGGCATTTCGTCCACCACAAGATCCTCATCATCGGCTATAAATACGCGCGAGAAACCGGTGCCGTCGGCATTATTCGCCAGCGTACACATGAATCCGCGTTTCAGCCTGAACGACCGCACATTGTTGTCGAACTCCCCGAGTTCCTCCTCCGGAAGATACGATTTTTCCCCCTGCAGTTCACCGCGATAATAGCGGTCGCGGTTCAGGACTTTGGCCGTGCCACGGCATGAGGGTTCGGTGTAGACGGTCAGCGGGTCGGTCCAGCCGTCGGCTATGACTATCGCACCGTTTCCGTATATCGAAAGCCGGTCACGTGCGGCATCGAAAGCCCGGCCGTTTATGGTGATATCGGCGGTATTCACTTCCGAACAGAGCTTACCCTCGAAAATATAGGAGTCGCCCGGTCCCGTCAGCTGTATGCTCCGGGCATTCGCGACGGCGACAGCAGAAATCATCGCAAGAATAACTATGCGCATCGGTTGTTTCATGGTTATAGGTTTCAAATCAGGTATACAAAGATACGAACATACCAAATCACTCTGAATATGTGAAATCTGAAATGAGGAGGTTCGCCCGCTCTCTGACGAATTACCCCCGATGTTTTACGGATTACCCCCCGCCACGTGCCCTATCCTGCGGCAGAGATATTCTTAACACAGGCGGTTTAATCGGTATTTTTTGCCGCCTCTGCCCCCTTATCGGCAATACGAATGTTAAATATGTCGGCAGAAAATGGGGGCATGGTTGTGAATACCGGATAAAATGCCTAAATTTGCAAAGACATTAAGCGAAAAGGCCGGCAGCATCACCGGGCAGGTCTTTTTCACATCATGGAAACGGAGCGGTGCTCGAGTGGCTGAAGAGGCACGCCTGGAAAGCGTGTAAACGGCAAAACCGTTTCCCGAGTTCGAATCTCGGTCGCTCCGCAAAATCAAAATCCCGCAAGCAGAATTGCCTGCGGGATTTTTTGCCATATCGAATGACTAAACCCACGTTATACATAATTGCAGGATGCAACGGAGCCGGAAAGACTACGGCTTCCTATTCCGTATTACCTGATTTGTTGGAGTGTCGGGAATTTGTCAACGCAGATGAGATTGCCAAAGGCCTTTCCCCTTTCAATCCTGAATCGGTGGCTATAGAAGCCGGAAAGCTGATGCTTCAACGAATAAATTTACTTTTAAGTAAAGGAAAGACTTTTGCAATTGAAACTACCCTTGCGACCAGAAGCTATGCCTCTTTAGTCAGCCGGGCACATGGGCAAGGTTATAATGTTGTGCTTTTGTTCTTTTGGCTTCCTTCACCTGAGATGGCTGTTGCTCGTGTGGCAAAACGAGTCAGCGAAGGGGGCCATAATATCCCGACCGAAACAATCTACCGCCGTTATTGGTTAGGATTACAAAACTTCTTCAATATCTTCACACCAATTGTGGATAGCTGGATGTTTTTCGATAATGAGAATAAATCACATTTAATTGCCAGTAGCAATGCAATTGTGGATTCAGAACAATTTTCTAAAATCAAAGAATCATGTCAGAACAGGAAAAAATAGAATTATTTGATAAAATATCGAACGGATTGAAACAATCATACGAGGCATTGCTTAGACGCAAGGCGGCTCTCGGGCAGGATATGGTGATAGCAGATGCCAACGGCCAACCGGTTGTTGTGGCCGCCGCCGATTTGCTCGCCAAAAGTGATGGCAAAAAATAATTTCAACGGGATACTTCAGAGGGGGCATTGCAGTCTCACGAATAATTTATATCTTAGCGGCGTAAAGCCACTTGAGCAGTGAGATTCAACATCTTTCATGGCTTTTAGCTGAAGATGCACGCCAAACTGCCGTAAACATATAGATGACACAAACGTTTCCCGATTCCGAATCCCGGCTGTTTCACAAACATGCTTTAATCCGGCAAATGTAGTTGTCTTCGTATTTACAAAAGCATTCAACATCCTGATTATGATAAGCGAAAAAATTTCTGAACTGTTACCGATTATTCGGAGATATTTTCAGGATAAACCTGTCTTGAAAGCGTGGCTGTTTGGATCATGCTCGCGCGGAGAGGAAACTCCGGAAAGTGACATAGACATTCTTGTGGATTATGACAATTCCCATGGAACAGTATCTCTCCTTAAAATGGGGGGCATGCTCATGGATCTTTCGGATATTGCCGGACGAAGAGTCGACCTTGTCGACAATAAAGGGCTTAAGGCATTTTCCAGAAAAAGCGTTGAAAATGATAGAATTCTGATTTATGAGAGAGCCGATTAAAGACAGAGGACGCATAGAGCACATGCTTGAGATGGCACAAAATCTGCCGGTTACAATACTCCCTATTTATAGTGCAGTGGAGTTATGGGGATGATTGAATTCGGATCTCGCGAGGAGATAAGGGCACTTTATGACAGACCGGCCAACCGCCGGTTAAGGCGTATGGCAGTGGGCGCGATTTCAGTTTCGGCGCTCATTCTGTTTTCGATATTAGCCGGAGGCGACAACCTTTCGCACAAGAGCGTGCTTATCTTGAAGGGATGCGCCGGCGCAGGGGCACTGGTATTCATCGTACTGTACGGGTGGCTTATGTATCGCGTAAACAGGGCGAAACAGGCCCGCGACTGTTGAAGAGGCTGTTGCAGAACCTCAAACCGTGCGTCCCTATAGTTTGAGGTTCTGCAACACCCTCGGAGAGGGGAACGGCCGCGGGCGAAGGTTATTTCTCGCGGATTTTGAGCATGTACTGCTTGGGGGGCATCTGCATCTTGCGCTTGAAGGTCTCGCGGAAGGTCTTCACGTCGCGGAACCCGCACATCTCGGCCACAGCCTGCACGTTGGTTATGCCGTCGCGGAATAGTTGCACGGCCTTGTAGATGCGGTATTCGTTGATGAAGTCGATTATCGACATGCCGGTCATGCTCTTGATTTTCTTGTATAGCGCCGAATGGCTCATCGACAGACGCTGCGACAGCATGGTTATGCCGAACTCCTCGTCGGTCATGCACTCGTTGATTATACGGCGGCATTCAAGCAGGAATTTCTGCTCCTCGCGGTTGTAGTTTCCGGCTGATGCGGCAGATATGGCGGCTGTGTCACCACCCTGGTCGAACAGACGTTCCACCTGCTTGACAAGCACCTTGATGGGTATGGGTTTGGTCAGGTAGGCATCTGCGCCCTCGTCAAAGGCGGTGAGCATGTCGTTCTCAGAGGTCAGGGCCGAGAACACCACAACCTTTATGTCGCGTGTGCGCTTGTCGGCCTTGAGGGCCTTCAGCAGCTGATGGCCGTCATAATCAGGCATCATCAGGTCGGTGACCACCACATCGAATCCGCCCTGACAGGCAAGCTCGAATGCCTCGCGGGCATCAGACATCTCGGTCACGCGGTAATTCTCACCGAAGGCTTTTGCTACAACCGAAAGCACGTCGGGATTGTCGTCGATCAGCAGAATCGAGCGTGTGGCCGTGGGGTCGGAGATGCGGACGCCGGCCTCTTCCTGACTTTCGGGCATCAATAGTGCCGGCTTGCGCATCTCGCTACTAATGTCCTGAAAATCAATAGGGGGGGATAAGGTTTCGGTTTGTTTTTTCGGCAATGTGACGGTGAAACGTGACCCTTCGTTGACCTTACTGTCGACGGTAATGGTGCCGTGATGCAGTTCCACAAGTTCTTTCACAAACGACAGCCCTATGCCGTCGCCGCTACTCACCTTCTGGCCGCGCTCGGTGCGCACGAACGGCTCGAAGATGGTGGTCTGCAGCTTGTCGACGATGCCTATGCCGTTGTCGGTCACGCTTATCTCGATGGTATCGTCGTTCTCCTTGAGATCGAGCGACACCGTGCCCCCCTTGCGGGTATACTTGTAGGCGTTCGAGATGAGGTTGGTGACGATAAGCTCAAGCTTGTCGGGGTCGACCTCGGCCTCTACGGGAGGATCTGAATAGCTGAAATCGAACGCGAGCGATTTCTGGCGGCATAGTTGCTCGTAGTCGGCGGCAAGCTCGCCGAGGAGTGCCTGCACGTCGATGCGGCGTGCGTTGAGCCTCAGATGGCCGGTATCAGTCTTGCGGAAGTCGATAATATGGCTTATGAGCTTGTTCAGCTTGGCCGAGTTGAGGTATATGCCGCCGAGGTTGCTCACCGGCACAGACTGGCGCCCCGAGTCATACATCTCCTCGATCTGCGCTGATATGAGGAAACAGGGGGTGCGCAGCTCGTGCGTGATGTTGGCATAGAAATCAAGTTTTGCCTCGTTGAGGCGGCTGGCCGAGTCGCGTTCCACCTCGGCGATATGTATCTTCTCGCGGTTTTTTATGAACTTGTGCCAGATCAGACCTATGGCCACCAGCACAGCGGCGATCAGCAGTATCCATACCACAATCATCCCCGGGGTGGCGTACCACGGAGCCTTGACCCTGACGGTGAGGGTGGCCGGCGTGCTCCAGCTGCCGTCGGGCATCGTATGCCTGACCATGAGCCTGTATTTCCCCGAGGGCACATAAGTGTAAGTGGCCGAGCGTGTTTCGGTGACATCGCGCCAGCCGTCTTCAAACCCTTCGAGACGGCACTCGAACTTCAGCTGCCCCGGATTGGTCATCTCCGGAACGGTGAAGTTTATCTTGAAGAAATTCTGGTCGTTGTCGAGCACGACAGCGGTGTCGCCGGTGCTGAAGAGCGGTATGCTCGTGCCGCCGTTGCTGAACACCTCAAGCCCTGTAAACACTATGGGCGACAGCCTGCGGTTCTCGACCGTCTGGTCAAGAGGATAGCGCAACAGGCCGGAAGTAGTGCCGAAATATGCCGTGGCGCTGTCTTTGGCCGATGCGTTGAAAGTGAACATCATCGGCATACGGCCGTCATTGAGCGGTATGATCACATCTTTCTCGCGTATGTACTTCAGCAGTCCGCGGCTGGTGCCTATGAGCAGGTTGCCGTCGCTGTCCTCCACCATAGAGAGCACCTGTATGAGGGTTCCGTCGGCGCCGTGGGGATATACCCTCTCGATTCGGCCCGCAGCCAGGTCGATGCGGCACAGCATGCGGTTGTCGATGTCGACCCACGCGCGGTGGCTCGAGTCGATGAACACAAACGGCGCCTTGCGTCCCGGCAAAGTAATGCCACCTTTCGAGGGGGTATCGCTGTGACGGAGGGTAAGCGCACGGCGGCGTCGGTCGACCTGAAGTATTCCGTTCCAGCGGGTCGACGCAAGCACGGTGTTTCCGTCAATGGCAATAGAGAGCACATCAGACTGCTGCGTGCCGGGAATTACCTTGAACTCATGTGTGCGCGTGTCGAATACGCTCAGCGAATTTCCGCCCACCCATAGGTTACCCTCGCCGTCATCCATTATCGCCCACAGCTTGTTGCCCGGCTCGATGTCGCGCGGAGCCTTGAACGTGTGGAACACACCGGCAGCAGGCTCGCACTCCACCAGCCCGGTGCCGTAGACTGCGGCCCAGAGTTTCTGCCCGTCCTTCACGAGCGACACCACATTGTCAGCGGGCAGCTGTGAGTTGCCGCTGTTGTAGTGCGAATGCGTGCCAGAGACCATGTCGAGCACTTCGATACCGCCCCCGTCGAGGCCAAGCCACAGCCTGTCGCCGTCGGGAATCACGGCCGTGACGATGTCGTAGCTGAGGCGCCCCGAATGCTTGTCCATGACGCTGTAGGCGTTGAGGTTGTGCGAGAGCATGAAAACGCCGTGACGGTAACTGCCGATCCAGAGATTGTGGTTGCTGTCGACGTACACCTTATATATGGCATCGCATGGCAGCGACGAGTTGTCGGGGGTGAAACGTGTCATCCGGTCACCCTCCCTTACGAACATGCCGTTGCCGTCGGTACCGTAATACCGCGTGTTGCCGTCAGCGGCCACACTCATCAGATTGGAATATTCCGGAGCGGGCTCACCGGAAGTCAGGCGTCCGTTGCCGTCGATATTGAACTCCTGTGTGGCCGACCCCACGCCGGCGCCGACAGTCACCGTCATTGCCTGACGGTCGAAAAAGATATTCAGATTCGGATCGTAATTGAAGTTCAGCGGATTATGGTATAGCTCGCTCTCGCCGTTGGCGGCAAGCAGTGTCACGCCGTCGTTAGAGAGGGCCAGAAGCCGCCCGGCGGTGAAACCTGTCAGGTCGGCATACCTGCGTGTACTCGGTTTCGGCAGCAGGCGGAACACAGCCCGCGTGCCGTCAGGCGCCGAACGGGCGCCATCAAGACGCATCAGGTCGCCGTTCACCGTAAGGGCGAACACATCCTCGGCGTGGCATAGAATATGGCTCACCCTCATGTCGAGCAGAACCTCGTCATCAGTACCATTTGCTCCATAATAATATGCGGGATAGAAACTGCCGTCCTGATGCCTGAAGAAATCAAGACCTGTGTCACTGCCCACCCAGAGTCCCCCTTTGCCGGGGCGCACGCACCTTACCATGTCGCTCAGCGGATTGCTGTCGTTCTCGCGAGGATGCCGGTAGGCGGTCACATATTTCCCGTCGAACCGCGCCAGTCCGTTCCAGGTGGCTATCCATACAAATCCATAGTCATCCTCAGCCAGGTCATTCACCGAATTGTCGGGCAGCCCGTCAGTCACCGACAGCACCTTGATATGCGCCGTGCTCGGATCAGGAATCGCCCGGGCACACATGATGGCCAGGAAGAATATGGCAATAAAGGATGATATTCGTTTTCGAGTCATTTTTCAGGTATTACAGAAGTTCAAGGTAAAGATGCACGAAAAGCGTGTCATCAGCATTTCACAGCGGCAAATTTAGCAATTTCCAACGTAAAAGGGATAATTTTCAGCCTTCAGGGAGGGGAGGTTTTTCGTATGAAACAAGGGATTTTTCGCATTCGGGGTATTTTGTGAACTATTGGCTACACCTGCGGGTGTTTTTACGATTTACGCCCCCTTTTTATAATAAAATTGCACGCCCCGCCGAAAACCGACGTAAGTAATTTTGCGTCGTGCTTTGGCGGACACGCAAGTCTCCATGCAGATTCGGCCTCGCCTCCTGACACGCATTAATTAATAAACCAATAATAAATCTAACCATGAACCCTAAACAATCGTGGGACATACGCCGGGCAGCCGCGCTGCTGCTCGCAGTCGGCGGAATCACCGTCGCCAGCCCCATATTTGCAGAGCCAACAGGTGCAGTATCCCAGGCATCGGTTCAGTCGAACGACATCACCGTCACCGGCGAGGTGACCGGTACAGACGGCGAACCTGCAATCGGAGCGTCCATCCTCGCCAAGGGAACAGGGAAAGGCACCGCCACCGACATCGACGGCAAATTCACCCTCTCAGTCCCCAAAGGCAGCACACTCGTAATCTCGTACGTGGGTTGCAAGACCCAGGAAGTAAAGGCCACCGGCGCCCCGCTGAAAATTCAGCTCGAGGACAACGCCATGAACCTTGACGAAGTGGTGGTAGTCGGTTTCGCCACCCAGAAGAAAGTCAATCTGACCGGCGCCGTGGGCACCGCCTCGGGCAAGGATATCGCCGAGCGCCCGGTTGCCGACGCAGTGACCGCGCTGCAGGGCGTCATCCCCGGCCTGAACATCTCGAACTCAAGCTCGGGCGGCGAGCTTAACGCCAACAAGGCCATAAACATCCGAGGCACCGCCACCATCGGCGAGGGCTCAAGCGGCAGCCCGCTCGTGCTCAACGACGGCATGGAGGGCGACCTCAACACCCTTAACCCCCAGGATATCGAGAACATCTCGGTGCTCAAGGATGCCGCCGCATCGTCAATCTACGGTTCGCGCGCACCGTTCGGCGTGATCCTGGTGACCACCAAGACCGGCTCGAAGGGGAAGACCCTGATCCGCTACAACAACAGTTTCCGTTTCAGCAAGCCGCTGAAGATAGCCAACCAGATGGACTCGTGGCACCTGGTGAACTACCTCAACGATGTGTCGCGCTACACCAGCCCCGGCTCGTTCACTTTCGACGAGGAATACGTTGAAAAAGTACGCCAATATTATATGGGCGAGAGCGATGTCGTCGCCGACAGCTACCACTGGGAAGACGGCCATTCGATCTGGGGTGAAAGCGAGCTCATGGGTGTCTACGCCAACACCGACTGGATGAACGAATACTATAAGAAGACAGCCTTCTCGCAGGAACACAACCTGGCCCTCACCGGCGGCAACGAGAAAATCGACTATTACATCTCGGGCAACTGGATGGACATGGGCGGTTTCATGCGCTACGGCGAGGATGACTTCCAGCGTTTCTCGTTCATGGGCAAGCTCAACGCCCAGCCCTACAGCTGGCTGAAAGTCGGGTTCACCACTCGCTGGAACCGCACCGACTACGACCGCGCCACAACCATGAGCGGCGGTTTCTATGACAACCTGATGCGCCGCGCCATCTCTATCGCGCCCAAATACGACCCCAACGGGTTCCTGGCATCAGACTTCAACTACATCGACGCCCTTGAGAACGGCGGCCGCCACAAGGAGCAGAACGATGTGTTCACCAACCAGTTCCAGGTGACCATCACCCCGCTCAAGAACTGGAACATCATCGGCGAGTTCAACGCGCGCATCAACAACAACTGGACACACGAAGACGGATTCCCCATCTACGCCCACGATGCCGCAGACCCCGAGAAACTCCATATCCCCACCTACTACTCGCGCACGACGTCGTATGTAAGCGAATACTCGTACCGCTCGACGTACCTCAACGCCAACATCTTTACCAACTACACCCTCTCGCTGCAGGACAAGCACAATTTCACCTTCCTGCTCGGTACGCAGATCGAGAGTTTCAAATACCGTGACCTCAACGCCAGCCGCAACGACGTAACCACGCAGCTGCTGCCTGTGCTCAACCTCACCAACAGCAAGACCGACTACAGCCTGGGCGGACAGTACCAGATGTGGCGCACCACAGGTTTCTTCGGCCGTATCAACTACGACTACATGAACCGCTATCTCGTTGAGGTGAACCTGCGCTACGACGGTTCGTCACGTTTCCGCCGCGGCAGCCGCTGGGTGTGGTCACCCTCTGTATCGGCAGGCTGGAACATCGCACAGGAAAACTTCTTCGATCCCCTGAAACCCTGGATCGACGTGCTGAAGATCCGCGGCTCATACGGCCAGCTGGCCAACCAGAACACCAACAACTGGTACCCCACATACCGCGCCATGGGTCTGGGCTCATCGTCAAGCTACTGGCTCATCAACGGCGAGCAGTCCAACACCGCCTGGTTCCCCGCCCTGATCTCTACCTCGCTCACCTGGGAGAAGATCAAGAACACCAACATCGGTCTTGACGTGGCAGCCCTGGGCAACAAGCTCACCGCATCGTTCGACTACTTCTGGCGCGACAACAAAGACATGGTCGGCCCCGGCGTGAAACTCCCCGCCACCCTGGGCACCACTCCCCCGGCACAGAACCTGCTCTCGATGCGCACATCGGGCTGGGAACTCACCCTGGGCTGGCGCCAGAACGTCGGCGACTTCAGCTACGACGTGAAGTTCAACCTCTCTGACGACCGCACCAAGATCACCGACTATCCCAACCGCGAGGGCGACCTGGGCAAATACATCGCCGGCCGCTACACAGGCGAGATCTGGGGTCTCCAGACCAAAGGCATCGCCCGCACACAGGAGGAGATGGACCAGCACCTGGCCAACGTCGACCAGAGCGAGATCGGCTCGGGTCTCTGGCAGGCAGGCGACATAATGTATGTCGACACCGACGGCGACGGCAAGATCCACAAGCAGAGCACCATCTACGAGAAAGGCGACCTCACCGTCATCGGCAACTCGTCGCCGCGCTACCGCGTGGGCCTGAACCTCTACGCCAAATGGAAAGGGCTCGACATCTCGGCCTTCTTCCAGGGTGTGTGCAAGCGCGACTACTACTTCAGCGCCTACGGCGGCCAGGGTGCCGGCGAGAAAGGCGCCGCATTCTGGGGCGCCACTGTCGGCGGCCGCTGGGAGTCACTCTTCTTCGACGAGCACCTCGACTACTGGCGTGACGACTCAAGCCTCCTGGGCGAGAACTACGACGCATACTACGCCCGCCCGCTCTACTACACCAACAAGAACCGCGAGACACAGACACGCTACCTGCAGGACGGTTCGTACCTGCGCCTGAAGAACCTTCAGGTGGGTTACACCTTCCCCGAGAAACTCACAAAACGTTTCTACGTGCAGAACCTGCGCCTGTTCTTCTCGGCCGAGAACCTGCACACCTGGACCCACATGACCAAGGTAATCGACCCCGAGAGCCTCGAGGTATCGAAGATGAAGTCAGGCGGCGCATACCCCCTCTCGCGCACATTCTCTTTCGGTCTTTCAGTCACATTGTAATCCTTTAAACCCGCATCAATGAAATTCCTCAAGCATATAGCCATGACGTTCGCGGCAGCGACGGCACTCGCCTCCTGCAACGACTATCTCGATGTGACACCGCCGTCGAGCGTCTCGCCCGAGATGTACTTCACGACAGCCGAACAGCTCGGGTACTACACCGTGAACTACTATTGCAACTACGGCAACTGGGACGCCAACGGCACCGGCGGACAGTTCCCCTCGCACGCCGACTACACCTCGTTCATCCACGACGACGGTCCCACCGACAACGAGGGCGCCATCAGCAACATCTATTACGAGGGCGACGACTACAAGGTCGGTCAGACCGGCGGCCAGTGGAACTTCGACCGCATCAACGACCTCAACTGGTTTATCCGCACCGTCGAGCCAAAGATCGAGAACAGCGAGATACAGGGCAGCGAGACTGCCGCGAAACACTACTTTGGCGAGGCCTATGTGCTCCGCGCCATGGAATACTTCTTCCGTCTGCGCAAGCTCGGCGACTTCCCCATCATCACCTCGGCGCTCCCCGACGACCGCGAGACACTGATCAAGGCCTCGCGCCGCAGCCCGCGCAACCTGGTGGCACGTTTCATCATCTCTGACCTCGACACGGCCCTCACCCTGCTCAGCAACGGCAACGGCATCGGCGGACGCGCCCGCATCACCCGCGACGTGGCCCTGCTGCTCAAGGCGCGCGTGGCCCTCTACGAAGCCACCTGGGAGAAATATTTCGCCGGCACACCATACGTTCCCGACGCCTCGGCAGGCTGGCCCGGCGCAAAGAAAGACTACAACGCCGATTTCAGCTACGACAACGCCAAAGAGGTAGCTTTCTTCCTCGAACAGGCGCTGGCAGCATCGAAAGAGGTTGCCGACAACCACCCCGTGCTCACCGCCAACAACAAGCAGGAGATAGGCACCACGCAGGCCGTGGGCGCCAACCCCTACTACGACATGTTCGCGTCGCTCGACGTGACCGGCTATGACGAGGTGCTGATGTACCGCGCCGCCGACCGCGTGAAATCCGGAGCACACTCGCTCAACCAGTACATGCGTGCCGGACAGCCCCGCGGCTACACCCAGGAGTTCGCCAACGCCTTCCTGATGGACAACGGCCTCCCCATCTACGCCCCCAACTCGGGCTATGCCGGCGACGACTACGTGGCCGACACCAAGAAGAACCGCGACTGGCGCTGGAAACTCTTCATGAAGGCTCCGGGCGAATACCCCTATGCCGACGCCTCAGACCGCATGGGTCTCGGCACCAGCTTCGATGTTCCCGACGTGCGCGGCGGCTCGTTCAAATACGCCACCTCGACCGGCTACAAGAAGGGCAAGTGCATGACAAAGGACACAAAATACACCTCGACAGGCACCGACGAGACCGCATCAGTCATATTCCGCGCCGCTGAGGCCTACCTGATTTACATGGAGGCCGCATGGGAGAAATATGGCGACAAGCTCGACTCCGACGCCTGGAAATACTGGAAGGCCCTGCGCGTCCGCGCCGGTGTTGACGACGACATCGACAAGACCATCGCCGCCACCGACCTCGACCAGGAGGAATACTACACCCACGACCTGGGCCTCTGGTCGGCCGGCAAGCGCATCACCTCGAAAGTGCTCTACAATATCCGCCGCGAGCGCCGCTGTGAGCTCATGAGCGAGGGGTTCCGTCTCGACGATCTGTACCGCTGGCGTTCGCTCGACCAGTTGAAGGGTGGCAAGTTCTTCCTGCACGGCGCCAAGATCTTCGGCCCCATGCTGTCGTCGTTCCCCAAGAACCGACTGAAATATGACCAGCCCAAGCCTGACCAGAACAACGTGTCGTCGCCCAGTGACACCGAAGGCGGTCTCAACGGCAGTGCCGAATACCTCTCGCTGTGGCGCATCGCCAGCAACAGCCAGTATTACGCCTCGGGCATGACCTGGCACATGGCCCACTACCTGTCGCCCATCGCGGTCGACCACTTCCTGGCCTCTTCGGCCGACGGTGTCGACATCGAGACCTCGCCGATCTACCAGAACCCCAACTGGCAGACCGTCAACGGCACCGCCGCACAGCAGTAAACCCGGCTCATCACAACTTTCCCGGGGGCGCAAATGCCCCCGGGAATAAAAAGACAATAAACAATCAGAATCAAAAACCCTAATTTAAACTTCAAAACCTGTTACAATCATGAAAAAACTGTTACTCATGGCTGCCGCAGCAGTCAGCGCTCTCGCAATGAGCGCACAGACCAACTTCGTCAAGAACGGCGACTTCGAGAAGACCGAAGGCGTCGAGCAGAACACCCCCTGGGACTGGGACGATACCAAACACAACCTCAAGGCTCTCCCCGACTGGACCATCAAGGGTCTCGACGACTGGTGTGTGCTCGCCATGCTCGTTGAGTCGACCGTCGATGACGAGTATGTATTCGACAACGGCAAAAACAAACAGTGCCTCCACATCTACCGCTTCGACGACAACGGCTGGCAGGACGGTGGCGTAGAGCAGATCGTGACCGGTCTTACCGGAGGCGAGACCTACACCCTGGGTGCCATCATCGCCCTCTCGAAAGGTACGACTGTTGAATGGGACGACCCCTATTTCCGCATCGAGCTGATGCCCCTGAACGAAAACAAGGAGGAGTTCGGCGAGTCGAACCTCATCGATGACAAGGACGACGCCCTGGCCGAGGCCGACTACTGGTGCCCCTACGAGAAAGAGTTCACAGCCCCCGCAAGCGGCAACGTGCGACTGCGCATCACCCACAACAACAAGAAGTGGGACGGCAACCACTCTGAAGGTTTCTGGATGGACATCGACGACATCGCCATCATGACCCCCGAGGACTATGCACAGTACATGGAAAGCAAAGGCCAGGATGCCATCAATGAGATCGCTACCGACGCCAATGCCGCCGTGCTCGGCGTGTATGACCTCAACGGCATCCGCGTGGCTGACTCTGTAGCCGCCCTTGGCTCGGCCAAAGGTTTCTACATCGTCAAGACCACTGACGGCGCCAAGAAAGTAATCCGCTAAAGAACCGGCCCCGGAGGCCTTTCCGGCACAGCCCGGCACGGCTCCGGGGTCTTTTATACCCCCAATCCACGATCATGAAACAGATAGCAACCCTGCTGCTCGCGGCCGCGATCACGGCCCCGGCCTTCGCTCAGGACCTGGCCGGAAAATACCCCGGCTACAAGCTTGAATTCGCCGAGGAGTTCGACAACGGCACTGCCCCCGACCCCGAACGGTGGGATTTCGAGACCGGCATGCGCCGCAACCACGAGAACCAGGTCTACACCACCGACAACGCCACCATTGCCGACGGCTGCCTGGTAATCGAGGCACGGAAAGAGAGAGTGAAGAACCCCGACTACGAGCGTTATTCAAGCGCCTGGAACAAGAAAAACCAGTATGGCGAGTATTCGTCGGCCTCGATAATCCTTAAAAACCCCTACCGCTACCACTACGGTGTCTACGAGGTCCGCGCCAAGATTCCCGTGGGCACAGGCTACTGGCCCGCAATCTGGGGATGCGGCGACACATACGAGTGGCCCTACAACGGCGAGCTCGACATAATGGAGTATTATGGCGACGCAATCCACGCAAACCTCGCCTGGGGCACAAACACGCGCTGGAACGCCGCCTGGGCCAGCAAGGCACCTAAAATGAGTGAGTTCGAGGGTGATTTCGCCGACAAATTCCATGTCTGGCGCACAGAGTGGGACCACAACAGCCTGCGCATCTACCTTGACGACCGCCTGCTCAACGAAACCGACCTTGACCGTACCGTCAACCCCAACCCCAAGCAGTCGTGGTACAACGTTGACGGCTACAACCCCTACCGCGACCCGAACAACAAGTTCGGCGTATGGCTCAACCTGGCCCTGGGCGGCGACAACGGCGGCTCGCTCACCAACACCGCGTTCCCGGCACAGTATCTGGTTGACTACGTGAGGGTATATGTGCCCGAGTCCGATGACGCCGCTCTGCGTTACCGCATCTCGAAGGCCCGCAAACTGCTCGACGACAACCGCGAGTCAGGCAAGTTCACCGCCGAGGCAACCGAGGCGCTTGAGGCCGCCATCGCCGAGGCAGAGAGTCACCTGGGCACATCTGACGACAACGTCATCGACCCGGCGCTCGACGCACTGCAGGCTGCAATGGACAGCTATCTGAAATCAATGCCCAGCCCGTGCGTGGCAAACGGTACATACCGTTTCCGCCACGTGCTGTCGGGCTGCACCCTCTCGACCGGCTGGTTCGAGGAGAAGGAGTGCGTGATCATCACCGACGATGGTGCCACCGACTATCATCAGGACTTCACGTTCCTTGAGGCTCCCGGCGTGGCCACCTCAAAAGGGATGAACATGCGCACCGCCGACGGCAAGTACGTCTACCGCGACAGCTGGAACCTCTATGTCACCGACAAGACCGACAAGCTCGCCGACAACAACTTCCTGTTCAAGGTAGAGTCGGCCGACGGCTACCTGATCATCAAGAACCTCGGCACCAACAAATATTTCGGCACCGACAACAACGTGGCCTGGAGCCATGTATATTCTGACAAGCCCGGCGCCGGAGCCCGCAGCAACTATTTCGAGCTGATCGACCCCTCCGGTATCGACAACGTCACCGCCGGGGCTGAGAATGAAAAAGTAACGGCAGTCTACAACCTTCAGGGCATGCGCGTTGCCGATTCGCTCGACGCCCTCACCCCCGAAGGCCGTATCTACATCGTAATGCGCGGCGATCACGCCGAAAAAGTCATCAGATAATCATGTTCAGAAGATTAGTCACATTCATCCTGGCCGCGGCCGCCATGCACGGCGCGTATGCCGCCGGGAACGCTGACGCCGGCGAGGCCGCCCCGTTCGTTCAGGGCGAGAAATGGCTCGATACCGACGGCAATCCCATCAACGCCCACGGCGCCGGCCTGCTGTTCCACGACGGCACATACTACATGTACGGCGAATACAAGGATGGCGAGACCATCCTGCCCGAGTGGGCCACCTGGGAATGTTACCGCACGGATGTGACGGGTGTGAGCTGCTATTCGTCGAAAGACCTCAGGAACTGGAAATTCGAGGGGCTTGTGCTCAAGGCCCACGAAGACCCCGCGCATGACCTGCACGCCTCGAAAGTGCTTGAACGCCCCAAGGTGGTCTACAACGCCCGCACCGGAAAATTCGTGATGTGGGCGCACGTTGAGAGCGCCGACTATTCGAAGGCCGCCGCCGGCGTGGCTGTGGCCGACTCGCCCGTCGGACCGTTCACATACCTGGGCAGTTTCCGCCCCAACGACGCCATGAGCCGCGACCAGACGGTGTTTGTCGACGACGACGGCAAAGCCTACCAGTTCGCCTCGTCAGAGAACAACGCCACGATGTATATCAACGAACTCACCGACGACTATCTGCGCCCCACCGGCAAGTTCACCCGCAACTTCATCGGCGCCAGCCGCGAGGCCCCGGCGGTGTTCAAGCGCGGAGGCCGCTACTACGTGCTTACCTCGGGCTGTTCGGGCTGGGATCCCAACTCGGCACAGGTTGCCGTCGCCGACAGCATCATGGGTCCCTGGACAGTGCTCGGCGACCCCTGCCGCGGCACCGACGCCGACAAGACATTCTACGCCCAGAGCACCTACGTGCAGCCCGTGCAGGGCGCCGACGACCTGTATCTGGCTCTCTTCGACCGCTGGAACAAGACCGACCTGAAAGACTCGCGATACGTGTGGCTCCCCATCGAGTGGAATGCCGACGGCATGCCACTCATCCCCTGGAAAGCGACCGTAGAGCTCCCCGCCTTGCAGAAATAACCGACAGCAATCACGACATAGGAATCTGTATAATAGCTTGGTAAAAGATTGTTTCAGGTTTGCACGACAGTCCGGCTTTCCGGCTCCCGGAACTCCGGACTGTTTTCACACCCGGCACCACTGTCCCACCCCCATCGCATCATCAACCATTTGAAAACATACCCGCATCACCATACACCATGAACATACTGTTCTTCATAAAACACCGTGCGCGTCTGCTCGCGCTGGCCATCATAACCTCGGTTTCCGGCTACACCATCGCAGCCGACGAGATGCCGCAGATTCTTGGCGAGCGGTTCCCCGACACCGCCGGGAACCATATAAACGCCCACGGCGGTAACATCATCCGCGTCGACTCCACATATTACTGGTACGGCGAGCACCGCGGTGACGGCACTCCCGGTTCATACCAGCAGGGGGTGACTTGCTACAGCTCGCAGAACCTCAGAGACTGGGAATACCGCGGCATAGTGCTTGGCATTTCAAATGAGGCCGGCTCGCCTATCGAGCGCGGCGGCATCATCGAGCGCCCGAAAGTGGTGTGGTGCCCCGCAACCGGACGGTATGTGATGTGGTTCCATAACGAACTGAAAGGCCAGGGCTACGGCGCTGCACGCGCCGCCGTGGCCACCTCCGACTCCCCCACAGGGCCCTTCACGCTGAAATCGTCGGGGCGCGTCAATCCAGGCGTCAGCCCGCTCGACATGGGCGACTCGCTGCTCACCACTACCTTCCCCGACAATCTGGAATGGTGGACCGACGAATGGCGTGACGCCGTGCGGCGCGGCATGTTCACTGCCCGCGACCTTCAGGGGGGCCAGATGTCGCGCGACATGACGATATTCATCGACCCAGACGACGGCAAGGCATATCACATATATTCATCGGAAGAGAACCTGACCCTGCACATCGCCGAGCTCGACAGCACATACGAGCATCACACCGGACGCTATATACGCATCTTCCCCGGCGGCCACAACGAGGCTCCCGCCGTATTCAAGCACGGTGGCAGATACTGGATGATCACCTCGGGGTGCACCGGCTGGGACCCCAACGAGGCACGCCTGATGTACGCCGACTCGATGCTCGGCGAGTGGAAACAGCTACCCAACCCGTGCCGCGGCGAAAAGGCCGGCATAACCTTCGGCGGACAGAGCACATACGTGCTGCAGCAAGGCAACAGCTACATGTTCATGGCCGACATCTGGCACCCGAAGAATCTTGCAGATTCACGCCACATCTGGCTGCCGATCAGTTTCGACACCGAGGGCACACCCTACATACAGTGGCCCGAGGGCAAATGACCGATCACCAACCCTGACTGACTCTTACCATCCCCATGAAAATCCATCATTATCTCACACTTCTTGCCGCCCTGACTGCAGGGAGCGCCGCAGGCGCCCCGGGCCGGCCGGCCGACGAGGCCGCGCAGGTGCGCGGAATCATCGAAAAAGTAAACGACCGCTGGCAGAGCACCCATGCCCCCGAGGCCACACCCTTCTGGCATGTGGCCGCATACCACACCGGCAACATGGAGGCCTATCACCTCACCGGCCGTCAGAAATACCTCGACTACTCTACAGCCTGGGCCGAGCACAACGGCTGGAAAGGCGCCACGTCCGACGACCGCGCCGCCTGGCGTTACGACTATGGCGAGACTCCGGAACATGTGCTCTTCGGCGACTGGCAGATCTGTTTCCAGACCTATGCCGACCTCTACAACCTGCTCCCCGACGACCGCCGCATACGCCGCGCGCGCGAGGTCATGGAATATGAGATGTCGACACCGCGCAACGACTACTGGTGGTGGGCCGACGGCCTCTATATGGTCATGCCTGTGATGACGAAGATGTACCGCATCACCGGCGACAGCCGCTACCTCGACAAGCTGCACAGCTACCTGCAGTATTCAGACAGCATCATGTTCGACCCCGACGAGAACCTCTATTACCGCGACGCCAAATACACCTACCCCAAGCACAAGAGTGCAAACGGCAAGAAGGATTTCTGGGCCCGTGGCGACGGCTGGGTGCTGGCCGGTCTGGCCAAGGTGCTGAAAGATGTGCCGCGTGAGTGGGAGCACCGCCCCTTCTTCGAGAACCGGTTCCGCGACATGGCTACCGCAGTTGTAAAGGCGCAGCGCCCCGAAGGATACTGGAGCCGCTCGATGCTTGACGAGGAGCATGCCCCCGGCTACGAGACCAGCGGCACGGCGTTCTTCACCTACGGCCTGCTGTGGGGCATAAACAACGGCTATCTGACAGGCTCCGAATACAAGGATGCCGCCCTCAAGGGGTGGAATTACCTGCGCACCAAAGCGCTGCAGAAAAACGGCGACATAGGCTATGTGCAGCCCATCGGCGAGAAAGCCATACCGGGCCAGGTTGTCGACAAGAATTCCGTCTCAGACTTCGGCACCGGCGCGTTCCTGCTTGCGGCCTGCGAATATGTGCGCATGCTTGAAAAGGATAATTCGGCCGACCGCCGCTACTGGGCAGACCTGGCCTACAAGATGGCATATCCCGTGCTGTATAACATGGCCGAAGGGAAACTGCGTCAGAACATGCTCGTGGAGGTAAGTCCCGCCTGGGACGGCCGCGACAAGGGCGTTACCTACATGGAGACCTTCGGGCGTCTGATGGCCGGCATCGCCCCCTGGCTCGCACTCCCCGACGACGGCACCGACGAGGGCTCTAAAAGAGCCGCGCTCAGGGAGATGGCTCTGAAAAGCTACGCACACGCCGTGAACCCCGACAGCCCGGACTATCTTGGATGGCGCGGACACGGCCAGGCACTGGTCGACGCGGCCTACATCGCCGAGAGTTTCCTCAGAGGGTATGACGCCCTCTGGATGCCGCTCGACAGCATCACGAAACAGCGTTATGTCGATGAGTTCACACAGCTGCGCCGTGTCGACCCGCCCTACACCAACTGGGTGCTGTTCTCGTCGACGATCGAGAGTTTCCTGGCCAAAGCCGGCGCTCCGTGCGACGAGTACCGCATCAACTCGGCCATCCGCAAGGTCGAGGAGTGGTACACCGGCGACGGCTGGTATGCCGACGGCCCATCGTTCGCGTTCGACTATTACAGCAGTTACGTGTTCCACCCCATGTATCTCGAGACCCTGGCGACCATGAGGGATACCGGCCGCTACACCCGCATACATTACGGCAAATACTATGACAAAGCCCTGGAACGTGCCCGCAAGTTCAGTATCGTGCTTGAGCGTCTTGTCTCGCCCGAAGGCACATTCCCGGTGGTGGGCCGTTCCATCCCCTACCGTATGGCGGCCCTCCAGCCCCTGGCCCTGATGGCCTGGTACGGCACGCTGCCTGCCGGGCTTGCCGACGGGCAGGCGCGCAACGCCCTCACCTCGGTGATGCACACCATGTTCGACGGCAAGGAAAACTTCAACAGCGACGGTTTCCTCACCATCGGTTTCGCCGGACGCCAGCCCAACATCGCCGACTGGTACACCAACAACGGCAGTCTTTACATGACGTCGCTGGCGTTCCTGCCCCTGGGACTCCCCGCCAACCACCCCTTCTGGACCGACGCACCGCTGCCCACGACCAACCAGAAAGCCTGGGGCGGCCTCCCCTTCCCCAAAGACCATCACTGGCGCGACGGGGCACCGATCGGCGATCTGTTCTGATTCCGCCGCGGTTCCTTGCAGAACCCGAAGATTATGGCGATATTTGCAATGCGCGGGCGCCCGGGGCGCCCGTGCATATCGCCTTAAATTTCAACCCCCTAAAAACCACAATACTGCATCATGAACAAATTCCTCACCGGCCTTATGGGTTGCATTGTCACGGGATGTCTTGCCTTCGGCATCCAAGCCGCGGATATGACGCCCCTTGAAACGCCCCACAGTTTTGTGGCTGGCAACGGCACGTTCCTCCTCGACGGGAAACCATTCGTGGTCAAGGCCGCTGAACTGCATTATCCGCGCATCCCACGCGAATACTGGGAACAGCGCATACAGCTGTGCAAGGCACTGGGCATGAACACTGTGTGCCTCTACACATTCTGGAACGCCCACGAACCGAAACAGGATCAGTTCGACTTCACCGGCCAGAACGACCTGCGCGAGTTCATAAAGCTCTGCGACCGGAACGGCATGAAGGTCATCCTGCGCCCCGGCCCGTATGTGTGCGCCGAGTGGGAGATGGGCGGCCTCCCCTGGTGGCTGCTGAAGAAAAAGGATATCCGCCTGCGCGAACAGGATCCGTTTTTCATGGAGCGCGTCGACAAGTTCCAGAAAGCCGTGGCCGCACAGGTCGGCGACCTTACCGTAACCGACGGGGGGCCGATCATCATGGTGCAGGTCGAGAACGAATACGGTTCGTATGGAAAAGACAAGCCGTATGTCTCGGCGATCCGCGACATGCTGCGCGAGAATTTCGGCGGGGATGTCACGCTGTTCCAGTGCGACTGGTCGTCGAATTTCCTCGACAACGGCCTCGACGACCTGATCTGGACCATGAATTTCGGCACCGGCGCCAACATCGACCAGCAGTTTGCTAAGCTGAAGGAGGTGCGCCCGCAGTCGCCGCTGATGTGCTCGGAATTCTGGAGCGGCTGGTTCGACAAATGGGGCGCCAACCATGAGACACGCCCGGCCGCCGACATGATTGCCGGTATAGACGAGATGCTTTCTAAAGGTATCTCGTTCAGCCTCTACATGACCCACGGTGGCACCAACTGGGGGCACTGGGCCGGCGCGAACTCACCCGGCTTCGCCCCCGATGTCACCTCGTATGACTATGACGCCCCCATCAGTGAGTCGGGCCAGACCACCCCGAAATACTGGGAACTGCGCAAGACCCTGGCAAAATACATGGACGGCGAGCGCCAGGCACCCGTGCCGACGCTGATAAAGCCCATGGCCATAAATGAATTCACGTTCTCTGAGGTGGCGCCGATATTCTCGAACCTCCCCGAGCCTAAGACCGACACCGACATTAAGACCATGGAGGAGTATGACCAGGGATTCGGCTCCATCATCTACCGCACCACGCTCCCCGCACTCCCGGAACCGGCACTGCTCACTGTAAACGACCCGCATGACTTCGCGCAGGTGTTTGTCGACGGCCGCTACATCGGCAAGCTCGACCGCCGTAACGGCGAGAAGGAGCTGATGATCCCGGCATGCGCCGTCGGCGCGCGACTCGACATTCTTGTCGAAGCGATGGGCCGCATCAACTTCGGCCGCGCCATAAAGGACTTCAAGGGAATCACCGGCAACGTCACGCTCACCGTCGAAAAAGACGGCCACAAATGGGTCGACGACCTCAAGAACTGGCAGGTGTTCAACATCGAGGACTCATACGAGACCTATACCGGTTTCGGCGAGTTCCTGCCGCTCGGAGCCTTCACTCCCGGCGATGACGGCCGTCTGCCGCGCGGCGTCTACCGCGGCACTTTCGAGGTGAAAGGGAAACCCTCTGACACCTTCCTCAATTTCGAGACCTGGGGGAAAGGCCTGGTGTATGTCAACGGCCACCCGATGGGACGCATCTGGGAAATCGGCCCGCAGCAGACCCTCTACATGCCCGGTTGCTGGCTGAAAAAGGGTGAGAACGAAATCCTTGTGTTCGACATCCTCGGCCCGCGCGAGGCTAAGAGTGAAGGACTTAAGGAACCGAAACTCGACCAGCTGCTGGTGAAGAAACGCCTCACACACCGCGAACCGGGCGAGAACCTTGACCTCACAGGCCTGACCCCCGCACTGACAGGCACCTTCGCCCCCGGCAACGGCTGGCAGGAGGCCCGGCTTGACGCACCGCAGAGAGGCCGCTACCTGTGCATCGAGGCCCTCGATGCCATTGACGGCGGCGACGTGGCATCTATCGCCGAATTCTACGTGCTTGACGGAAACGGTGAACGCCTTTCACGCGAACCCTGGACGGTAGATTACGCCGACAGCGAGGAGACCGCGCAGGGGAACCACTCGGCCGACAAGATCTTCGACCTGCAGGAATCCACATACTGGAGCACCGTTCCCGGCACCGTATACCCCCACGCGCTTGTGATTGACCTTTCGGGCACGCGCAGCATCTCTGGCATACAGTACCTGCCGCGCATGGAGGCCGAAGTGCCCGGCGGCATCGGCACCTACCGAATCTACATCAGCGATGAGCCTTTCAAAAAATAATCACGTCAGGAAAAGATTGACCGCCGCCCTCTGCGCGGTGGCGCTCACTCTCTCAGCGGCAGGAACGCACAGGCTTGTTCCGGCCGGCGAAGGGTATGCCCTTACGTCGGTCAACACCGCCGTGTTCCGCGGCAGCGCCGTGGTGAGCCACGGCGACAGGCAGTATGTCTCGTACTACGACGCCGACGGCAATGTTGTGGTCGGCTCGCGCAGCATCGGCGCCGATGAGTGGAATCTTGTCACCACCCCGATGAAAGGGAACATCGCCGACGCGCACAACGTGATAAGCCTGGGCGTTGACGGCGACGGGTATCTGCATCTGTCGTTTGACCATCACGGCCACCCCCTGCGCTACTGCCGCTCGACGGCGCCCGGAAAGCTCGATTTCGGGCCGCTGGAACCGATGACCGGCGATGACGAGGGGAATGTCACCTACCCAGAGTTCTACACCATGCCTGACGGCAGTCTGCTGTTCGCTTACCGCTCGGGCGCCTCGGGCAACGGCAACCTGGTACTTAAAAGCTACGACACCGCCACGCGCAGATGGCACACCGTGCAGTCTAACCTGATCGACGGCGAGAACCTGCGCAACGCCTATTGGCAGCTGTTCGTGGATGCCGACGGCACAATACACCTCTCATGGGTATGGCGCGAGTCGTGGCTTGTGGAGACTAACCATGACCTCTGCTACGCCCGCTCGACCGACGGCGGAAAGACCTGGACACGCAGCGACGGCACCCCATACACCCTCCCCGTCACAGCCGCCAATGCCGAGACCGCCTGGAACATACCGCAGAACTCCGAGCTGATAAACCAGACCTCGATGACCGCCGACCGCGAGGGGCACCCCTACATCGCCACCTACTGGCGCGACGCCGACAGCCGTGTGCCGCAATACCGCCTGGTATGGCACGACGGCCGGCGGTGGCGCATGGAGCAGGTGGGCGAGCGCAAGACACCTTTCTCGCTCGCGGGCGGAGGCACGAAGATGATACCCATCGCCAGACCGCGCATCGTGTGCGACGGCAAGAAGGCCTATTATGTGTTCCGCGACGAAGAACGCGGCTCAAAGGCCAGCGTGGCCGTCACGCCGCAGATCGGCTCGGGGGAATGGGCGGTAGAGGATATCACCGATTTCAGCGTGGGCGCCTGGGAACCCAACATCGACCTGAACCTGTGGCACACCGCAGGGCGGCTCAACATCTACATACAGCCCACCTTGCAGGGCGACGGAGAACGCATCGCCGACAGCGGCCAAAAGAGTTCGCCCGTCTATATTCTCGAATATGACTAAGAGATTGTCTAAAAACAGGAAACAATGATAAATTTCTCACTTGATGGCAAGGTGGCTCTGGTCACCGGAGCCGCATACGGTATCGGCCTGGCCATAGCCCGGGCTTTCGCCGAGGCCGGAGCGAAAATAGTGTTCAACTGCTCGCGTCAGGAGACCGTTGACCGCGGTTTGGCGGCTTACAAAGAGCTTGGCATCGACGCCAAAGGGTATCTCTGCGACGTCACCGACGAGGAGGCCGTGAAAGCCATGGTGGCCGACATTGAGGCTACTGTCGGCACCATCGACATACTTGTGAACAATGCCGGCATCATAAAGCGCATCCCCATGGAGGAGATGGCCGTCGAGGATTTCCGCAAGGTAGTGGACATAGACCTCGTGGGGCCGTTCATCTGCGCGAAAGCCGTAATCCCCGGCATGATCAAGAAAGGTCACGGCAAGATCATCAACATCTGCTCGATGATGTCTGAGCTGGGCCGCGAGACAGTCAGTGCATACGCCGCGGCCAAAGGCGGTCTGAAAATGCTGACGCGCAACATCTGCTCAGAGTACGGAGCGGCAAACATACAGTGCAACGGCATCGGCCCGGGCTACATAGCCACCGAACAGACAGCCCCGCTCCGTGAGCGTCAGCCCGACGGTTCGCGCCATCCGTTCGACTCGTTCATCATCTCCAAGACTCCGGCCGGCCGCTGGGGCACCCCCGAAGACCTGATGGGCCCTGCTGTGTTCCTGGCATCCGACGCCTCTGATTTCGTGAACGGCCACATCCTCTACGTCGACGGCGGCATCCTCGCCTACATCGGCAAACAGCCATGACATTTCCGCAACGCGGAAATATCAAGAGTTTAGAGGGTTTAGAGAGTTAAGAAAGTTAAGAGAAGTGTGGAAGAGGCGGTCAAGGACACTGTCTCATCCTTTCGGCGAGATAATTATGGTATCCCCTGATAAGCCGTTCCTGCTCTTCAAGAAGAGGTCTGATTTCCTGGTTTTGTTCTTCGGTGATATAACCGAGATCCTGAGCAAGGAGCAGCTGGCATGTAACTTCCATCAGCGAGCCATAAGAAATCTCACAGAAATGAATCTTTTCTTTCAAAGACATCCGGCCACTTCCCTCTGCGAGATTTGAGGCTATGGAAATGGATGCTCTCCGCAACTGGTCGGCCAGTCCGTAACGTTCCTCCTGAGGCAGAAACTGAATCAGTGTATAGATTTGCCTAACCAGTTGTCTGGACTTCTGCCAGACATGAAGACGTTCAAAACCGAAATCCATATTTCTTGTAGTTGTGTGATAATATCTGAAAATTCTGTCTGATAAATTTGCCAGAGAAACTGATACCGGTCTATCCGGGCAATGACATGCGTCTCGGACAAAATTAATGATAATCCGCCAGCTCACGACCAACTGTCCCGACTTTTTTAATCTATTATCTTGACTTTCTAAACTCAATACTTTTTCAACTATAAAGATACAACCATGGAACAGGTGTTCTCATATATAATCGGGCTCGGGGCGGCGGTGATGATGCCCGTCATCTTCACCGTGCTGGGGCTGTGCATCGGGATCAGGTTCGGCGACGCACTCAAGGCCGGTCTGAAGGTCGGTGTCGGTTTCGTCGGACTTTCCATCGTGACGGCACTGCTGACCTCGGCGCTCGGTCCGGCTCTCAATTCGGTTGTCGAAATCTATGACCTGCAACTGAAAGTGTTCGACATGGGATGGCCTGCCGCGGCCGCCGTCGCCTACAACACGGCAGTGGGGGCGTTCATCATCCCGGTATGCCTGGGCGTCAACATCCTCATGCTCCTGACAAAGACCACGCGCACGGTCAACATCGACCTGTGGAACTACTGG
>ERZ1673743.1370-NODE-1370-length-27191-cov-6.167821_pt1 | contig 27191 bp, 22 predicted proteins | sample MGYA00580197_ERZ1673743 | MGnify/ENA primary metagenome ERZ1673743 (study PRJEB41218, sample SAMN15661795) | gut metagenome | host: Homo sapiens | place: Canada: London | collected 2015-08-20/2019-03-30 | study: EMG produced TPA metagenomics assembly of...
TTTCCGGGCGCAAAGCGCACGGAAACCGGCTGGGCCGACGGTGTATTCCTGCCCCGCGCGGGGGAGAAAAGGCTTTTTCGACACGCTGAGGACAGTGCTTTTTAAGCACTGTCCTCTTTCGCCATGTCATTATTTTATCGTGCAAAGAAGCGGAAAGCCGTCCACTGTTGCAGCGTCTCTCCCTTGCGCAGGATCGGCGACGGGAACGCCGGGCAGTTCACCGCGTTGGGAAAATGCTGCGTCTCCAGACAGACGCCGCGGGCCTGACCGTAGACCGCACCGCCCTTTCCCTTGCGCTCCGTCAGCCAACCCGCCGTGTAGAGCTGCATTCCCTCCATCGAGGTGGTCATTTCCAGACCGATGCCGGTGGCGGGGCACCACAGCTCCGCCACCGGGCCTTCTCCGCCGTCCAGCGCATAGTTGTGGTCATATCCCCGCCCGCCGTTAAAGGCTTTATCGTGGAGACGGCTCCCAAATGCCGCAGGTGTCCGGAAATCCAGCGGCGTTCCCTCCACCGGCGCCAGCATCCCCACTGGGATATTTCCGCCGTCCATGGGCGTATACCGGCTGGCCCGCAGGGTCAGCACATGATCCTCCACTGTGCCGCTGCTGTGGCCGCCCAAATTGAAGTAGGTATGGTTGGTGAGATTCACCACCGTGCTCTGCTCCGCCGCCGCCTTGTAGGCGATGGTGAGCTGATTGTCGATCAGGCGATAGGTGACCTCCACCCGGACAGCGCCGGGAAAACCCTCCTCACCGTCGGGAGAGGTGTAGGAGAAGGTGACCGCGTTTTCCTCGCAGGTAAATTCCCACAGTTTCTTGTGGAAGCCCTCGTTTCCGCCGTGGAGGCAGTTCTCCCCCTCGTTGGCCGTAACACGGTACCCTCTGCCGTCGATGGTGAATCGCGCCCCGCCGATGCGGTTGGCGCAGCGGCCGATGGTTCCGCCAAAGCAGGCGTCCAGCGTCCGGTAGCTCTCCAGATCGTCATAGCCCAAGCAGATGTCCGTCAGTTTGCTGGTTCGGTCCGGCACGCGGATGGCCCGGACAGCCGCACCGTAGGGCAGCAGCTCTACGGCGCATTTGTCATTGAAAAGCTCGATAAGGGGCACCTCTCTGCCATTCAGTACGCCAAACGGCTTCAGTCGATACATCTCTTATCCCTCATAGCCGTTGGGATGGCCGCTGTGCCACGCCCATGCGTCGGAAATGATCTGATCCAGCCCCAGAACAGGCTTCCAACCAAGAACCTCGGCGGCCTTCTTGTTGGAGGCGATCAGGACAGAGGGGTCGCCGCCCCGGCGGGGCTCCACAACGGCCTTGATCTCCTTGCCGGTGATCCGGCGGGCCGTTTCGATGATCTCCCGCACGGAATAACCGGCGCCATTGCCCAGATTGAACACGTCACTGCTGCCGCCCCGCTCCAGATACTCCAGCGCCAGCAGATGAGCCTCTGCCAAGTCCTTCACATGGATGTAGTCCCGCACGCAGGTGCCGTCCGGCGTGGGGTAGTCCTCGCCGAAGATGCCGATGTGATCCCGCTGACCCAGAGCCGTTTTCATCACCAGCGGGATCAGGTGGGATTCGGGGTTGTGATCTTCGCCGATGCCTGCCTCCGTGTCGGAGCCAGCGGCGTTGAAGTAGCGCAGCGCCACATAGCGAATCTTGTAGGCGCAGTCGCACCATTTCAGCATATTTTCAATGGCCAGCTTCGTTGCGCCGTAGGGGTTGGTGGGTTCCGTGCGGTCCCCTTCTTCAATGGGCTGCTTCTCCGGCTCGCCGTAGGCCGCCGCCGTGGAGGAAAACACGATCCTGTCCACGCCGTGAGCCTGCATGGCCGACAGCAGGGACACCGCGCCCTCCACGTTGTTGCCGTAGTACTTCAGCGGGTTGGTCACGCTCTCGCCCACCAGCGAAAATGCCGCGAAGTTGATGACGCCGTCGATTTTGTTTTCCGTGAAGATCTGATGCAGGAACGCGCCGTCCCGCAGATCGCCTACATACATCTTCCGCGCGCCCTTGACGGCCTGCCAGTGTCCGGTGCGCAGATTGTCCGCCACCACAACTTCGTAGCCCCGCTTGACCAACAGCGCTACCATGTGGCTGCCGATATAGCCGGCTCCGCCGGCCACCAGAATGGTTTTCATATACACGTCCTCCTTATTTTTTCACGTCTATATCCAGCTTACACGCTCTGAACAAATCTTAAGAAGGCTTCCCTGCCCTCTGGTGTACACTTGTAAACGCCGGCGTGCTCCAAAACCGTGGCGAACACCACGCCGACTTCCCGCCGCAGGATCTCCTCCGCGTTTTCCTCGGTAAACGTATAGCGGGCTTTCAGCTCCTCGGTCCAGTCCGCGTGCTTTGCCAGCGTCTCATCGGCCCGCAGGTCCTCGCCACGGGCCAGTGCCCGGGCCACGCCGTTCAGCTCGGCTTTCAGCCGGGCGGGAAGCACTGCAAGGCCCATGACCTCGATGAGGCCGATGTTCTCCTTCTTGATGTGGTGCAGCTCCTGATGGGGGTGGTACACGCCCAGAGGGTATTCCGCCGTGGTGATGTTGTTCCGCAGCACCAGATCCAGTTCAAACTTCCCGTCCCGCATCCGGGCGATGGGGGTGATGGTGTTGTGGGGCTCACCGTCGGTCTCCGCGAACACAAAGGCCGCCTCGTCCGTATAGCTCCGCCATGCGGTGAGGATGCGGTCTGCCAGCTCCACAAGACGCTGATCGTCTCCGCAGCGGAGCCGGATCACGGACATAGGCCACTTGACGATGCCCGCCTCCACATCCTCAAAGCCCCGGAAGGCGATGGGCCGCTCAATGGGGGCCTTCTCCATGGCAAAGGTGTAGCAGCCGCCCTGGAAATGGTCATGGCTCAGAATGGAGCCGCCCACGATGGGAAGATCTGCGTTGCTGCCCACAAAGTAGTGGGGGAACTGCTTAACGAAGTCCAGCAGCTTGCGGAAGGTAGCTTTGTCGATCTTCATAGGGGTATGATGCCCGTTCAGAACGATGCAGTGCTCGTTATAGTAGACGTAGGGGCTGTACTGGAGGAACCAGTCCTCCTGATTGATGGTAATGGGGATAATCCGGTGGTTCTGCCGGGCGGGATGGTTGAGCCGTCCCGCGTAGCCCTCGTTTTCCCGGCAAAGCTGGCACTTGGGATAACATGTCTGAGGGGCCGCCTTTGCCGCCGCGATGGCCTTGGGGTCCTTCTCCGGCTTGGAGAGGTTAATGGTGATGTCCAGCTCCCCGTAGGGGGTGGCCACCTTCCACTTCACATCCCTTGCGATGCGGTAGCGCCGGATGTAGTCCGTGTCCTGACTGAAGCGGTAAAACCAGTCCGTGGCGTCCTTCGGGTCAGCTTGATACCGCCGCCGGAACTCGCTGATAACCTGAGAGGGCCGGGGCGTCAGCCGCCCCATCAGCTCCGTGTCAAAGAGATCCCGATTCGTGGTATCATCCTCGATCCGTCCCCGTGCCGCCGCGTCATCCAGCAGCTCCTTCAGGATGTTCTCTAAGGGGCGCTCATGCGTTTCCGCCGACTCCTCCCATGCATCCATCCCCATAGCCTGCAGCAGCTCGTTCACCGCCCAAGGGCGGTCATATTCATCGATCAGTCCCGTGCGGAGGGCGTAGCCCACCAGGTCCTTGATGGCTTGGTAACTCATGCGTCTGTTCTCCTTATCCCAATCTGACGCCGCCCGCCGGACGGATCATCACCACATGGCAGCAGTCCTGACCCAGCGCCGCCTCCGTCGCTTTCTTGAAGGTGTCCAACATATCCAGCGGCACAAAGGCCTGGGCGGTACCACCGAAGCCACCGCCGTGGACACGGACAGCGCCCCGCCCCTCCAGAATACGCTCGCACAGGGCGATGGTCACCATCAGTTCCTGCGCCGCCGTGCTTCCGGTGGGAATGACATTCTGCAAATACATGGCGGAGGACCGGCCGGACTCCCGCACCAATGCAAGGAACTTGTCGAAATCCCCCTGACGGAGTGCCTCTTTTTCCGCCAGTGCCCGACGGTTTTCCGCGTAGACATGGAAGGCCCGGTTTACCGCCCGGTCCCCTGCCGCTGCTCTGACCTTGGGCAGTTCCGCAAGGAACGCTTCCTCCGGCACCTCACGCAGCACCTCTTTGCCAAAAACGCGGCAGACCGCCCGCAGCTCGTTGGTGATGGCGCTGTATTCATCGGTCAGATCCTCGTGGCCCGCGCCGGAATCCAGAATGCACAGGGCGTAGCCGTAGGCGTGGAGATCCACATCCAGCTGCTCCACCGCCGGGTGAGCCGTATTCTCGAAATCAATAGATACCACGCCGCCCACGGAGGAGGCCATCTGATCCATCAGACCGCAGGGCTTTCCGAAGAACATATTCTCCGCGTACTGGCCGATCTGGGCCAGCTCCACCGCCGTGCAGCGCCCCTCCCAGAAAAGCTCGTTGAGCATGGTCCCCATCAGCACCTCATAGGCAGCGGAAGAACTCAAACCGCTGCCCTTGGGGACAGTGGAGGTCATGTACACATCCAGTCCCCGCTCCCGCAGATCACAGCCCATGGCGCTCATGCAGGACGCTACGCCCCGGATCAGCGCCGCTGAGGTATTGATCTCTTCCTCCTTCGGGTCAAGCTCGCGGAGATCCACCTCGATCATGGGATATCCCTGAGACAGCACCCGGATGATCCCGCTCTGCGTAGGCGCCACGGCCGCCAGAATATCCAGATCAACAGAAGCGGCCAGTACGCAGCCCTTCTGATGATCGGTGTGGTTTCCTCCGATCTCCGTACGGCCGGGTGCGCTGAACAGCGCCTCCGCCGGACGGTCAAAGGTCTTATAAAACTCTTCCATGACCTCCATGCAGCGGGAATGGGCCTTTTCTGCCCCCTCCGCGCCATATAGCCGAGAGAGTGTTTTATGAAATGCAGCCTGCTGCACATAGGTCTCCAGCCCTGTATATGTCATACCTCGCGCCTCCTTGCTTTCTTCGTACATCCAACCCTCTGCGGGCTTCTATTCTATGTCCGCCGTTCTTATGAAACGGCCTGATCTTCTAAGCTCTCCGCTGTGACCGCCTCATACCGCAGCCACACATACCGCTCATCCGTCAATTCCAGATCCTGAGAAGGTTCTCCATCCACGGATAGGGAAACGGCCAGCTCCATCATGTTCTCTGCTAATCCGACAGCGTCATTGCGAACGGTCCCCTTCAGCGTTCCCTCCCGCAGTGCCTCTAACGCTGGCGGCGTGGCGTCCACACCCACGATGAAGGGCATGGAGCGCTTGTCCAGGCCGGCCTCCGCGCAGGCGTCGATCGCTCCCAATGCCATGTCGTCATTATTGGCAAAGACTACCTCGATGTTCTCTCCGAACTCCTGCAGCCATTGGAGCATACTGACGCTGGCCTGGCCCCGCTGCCAGTTGGCTGCGTCACTGGCCAGCTTTTCCGCAGAGACACCTGCGTTTGCCAGGGTGGAGATACAGCATTCCGTCCGGAGCAGGGCGTCCTGATGTCCCGGTTCTCCCTCCAGCATCACATACTGGATCACGCCGTCGTCGTTACGGTCCAGCGTGTCTCTTTGGGTCCGCCATGCGTCCAGTACCAGCTCACCCTGTAAAACTCCGGCATCTCCCGCTGGAAGGCCCACATAGTAGGCGTGTTTCCAGCGGCGCAGATCCTCCTCCACCGGTTCCCGGTTGAAAAAGATCACCGGCACCCCCGCAGCCTGTGCCTTGTCGACGATCACCGCCGCCGCCGTGCGATCCACGATGTTGACGCAGATCACGTCATATCCCCTCTCCAGGAAGCGGTCCACCTGCTCATTCTGACTGGTCTGGCTCTCTTTTCCATCGGTGATATATAAGTTGATTTTGCAGTTCTGCGCCTGTTCTTTCTCCAGGACTACCCGCTGCAATTCTCTGGTCACGGTCTCAATAAATGTGTCCTCCTGCTGATACAGCGCCACGCCGATCCGAAGCGTTGGCTCAGCTTCCCCGCCTGTATGGCAGGCAGAGAGCGTCATCAGCAGAGACAGTGCGGCGATCAGACAACCGATTCTTTTCATCCGTCTTCTCTCCTTCCTGTCTCAGGTCACAGGGAACAGCAGCTTCTGATTATCGCTGCTGTACATCGTTTCCTGCCGGACGATGGAAAAGCCCACAGATGAGGCCCCCGTCCAGCTTTCATGCCGGGCCAGCTTTGCCGCAGCCTCCACTGCCAGATACCCGGCAGAGAACACGTTGACCGCCGCAATGGCCGTCACACGTCCCTTTTCCAGCGCGGCGGCGATGCCGGCGGTGGAGCCGCAGCCATAGAGCAGCGGGAAAGCTTCCTCTCCCCGTGACAGCTCCGCCATTTCCGTCAGCGCAGCTGCTTCAAAGGCGATCACGGCCTTCGGGCGCTCGATCCGCAAAATATTGGCGAAGGCTGTACTGTCAGAGGTCCACCGGTAAATGCGCACCTGCCGGCCCTTTTCTTCCAAAAGTGCCTTAGCCGCTTCCATACGCTCCCGCACGCCGTTGTCCCCGGGCAGGCTGTCCAGCAGCAGCACCGTGCCGCCGAAGGGCACACCGTTCAGCGCCGCTTTCCCAAGCGCCTCGCCAAGGGCCTGATGATCCATACTGATAGAGGCATCGGCTCCCCACGCAGTCATATCGCTCTCCACCGTCACAAGGGTCGTCTTTCCTGCGGCGGCGGATACCGCCTCGCCCAGCGCCTCCCGGTCCGCCGGTATCAGCAGAATGGCCGGAGCCGCTCCCGACACCTCATGTTCCAGCAACTGCACCTGTTCAACGGCACTGTTGTCCTCCGCCGGGGTCAGGAAGCGCAGCTCCACGTTCAGATCCTTGGCCGCCTGCTCCATGCCCTTTCGCATGGCGGAAACATTGCCGTCTCCATCCCGCAGAATAACGGACATTTCCAGCAGGGCTGGCTGGTGATGCTTATCACCGGGAGCGAAGGCCAGCAGCCAGAACAGCACGCTCAATCCAATCAGGGGAAGCACCAGCTGCAATAATACTTTCCGGCTCACCGCTCCCCCTCCTTCCGGTACTTCCGGGCGTCCTCTTCCTCCAATACAGGCAGGCAGATCCGCACCACCGTCCCGTTATCCGGCTCGCTGCGGATGGTCAGGCCATAAGCGCTGCCAAAGGTCAGCTGGATCCGCTGGTGAACATTGCGGAAGCCGATACCGGAGCCCTTTGCCTTCGGGACACTCACATCCCTTGTGGGCTTCAAAAGCTGCTCCACGATTTCCTCCGACATACCCGGCCCGTTGTCCTCCACCTCGATGACCACCGTTTCTTCCTCGCGGAAGGCCCGGATGTGGATCTCGCCGTCACCGTCGGCATACTCCATGCCGTGATAGATAGCGTTTTCCAGAATCGGCTGGATGATGAGCTTGATGGTATACAGCTTCTCCACCCCCGGCTCCACGGAAATGTCGGCAGAGAACTTATTCTTATAACGCATTTTCTGGATGGTCAGATAATTCCGGGCGTGTTCGATCTCGTCCCCGATGGGAATGATGTTGCTGCCCTTGCTGAGAGAGATCCGGAAAAACCGGGCCAGCGCCGTCAGCATGACCACAGCCTCCTGTGTCCGGCCGTTCTCCGTCATCCACACCACGCTGTCCAGCGTATTGTACAGGAAATGGGGATTGATCTGGGATTGCAGCACGTCCAGCTCGCTGCGGCGCTTTTCCTCCTCCTGACGGAGAACATCCTCCATCAGGTGCCGCATGGTGGAGATCATGGATTGCACGGAATGGCTCAGATGCTCCACCTCATAGGGGCCGTCCACATTGAAGTCAACGGACTCCACGCCCTTTTCCAGCTCTCTCACCGCATGATCCAGCTTTTTCATAGGTGCGGTGATCCACTCCGAAAGCCGCAGGTTCACGAATACCAGCAGGAAGATGGAGAAGGACACTATAAACAGGGCAAACAGCAAAAGCTGACTGTAATTGTCCCGCAGCGTCTCCGCCGGCACCACGCCCACCAGCTTCCAGCCGGTGTAGCCCACCGTTTTCACCGTCACCTGCCGGCGCTGGGAGTGGAAAATCTCCGTATGCGTCCCGTCGGAATACCCGGCGGCCATCAGGTTGTTTTCCCCCTGCAAGCCCGCATAGAGAAGCTGCTGACGGGGGTGGTAGATGATCTCTCCGTTTCCGTCGATCAGGTAGAGATAACCCTGCCCGTCAAAAAAGGATACATCCTTGCAGATCTGCTCAATACCGCTGAAGTTCATATCCACCAGCAGCACGCCGCTTTGGATCACGCCGCCCCGGGTCAACTCCACATGGCGGCTGAGGGACACCACCCAATGATACCGCGCGTCGGGGTCCTCAAACAGGTGCTGCACATGAGGCGTGGAAAAATGCAGGTTTTCAATGCGCTCCATGGCAGCGGTGAACCACCCCTCACGGCTGGGCGTCACGCTGTTTTTCAATTCTGTCAGGGGCGTGGCGGAGATCAGCTCGCCGTTCCCATCAAACACCGCCAGAGACACCAGTACATCCCGGTCCTTGGCGTACAGCAGCTTCAAAGCGTCGTGCAGCTCCTGTGCCGTGTCACTCTGCTCCAGATCCGCGCTCTTGATGACCCGGTAGTACACCGTGTCGGATACCCGCATCATGTTCCGCAGATAGCTGTCCAGATTCCAGTTCACCTGTGCCAGCACACGCTGGCTGCTCTCCGCCGCCATCTCGTTGGCGGAGGAGGAAAAGCGCAGCAGCAGCGCCATTCCCAGAAACAGCATTCCAATCACAGCCACAGCTGTAAAGGCGATGGACAGGATCAACTGAATACTGGCATGGTGATACCGCGCTTTCCACCTTGCTTTAAAGCCGGAAGGTTTCTTATCCACAGGTGGCTCCTCTCTCCGTCCGTCACTTACCCTCGCTGCGGTACTTCGTCGGTGTCACGCCGAAATGCCGCTTGAACACATAGCTGAAATAGTTGGGGTCCTCATAGCCGCACCGCTGGGCGATGAGATACGTTTTCTCCTCTGTGCCGCGGATCGCTTCCGCAGCCGCCTCCATCCGCACCGTGGTAACATAGGCGGTGAAGCTGGTCCCCGTCTCCCGCTTGAACAGCGTGGAAAAATAGGTGGAGCTCAAATGCAGATACGCGCACAGCTTTTCCACCGACAGGTCGCTCTCCGCGTAATGCTGCCGGATATACTCCTTGGCCGTTTCCACCGTCTGTCCCGCCGAATCCGTCTGACGGCGGCGGATCAGCGTGCGGAGCCGCAGATAGCGCTCCGCGCACCAGTCCTCCAGTTCCTCCAGACTGGGCAGCGCGGAGTCCTGAATGGGTAAGGAAAAGCCCGTGCCGAAAACCTCCTCCACGCCCACGCCGGAGCGCCGGGTCATTTTCATCAGGTGCGTCACCAGTTCCATAAGGAACAGGTTGTACTGTCCGGCGGAGGGGTTCGCCTCCCGGATCTTGCCCGCCAGAGCCGCCGCCGCGTCCCGGACCTCCTGTTCGCTGCCCAGTCTCACCGCCGCAGTCAGGGTCCGCTCGTCCGCTTCTTCAAAGGTGAGCACCTGACCGCCGTCCGGCTCCAGGTCTCCGATGTAGATGACCTGTCCCCGGCCCACCATGGAACGGTATTCCAGCGCCGTTCTCGCTTCAGCTGCGGACCGCGCCATCCCGGAAAGCTCTTTGCAGGGGGCGCCCACGCCCACCGTCAGCGTCAGGCCCAGATAGGATGCCGCCAATGTACAGACCCGGTCCAGCACGCGGATCAGGTCATAGATGGTAAACGATTCTGTCAGGCTGACGATCACCGCTACCCAGTCGTTATACAGGGTGAGGCGGCACCGATCCGCCGTCAGGGATTCCTCCAGCAGCTTTTGGACGGACAATGTGGACAGGGCGTCTCTCCGGTCGCTGCCGATGTAGGCCAGTCCCACCGCCCATTCCTCGCCTTGCAGGTCGATGTCCAGATGCGCCGCCCGTTCCCGCTCCGTTCCCGGCTCGATGTGCCCGTCCAGCAGATTGGCGTAGAACAACTCCCGCAAAACAGGCAGGTTTTCCGTATAGCGGCTGCGGAGAAGCTCCACGTTCCGCCGCTCCGCCCGCTCCCGGTCCAGCTGGTCCTTCAGCCGCCGCAGCACGGCGGACAGTTCATCGGCGTTGATGGGCTTCAAAATGTACTCCACCACGTTCATCTGGATGGCCTGCTTGGCGTACTCAAAGGCGTCAAAGCCGGAAAAGACCACGAACCGGGCCGCCGGGAGCCGGTCTGTCAAAATGCGGCACAGCTCCAGCCCATCCATAAACGGCATCTTGATGTCCGTCAGGATCACGTCAGGCCGCAAACTCTCCGCCAGTTCCAAAGCGTCCTGACCGTTGGCGGCCTCCCCCACCAGAGAGAATCCCAGCCCCAGCCAGTCCATTTTCCGGCTGATACCCTCGCGGATATCCTCCTCGTCATCTACCAACAGCACCCGGTACAGTTCCATGGCTCCGACCTTCTTTCTTGTCTACGGCACCTCCGCCGCCCGGTCCTCCGGCTTTGCCGGATGGAAAAGCAGCGATCCGATAGCAGCCTCTTTTGCGGCTATTATACCACGAAGTGAAGCGAAGCGAAACGGTATGTCCATGTTTTTCGAGTTCAAGGGGAAGTCCGAACGCGAATTGGCTGGATTGCAGGAAGAACGGCGGTTTTTGCCGCCGTTTCGCCGCAAAAAGTTCCAGATAAAGCAAAGATGGCTCGCAAAGGCGGGCCATCTTTGTCGCAGATCATTTTTTCACAAGGTATTTCCGCATATCCAGTGCGCAGGCAAACAGGATGATAGCGCCCTTGATGAGGTATTGCAGATCCTGCGGCACACCCACCATGGTCAGCCCCACGAAGATCAGCCGCAGCATGACAACGCCGATAACGATACCTCTGATCTTACCGATGCCGCCCACGAAGGACACGCCGCCGATGACGCAGGCCGCGATTGCGTCCAACTCATAGTTCAGGCCGGTGTTGGCCGTGTTGGAGCCGATACGTGCGCCCTCGATGAAGCCGGTAAAACCATACATAGCGCCGGCCAAGGCGAAAACGCCCACCGTCACGCCGAACACATTGACGCCGGAAACTCTGGCAGCTTCCTCATTGGAGCCCAGAGCAAACATGTTCTTGCCAAAGGTGGTCTTGTTCCAGACGAACCACATGACCGCCGTCAGCACGATGGCGAACAGCACATAGTTGGGAATGGGCGTACCGCCGATGCTGAACAGGCTGCCCTTGACAAAGCCGGTGTAGGACGGGTCCAGATTGGAAATGGCCATACCCTTGTTATTGCCCTGCTGGACATACAAAAGCAGTACGGTGTAGAGGATCAGCTGTGTGCCCAGAGTCACGATGAAAGGATGCAGCTTGAATTTTGCCACGAAGAAGCCGTTGAAGCAGCCGATCGCCGCGCCGATGAGCATGGCAAGCACAATGACCACGGGAATAGGCAGAGTACCGATCTGCGGCCACATCTTGTTGGCCATGTTAGCGGCGTTCTGCAGCAGAGATGCAGAGATACAGGCGGTGATGCCCACGGCACGGCCTGCGGACAGGTCGGTACCGGTCAGCACGATACAGCCGCCGATGCCCAATGCGGCAGGCAGATAGGCCGCCGTCTGGGAGAGGATGTTGATGAGTGATGCGGGTTTGATGAAGTTGGGGTTCTTGATGGCGATGTAAACGACCGCAATGGCCATGATGATGAGCAATGCGTTATTTAAAAGGATGTCTCCCACCCGCTGGGCCGTCCACGGCTGCCGGACACGGGCTTCCTTTTCCTGTACGTTCGTTTCTTGATTCACAGTGCGCTCCTCCTTACACATATTTGGCCGCCAGCGTCAGGATCTCCTCCTGGCTGGTGTTCCGGGCATCCACCTCGCCGGCCAGAACACCGCCGGACATGACCAGAATACGGTCACAAATGCCCAACAGCTCCGGCATTTCGGAGGACACCATGATGACACCCTTCCCCTCCTTGGCAAGGTCGAGGATCAGCTGGTAGATCTCGTATTTCGCGCCCACGTCGATACCGCGGGTCGGCTCGTCCAGCAGCAGGACCTCAGGCTTGGTCAGAAGCCAGCGGCCGATAATGACCTTCTGCTGGTTTCCGCCGGAGAGGGAGCGGATCTGTGTGGATTGACTGGGCGTTTTGATGTGCATGGCCTGGATCGCCCAGTCGGTATCTTCTTTCATTTTCTTATCGCTGAGGCAGAAACCGCCTGCCAGATAGCTTTTCAGGTTAGAAATGACGGTGTTTTCCTTGATGTCACGGATCCCGAAGATACCCGTGGCCCGGCGTTCCTCCGTCAGCAGGGCGAAGCCGTTTTTAATGGCTTCCCGGGGGGTCTTGTTCTTGATCTCCTTACCGTGGAGGCGGATGGTGCCGCTCTCCTTGGTCATGGCGCCGAACAGATTCTCCAGCACCTCCGTGCGTCCGGAGCCGTCCAGTCCGGCGATGCCCAGCACCTCGCCCTTGCGCAGCTGGAAGCTGGCGTCCTTCAGGCGGGTGTATTTGCCCGCCAGATACTCCACTTCCAGAATCACCTCGCCGGGCTTATTGTCCTTGGGGGGGAAGCGGTTGGTCAGCTCGCGGCCTACCATCAGCTTGATGATCTCCTCCATGGTCAGGTCCTTGGCGTGGCGCGTTGCCACCCACTGACCGTCACGCATGATGGTGACCTCGTCACTGATGCGGAGGATCTCGTCCATCTTGTGGCTGATGTAAATGATGCCGCAGCCCCGCTCCTTCAGCATATTGATGATGCGGAACAGGTGCTCGACCTCCGCCTCCGTCAGAGAGGAGGTAGGCTCATCGAACACGATGATCTTCGCGTTGTAGCTGACCGCCTTGGCGATCTCCACCATCTGCCGCTGGGAAACGGGCAGGGTGGACATGATGGCCTTGGGGTCCACATGGACATCCAGCTCCTCAAAGATCTCCCGGGTGCGCTTGCGCATGACAGACTCGCTGACCATGAGACCCGCCACCTTGGGATAGCGGCCCAGCCACAGGTTATCCATGACGCTGCGGGTCAGGGCCTGGTTCAGTTCCTGATGGACCATGGCCACGCCGTTTTCCAGCGCCTCTTTTGAACTTTTGAAATCAACTTCCTTACCGTCCAGAACGATGGTACCTGCATTCTTGGCATAAATGCCAAACAGACATTTCATCAGGGTGGACTTTCCTGCGCCGTTCTCACCCATCAGGGCGTGGACGGTGCCGGGCCGGACGGTAAGGGAAACGCCATCCAGCGCCTTGACACCAGGGAATTCCTTTGTGATATTCCGCATTTCCAGCAATGCCGGCTGCTCCATATTGCGTTTACCTCCTATCTGCGTGATTCCCGCGGCAGATCCCTTACGGCACGTTCTGTCCGTCCCGGGGTTCGTTCCACTGCGGGTTGAAAAGCGGCCCGAACCGGAACCGCTTGAATTGTAAAGCGGGGCTGTCGAACCGACAGCCCCGCTTATCCTTACTGTTTAATGGGGCGAGAGAAGCGATGGTCTGGCTTATTCGCCGGTGTAGGTGGCGTAAGGCACACGGATCTTGGCAACACCCTCGTCCACGTTGAAAGAGGAGGTGTTATCCATCAGGTTGCCGCCGCCCTGAACGCTGCTGACCAGGTTCAGAATGGTGGAAGCCATGCCCTCGGCATCCTGCTTGATGGTGCCGGTCATCTTGCCCTCGTTGATGAGCTGCTTGGCAGAATCGGTAGCGTCAACGCCGAACACGGGGATGGTCTTGCCGTCGCCGGTGTTGTAGCCGGCGCCCTGCAGAGCAGAGACAGCGCCCTCGGCCATGCCGTCATTGTTGCAGATGATCAGCTCGACCATGTTGCCGTTAGCCTCGGAATACTCGGGGAGGATGGTGGCCATGTAGTCGTTAGCAGCCTGAGCGGACCACTTGCCGCCCTGGTCGACCAGGTACTTATCGGTAGCGGAAGCGTTGTAGTAAGCCAGCTCGGGCTTGCCAGCGGCAGTCAGGACAGCGTTAGCGTCCTCCACGCCGAACTGAGTACGGGCCTCAGCCTCAGCGTTGCCTTCCTGGCCCTTGAACATCACGTAGGAGATGACGCCGTCGCCGTTCAGGTCCACGGTGTCATAGTTCTCCAGCAGATACTCGCCGACCATCTGGCCCTGCATGTGACCGGCCTCGGGAGCGTTGGTGCCGACGAAGGCGCACTTCTCATAGCTGTTCACAACATCGTCAGAAACCTCGCGGTTGAAGAAGATGATGGGGATACCGGCGGTCTTAGCGGCCTCAACAGCGTTCTGAGCGGCATCGGGAGAGGAAGTCTCAACGATGTTGACGATCAGCAGGTTAGCGCCGTTGGAGATAGCGGTGTTGATCTGGTCGGTCTGCTGGGCCTGGTTGCCAGCACCGTCATAGTTGGTGTAGTTCACGCCCATAGCCTTGAGCTGCTCATCCATGGAGCTGCGGACGCTGGAGATGTACACGTCAGAGTAGTCATAGTAGAACACGCCCACGTTCAGCGCGGCGGTCTCCGTGTTCTCAGTGCCAGAGGTAGAGGGCTGCTCCGTGGTCTTGCTGCCGCAGCCGGCCAACAGGCCCAGCATCATGACAGCAGACAGGAGAATTGCAAGTGTCTTTTTCATCTTAGTTCCTCCTCAAGATCATTGATCATCCGTTCAAGGCGGTCAGGCCGCCTTGCCGTTATGATGCTATTGTATCGGCTCCCTTTTGAAAAAGCGATAGAAAAAACTTCGCTGATATAGGAAAAAACTCATGGACTTCTTGGTATTTTCATAGAATTTTCGACGTAATCGATTGCGGCAATTGTCAAAAATCCCAATCAACATATTTCGACACGCACGTTCCAAAATCCGCAGGCTTATGCACCACTCCCGCAAATGAAGAAACAGCCGCCTTCATTGAGAAAACGGCTGCTTAACATATTGAAAAAGCTCTTTCTGCCCGCTGCGGAAAGCTCACCGCTCTATTGGCAGGCTCTCAGGTATTGTCCCGGCTGATAGGCTCCCGGACCAGCAGCCGCAGCAGCGCCTTGCCGTTGAAGGGAACCAGCGGATAGAGATACCCTTTTCCGACCAAAGGCTTTGTGGTGCACAGCAGGACGAAGATCCCCACCACGCCCAGGCAAAACCCCCAGACGTCAAAGGCCGCCGTCACCAACAGCAGTGCCACCCGCAGCAGCTTGAAGGCGTAGCCCAGCTCGTAGCTGGGCTGGGCGAACCCCGCCACGGACACGAAGGCCATATACACCAGCACCTCCGGCCCCAGCCATCCGGCCTGCACGGCAAAATCCCCCAGAACCAAGGCTCCCAGCATGGAAAAGGAATTGGAAAGGCTGTCCGGTGTGTTCAGGGATGCCAGCTTTAATACGTCGATGAGAAATTCCACCACCAGAAGCTGACTCAGCAGGCTCAAAGACACCGGCTCCGGGGAAGACAGGAAGTTCAGCCACCCCGGCAAACGGTTCGGTTCGCTGACCATGAGATACCACGCCGGGGTAATAAATAAAGAAAGGAGAAATACCGTTACCCGCAGGACCCGGAGATAGGTGCCCACCAAGGGCGGAAAGTAATAGTCATTGGATTCCTGTGTGAAATCGAAAAAACCGGTGGGCAAAATCATCACAGAGGGGGAATTGTCCACCATCAGGACGATGCTCCCCTCCATGATGCTGGCCGCCGCCGCGTCGGGCCGCTCTGTATAGCGCACTTTCGGAAACGGATTGTACCATTGTTTAGGCCGAATGGCCTCTGCCAGACTTTCCTGGGCCATGGAGAGGGAGCGGACATCCAGTCCCAGCAGCTTGCCCCGGAGCTTCCGCAGCAGGTCCTGATCCACCTTGTCATCCAGATAGCAGAGGACCGCGTCATTATGGGTGCGGGAACCAACCTTGTGCCCCTCCATAGTGAGGTGCGGGTCCCGGATGCGGCGGCGCAGCAGCGCCATATTGGGCACCACTGCCTCTACAAAGCCGTCGTGGCTGCCCCGGAGCACCTTGCCGTCCGGCGGCTCGTGTACGCTCCGGCTGGGGTAGCCCTTGGCGTCCATCAGCGCCACCCCCGCCAGTCCCTCCACCGCCAGCAGGGATTTTCCCAAAAATACGGAGGTCACGGCGTCGGATATGTCAAAGGTGACGTTGGATTCTGAAAAGGTAATATACCGATCCAGAAAGTCCTGCATTTCGGTGAGACCCACCACGTTTTCCGGCTTCAGTGTCAGCCAGAAGGCCCCCATCCGCTCAAGGATGCTGTCGCTGCCAAAGCCGTCCACCACCCACAGCCGGGCCCGCCGTCCGCCGATCAGGTAATCCCGGCTCACCATGTCGCAGCTGCGGCCCACGCCTAAAAGGCCGTCCAGCACCCGGACGTTTTCCCGGTAATCATTCGAGATTTTTTCCATGCGATCCCTCCGTTTCTGGAGGTAGTATGTGCCGGGAATCAAATTTTATGGCAAAAAGGAACAGACCCACAAAGGTCTGTTCCTTTTACATTTTATAATGTTATGCCTTCTTCGGACGGACGGCCCGGAAAATCAGGCCAATAACCAGCCCCAGGATCGCGGGGCAGATCCAGCCCAGGCCGATGGTGGCAAAGGGCAGCGCCTTGCCCACAGTGTCGACCAAACCATTCACATGGAGCACCGCACGGAGATGATCCGGCAGAGTCCGCAGCAGATCGTAGAAGGCTGCCACCAAGGTCAGGCCGGTGACCCAGACGTACACCGCCCGGTCATGGTCAAAGAAGTGGCCCAGCAGCGCCAGCAGGATCAGGGTGATGGCCAGAGGATACAGGAACATCAGCACCGGCACAGCGTAGGTGATAATGGCGGTCAGGCCCACGTTGGCCAGCAGGAAGGAAATGCCCGTGAACACGAACACCCAATTCCGGTAGGACAGGCCCTTGGGGAACATCCCCACGAAGGTCTCCGCGCAGCTGGTGATAAGGCCCACCGCCGTTTTCAGGCAGGCCAGCGTCACGGTGGCAGCCAGCACCAACAAGCCCGCCTTGCCCAGATAGTGCTGGGCGATCTGTGCCAGCGCCGTGCCGCCGTTGGGAGCGGCTTCCAGCGCGCCCCGGCTCCAGACACCCATCAGCGTCACCAGCAGATAGATCACGCCCATCAGCAGGCAGCTAAGAATACCGGAGCGGACGGTGGTCATGGCCACGGATTCCGCCTTTTCCACACCCAAACCCTGGATCACCTGCACTACCACGATACCGAAGGCAAGGCTTGCCAGGGCGTCCATGGTGTTATAGCCCTCCAGAAAGCCGGTGAAGAAGGGCTGTGCGGCATAAGCCCCCTGAGGCTCCACCGCGCCGATGCTGGTGGTGGGATGCAGGATCGTCACGAATACCATGATCGCCAGGAACACCAAGAAGCAGGGAGTCAGGACCTTGCCCACATAAGTGAGGATCTTGCCCGGCCGCAGAGAAAGGACCAACGTCACAGCGAAAAACAGCAGAGAGAACAGCAGCAGGTAGAGCCAGCTTTTGTCATCGTGGGGCAGAATCTGCTCCAGACCCACGGTGAAGGAAGTCGTTGCGCACCGGGGAATGGCGAAAAACGGCCCGATGGTCAGATAAAGGGCGCAGGTAAAAAAGAACGCATAGGGACGGCCCACCTTATGGCTGAGGTCAAAAAGGCCGTTGCTGCGGCTGATGCCCAGAGCGGCCACGCCCAGCAGAGGCAGACCCACGCCGGTGATCAGGAAGCCAAGAACGGCCGCCCACATGTTCCGTCCGGCCACCTGTCCCATATAAACCGGGAAAATCAGGTTTCCTGCGCCGAAGAACATGCCGAACAGCATACTGGCCACATAGATGTATTCTTTAAAACTCAGTTTTTGCTTCATGGATCGATTTCTCCTCCTCGTGTTTCTTCCCTCAGAACACTGTAAACCCTAAAACAGCTCTGCCGGTTGGGAAGCTGCTTTGCCGCCTTCCGTTCGACAGCAATCGCTTCATTATAGCATCTGAATAGCTGAAAGGCAACTGAAAACACATATTTTAATGTATTTCAACGGACTGCTTGCGCTTCTTTGATTCATATGCTATTATCAGTTAGATCTATCTAACCGATATAAAGGAGTATCCTATGCGTTTTTCCACTTCTGCTTTCGCGCCCGCCTGCACATCCCCCAACCACTGCGAGGCCGATCCTCTGCGCCTCTATCCGGACGCCTCCGACGGTGAAGCCGCTGTGACCCGGTACCGGGTATTCCCCGGTATGGAGCTGGACTACCGGGATGTTCATGCCCGTGCCTGCCGGGAACTGCGGGATGGTTCCGGGGAACGGCTGGAGATCCATCACTGTCTGGAGGGGCGGGTGGAATACCGGCAAAACGGCCGCTATTTCTATCTGTCTCCGGGAGATCTGGCGGTAGCCCGCACCTCTTCCCTGCCTCCGGACAGCCGCTTCCCCACCGGCCATTACCACGGGATCACCGTCACCATTGATCCCGCTGCCGCGCCGGAGTGCCTTTCCTGTATTCTCAGCGATGTGGAGGTGCGGCCGGCTGCCCTGATGGAAAAGCTGTGCCCCGGCGGGACGGTTTTCACTGCCCGGTCCTCCCGGCGGGTAAAGCACGTATTTTCTGAGCTGTACGCCGTCCCGGAGGACATCCGCAAGGGATATTTAAAGGTAAAGCTTCTGGAACTTCTCCTATTTCTCAGCACCCTGTCCCCGGAGGATGGGCAGACTCCTCACGGCTGCACCGCCGCACAGGTATCTCTGGCGGAGCAGGTCAAAGCCCGTCTGTTGGCAGAACCAGACCGGACCTTGACCCTCAAAAGCTTATCCCAGCAGTTCAACGTCTCCGAGGCGCAGATCAAAAGCAGCTTCACCGGAGTCTACGGTATGTCTCCGGCAGCCTACGCCCGCTCACAGCGGATGCACGGCGCGGCAGCGCTGCTGCGGGAAACCGACCGGACGGTGCTGGACATCGCCTGTCAGTTTGGCTATGACAATGCCAGCAAATTCGCCAGAGCCTTCCGGGATGTGATCGGCGTTTCTCCCCGGGAGTACCGGGCCGGTGCGGAATATGACAGCTGCGCGCCCCAACTGGGCGAAAAACCGGTTTCCCTCTCGGATGCTGACGCGAAAAGGCGGATTTGACCGCAATCATACAGGAGCGGAAGTCTGACATGGACTTCCGCTTCTTCTGTTCAGGATTATTTTGCCGCATTCACTGTTTTGGAGCCGTACCCGACGTTTTGGAGCGGATACGGCTCCAAGCTTTTGATAAGATACAGTCACAGGGGTCGAGCTTCACTTTTCTTCTCCCCAGCAGTTAAGGTTATCTAACCGCAATCATCACTGCACAGGCGGACGCTTCTCACACCGGCGTGCCGCTTGTGCCGTGAGAACCGCCGTTAGCAGTCCGAGCAAGCAAGGAGGTCACGGTATGTCTGAGGAAAATCTGGTACGGCAATGTGCACCGACTCTGGCCGGGATCAAAACCGGCACCATCTTCCCCGCGCCGTTCACCTCTCTGGCAGAGCTGACGGCGGAGATCCGGGAGTTGAATCGAATTCTGGTTCCAAAGGGCCTGCGGCTGCTGCCTCTGCGCTATCAGGACCACACCGCGCTGCTGTACCTCTACCGTCCCGCTGAGCTGCGGGTGGACCTGAAGGACCAGTTGGCGGAAGCACTGCTGGCAGATGCCGGGTATTCCGGTAAAAGCAGTGAGCAGTGCGTGGCCTATCTGGCCAAGCGCTTCCGCTCCGGGGGCGAATTTCCCCACGAGGTAGGGCTGTTTCTCAGCTATCCGCCTCAGGATGTGCGGGGCTTCATCGAAAATCACGCCGTCAATTACAAGTGCGCCGGTCTCTGGAAGGTTTACGGTGACGAGGCGCTGGCCCGGCGGCTGTTTGATAAGTTCCGCAAATGCACTGATATCTACTGCGCCCTCTGGCGTGCCGGTTCCGGCATTGACCAGTTGGCCGTCGCAGTCTGATATACCAACGGTCAATGACCGATCCCGCAAGAAAGGAGATTTTTACGATGAAGAAAACCGCAGTGATTTATTGGAGCGGCACCGGTAACACCAAGCAGATGGCGGAGGCCGTTCTGGAAGGCATGAAGAGTGCCGGAGCCGAAGCCGCCCTGTTAGAAGCCGCACAGGTGGACGCTTCCACCTTCAGCGGCGTGGATGCCGTGGCCTTCGGATGCCCCGCTATGGGTTCTGAGGTACTGGAGGAAATGGAGTTTGAGCCTATGTTCTCCGCCTGCAAGAGCCATTTAAACGGCAAGAAGGTGGCTCTGTTCGGTTCCTACGGCTGGGGCGACGGCGAATGGATGCGGTCCTGGGAAAAGGACTGTGATGACGCCGGGATCAACTTGGTCTGTGAGAGCGTCATCTGTCAGGAAGCCCCTGACGGCGATACGCTGGAAGCCTGCCGCGCCATGGGCAAGCTGCTGGCGGAATAAGCCTTCAACACACCTCTATTTTTATATCTTTCCTTATTTCCTAATCTTTCCTTATTTCCTAATCTTTCCTGAAACCTTATCTTCCTATTTTTATCTTTCCTATCTTTCCTTTTTCCCCGCCGGAGATCCGCAGGTCTCCGCTGCACTCCGGACCGGATGGGGCCGGTCCGGAGTGCAAATGCCATTTTGTCTTAATCGAAAAACAGGCCGGGACTGCTGACAGCGTCCCGGTCTGTTCCCGTATCTCATACTCTGTTTTACTATGCCGGTTCAAAGTATAGCTGGCATTTGCACAAAACAGTTTTTGTAACCACGCCGATTTTCTGCGGTTTTTCCAAAAATAATTTTCCCCGTTGACAGGAGCGGACAACAGTGCTACGCTATGCCCATCGAAAACGAAACCGGAACACCGGTGACAGAAAGGAGACGCACCAACATGATCGTAACTCGCTTTGGTATGATGATGTGCATGATGGACATGGGGATGATGACCATGCCCAAGCCTTTGTGCGCCTCCGCGAAAAACCTCTCCTGTGTGTAACAGTTATGCTGTTCAGAAGGGCGGAAAGCGGCGACGCTTTCCGCCCTCTTTATTTTCGCAGCAACGAAAGAAGGATATTATGATCAAGCTGGAACATATCAGCAAGACCTTTGGAGATACCGGCGATGGGGTCCACGCCGTTAAGGACGTCTCCCTCGAGATCGGAGACGGCGAGATCTTCGGCATCATCGGCTTCTCCGGCGCGGGAAAGTCCACGCTGGTCCGCTGCATCAACCTTTTAGAGCGGCCCACCAGCGGCAGCATCACCGTCAATGGTCAGAAGCTGGCGTGGATGGAGAAGCAGTCGGACGGCAAGTCCTGTATGCGTACCGTCTCCCCTCAGGAGCTGCGGCAGGCCCGGAAAAAGATCAGCATGATCTTTCAGGGCTTCAACCTGCTGATGCAGCGGACCTGTCTGAAAAATGTCTGCTTCCCCATGGAGCTTTCCGGTGTACCCAAGGCCCAGGCTGAGAAAAAGGCGCTGGAACTGCTGGATCTGGTGGGTCTGAAGGAAAAGGCAAGTGCCTATCCCGCCCAGCTCTCCGGCGGTCAGAAGCAGCGGGTGGCCATCGCCCGGGCGCTGGCCACGGACCCGAAGGTGCTTCTCTGCGATGAGGCCACCTCCGCTCTGGACCCCACCACCACCAATTCCATCCTCGCGCTTTTGAAGGAGCTGAATCAAAAGTTGGGGGTCACGGTGGTCATCATCACCCATCAGATGAGCGTTATCGAGGAGATCTGCACCCGCGTCGCCATTTTAGACGGCGGCGAGGTGGCCGAGGAAGGCCGGGTGGAGGACATCTTCGCCCATCCCGCCACCGACGCGGCCCGCCGTCTGGTGTATCCCGGCGGCGTCAGCGCTAAGCAGTACCCCGCAGGCACCCGGGCCGTCCGGGTCTCCTTCAACGGCGGCACGGTCTACGATCCCCTTATCGCCTCCCTTGCTATTGACTGCGGCGTGAAGGTCACGATTTTAGGTGCCGACACACGCACCATCGACGGCAAGGCCTTCGGCACCATGCTCCTGCTTTTGCCGGACGATCCCAACGAGGCTGCCAAGGCTCTGAGCTACATCCGTTCCCAACCCAATATCACCGCAGAGGAGGTGGAGTATCATGCTTGAGGTCATTTCTGCATTTTGGTCGGAATACGGCGGCATCCTGCTCACCGGCACTCGGGATACGCTGGTGATGGTGCTGATCTCCACCCTGTTCGCCTATCTGCTGGGATTGCCTCTGGGCGTGGCCCTCACCGTTACCCAGCCCCACGGCATCTGCCCCAGCAAAACCGTGAATCAGATCTTAGGCTGGATCGTCAACATTGGCCGCTCCGTGCCCTTTATCATCCTGATGGTGGCCATCATGCCCTTCACCAAGCTGGTGGTTGGCACCAAGATCGGCGTCAAGGGCGCCATCGTGCCCCTGGTGGTCTCCGCCGCCCCCTTCATCGCCCGCATGGTGGAAACCTCTCTGGCAGAGGTAGACGCTGGCGTGGTGGAGGCCGCTCAGTCCATGGGCGCATCCACCTGCCAGATCATCCGGAAGGTCTATCTGCCGGAGGCCAAGCCCTCTCTGGTATTAGGCGGCGCCATTTCCATCGTGACCATTTTGGGCTACACCGCCATTGCCGGTACCGTAGGCGCCGGCGGTCTGGGCGATATCGCCGTGCGGTACGGTCACCAGCGGTTCATCACCTCGGTGATGTGGGTAACGGTGGTCATCCTGATCATCATGGTGCAGATTGTCCAGTCCCTGTTCGGCTGGCTATCCAAGAAGATCGACAAACGGCTGGATACCGGTAAACAAACAGATTTTACTCAAATCGCATTTCTGGAACATTTCCGTCATATCAAATAATCTTCTTTGTTTTCATCGCCTGTCCCCCTATGTGCACAAGGGTATTCCGGCAAGCGCTTGAAATATAAAATTCATCAATTCTGATATTCATTGGAGGAAAAAAACATGAAAAACAAGATTTTTGCCACTCTGCTGGCCTTGACGCTGGCCCTGTCCCTCACCGCCTGCGGCAGCAAGTCCGATGACTCTGCCAAGGCCGACACCACCGATGACGCGCAGACCGAGCAGCCCGCCGAGCCCCAGGAGACCGTCACTCTGAACGTAGCTGCCTCTCCCACCCCCCACGCCGAGATCCTGAAGCAGTGCGTACCCATTCTGGCCGAGCAGGGCATCGACCTGCAGATCCACGAGTACAGCGACTATGTGGTGCCCAATACCGCCGTGGAGGACGGTGATGAGGACGCCAACTACTTCCAGCACGTCCCCTATCTGGATGACTTCAACACCACCCGCGGCACTCATCTGGTGAGCGTCACCGGCGTCCACATCGAGCCCATGGGCATCTACGCCGGCAAGTCCGACTCTCTGGACAACCTGCCTGACGGCGCATCCGTGGCCGTCCCCAATGATGCCACCAACGAAGGCCGTGCCCTCCTGCTGCTGGAAGCTCAGGGTCTCATCAAGCTGGCTGACGACTCCAACCTCTCCTCTACCCCCAAGGACATCGTGGAGAATCCCAAGAACCTGACCTTCACCGAGGTGGAAGCCGCTACCATCCCCAGCATCGCCAGCGAGGTGGATCTCGCCGTCATCAACTCCAACTATGCGCTGGGCGCCGGTCTGAACCCCGTTGAGGACGCTCTGGCTCTGGAATCCTCCGACTCCCCCTATGTGAACGTGCTGGTCTGCAAAGAGGGCAACGAGAACAACGCCGCCATCCAGGCTTTGGCCGAGGCCCTGCACTCCGACGCCGTGAAGAACTACATCGCCGAAAACTTTGACGGTGCCGTCATCGCCGTTGACTAAATCTTCCAGCCTATATCATGAGGACCTCCGGCTCTGCCGGGGGTCCTCAGCGTATTACGCATTTTTCGCTGCCCTGCTCCGGCAAAAAGGGCAGAGTCCTCCTTCAGAAAAAGGGGTATTTGCGAGGGAAATCTTTGCTGGTTTCCTTCCGATTTTCAACACGAACCACCGTATGCGGGCTACGAGGCTCGAACTCGCTTCCCGGCATCCCGCGAATTGCGTTCCGCAATTCGCAGGAACCCTACCTCACCTCTGATTAAAATGCGCTTCGCGCATGGGTGTCGGTATCGAGTTCTTTCCGTCTAACGAAAAAAATCAGGGCATCCAAATCGGATGTCCTGATTTACTCTGGAGCGGGCTACGAGGCTCGAACTCGCTTCCCGGCATCCCGCGAATTGCGTTCCGCAATTCGCAGGAACCCTACCTCACCTCTGATTAAAATGCGCTTCGCGCATGGGTGTCGGTATCGAGTTCTTTCCGTCTAACGAAAAAAATCAGGGCATCCAAATCGGATGTCCTGATTTACTCTGGAGCGGGCTACGAGGCTCGAACTCGCTACCTCCACCTTGGCAAGGTGGCGCTCTACCAGATGAGCTAAGCCCGCGGAACAAAAAGTATTATAGCAAGGCCTCCCCGTTCTGTCAAGCATTTTTTACATTTTTTTCAATAGTTTTTTCGATGTCTTTCAAAGAGCCTATCACGGCGCCTGTTCTGTTGAAGATGCCTCCGATTCCGTCGGAGCATCCGACTGCGCCGCAGCCGCCTGCTCTGCTTGATACGCCTGAATTTCTTCCTCCGTGGGCTTGAGTAGGAATTCGATGATCCCCACTGGGTCGGTTTCCGGATAGTAATGGACGATCCAGACCGCTTCCTCCCGGGTTCCCCGCTCCTGCCGCACCTGCTGAACCTCCTGCGCCACCTTCTCCCGGCTGTCTGCCTGCCAATAGCCCATGCGGACCACCAGTTCCGTCCGGCCACCGTCCAGCGCCGCTTCCAGCAAATCACCAAGCGCACTGACGCTGGAGGCGCTGACGATGGTCTGCATCTGCTCCGCCGTGCGGCGATATCCGATCTGAAGGTCCGCCTCAAAGCAGCTCCGCTGGGGCTGGCTGATATAGGTGATGTACTCCACGGCATAGGCTCCCAGCGGGGTCTCCTGCTGAACCTCCTGTGCCGCCTTTTCCAATTCCTCCAACGCAGTTTGTTCGTCCGGGAAATTATACAGCCGCAGCGACGCGGTTTCTGTGTGCTGACCGATGAGAATCAGCAGATCGTTGACCATATCCTGCCGGTTTTCCGCCCGCAGGGTAGCGGCGGCCTCACTTTCCCAGAACTTGCTGCTGTGAGGCTCCGATGTGGTATAGGAGCGCTCCAGAAGAGAGGCGCAGCCTGTCAGCAGGCCCAGCGCCAGTCCCGCCGCCGCCAGTCGATATACCTTCATTCGCGCCCCTCCTTTTTTAAATCGTTTAATAGCCCAGATCCTGATCGATGAGGACCACTTCCATCTCCATGTTGGCTACGGCCTCCCACAGGACCACCAGGCCCCGGCAGATCCGCTCCGGGCTCTTGCAGTCATAGCAGCGATCTCCATGAACGGCGCAGGGCGTTTTCCGGCCCAGCCGCTGGGCATTCTTCGGTGCGGCAATGTTCCGCGCCCGCCAAAGGGCCTCTTCGTAGGTGGGGGCCAGCTTGTTCCGACCCACGATGAACCAGACCTTCTTGTGGCCGTACAGGGACGACGCCACCCGGTTGCCGTTGCCGTCGATGTTGATGAGTTCGCCGGTCTCTGCCATGCCGTTGACAGAGGTGATATACATATCCGCCGTCATGGCCTCTCTGCGGGGGTCCTCCGCCGACTCCGGACGCCAGTGCCAGAACACCCGGTTGTGTCCGGACAGCTTTTCGTAAAGGCCCATCTGCTCCGCCGTGACGGAGCCGCCGATGCCCACAGATACGCCGTCAATGGAGCGATCCAGATAGTCCGCGGCCTCCTCCGCCGTGGCAAACGTACTGACGCGGAACCGCTTGGATTCCAGATTTTTTTTGACCGTTGTAAAATTCGTCATGGAAACTGCCTCCTTATAATTCCTTCTGATACTCGCCGAAGCCCTCGCCCAGCACGTCATGGGCGTCGCAGACGATCAAAAATGCCGCCGGGTCCGCCTCATGGACGATCTCCTTGATCTCCACGATCTCCCGCTGGCGGAAGGCCACCATCAAAACGTGCTTTTCGCTGCCGCTGTACGCGCCGGTGGCATTGAGGATGGTCACGCCCCGGTCATAGGCCAGAATAGCGTCGGAGATCTTCTGCCAGTGATTCGAGATGATGTAGGCCACCTTGGAAGCATTCAGGCCGTAGAGCACCGTGTCCATAACCTTGCTGGACACATACAGGGCCACCGCGCCATAGAGAGCCGTTTCCAACCGCTGAAAGGCGATGGCCGTCAATGCCAGTACCACACCATCCGGGATCAGTATCAGCTTGCCCATAGGAAGCCACGGAAATTTCAGCTTCAGCAGGCGGGCCACGATGTCCGTACCGCCGGTGGTAGCCCCCTGAGAAAAGACGATGCCCAGTCCCGCACCCATCATAGCGCCGCCGCAGATGGAGGCCAGCATGGGATCCATCGGGGAGAATGTATACAAAAGGGCGATACCGTCCATCGCCAGCGAGCTGACCGTCATGGAAAACAGGGACGAGGCCAGCAGGTGAAAGCCGATGAACTTCCATCCGGCCAGAAACAGCGGGACATTCAGGAGGATCGTGCCGATACCTACGGAAAGAGCCGGGAACAGGACATTCAGCACTTGGGCCAGGCCGGTGATGCCGCCCATACCCACGGCGTTAGCGGCAAAAAACCAGTCGAAGGACAGTGCGAAGATCACAGAGCCCACTGTTATAATGCCATAGCTTCTCAGTTGTTTTTTCAAATGGATTTCTCCCTATCTTTATCTATTCGCCCGGAACACGGCCTTACAGCAGGCTGATCTGCTGATCCTCAGAATCCTCTTCTTTGACCAAAGCGCCGGCGGCGGGAATGGCCCGCACCCGGTAGCGGGTCCGGTTGGTGATGGCGGTTTCCTCAGAGAGCATTACCGTTTCCAGATGGTACTTGGGCTTCAACGTCATCACCGCCACGCCCTGAGCGGAACGGGTGGTCTTGGGAGCCAACAGCGCCGTGTGGAAGATCAGGCAGCGAGGTTCGTTGGAATACACAGCCAGTTCACAGTCCTCATCCAGACGGCGGATGCAGGCCAGAGGCGACTTGTCGGAATAGGCGCCGGTGAGCTTCCGGCGGTTGGAGGCAGTCTGATACGCCTTCATCTCGATCCGGGCCACCTTGCCGTTTTCATAGAAGAACAGCAGGCTTCCAGCGTAGTCTACCCCCGGCAGCACCAT
>ERZ1673743.1374-NODE-1374-length-27120-cov-20.074155_pt1 | contig 27120 bp, 26 predicted proteins | sample MGYA00580197_ERZ1673743 | MGnify/ENA primary metagenome ERZ1673743 (study PRJEB41218, sample SAMN15661795) | gut metagenome | host: Homo sapiens | place: Canada: London | collected 2015-08-20/2019-03-30 | study: EMG produced TPA metagenomics assembly of...
GGCGGTCGAGCAGCAGCGACAGCACCTGGAAGTGGTAGTTCTGCTCGTTGCCCACGACGTAGATCATCTTGTCGATCGGGTAGTCGATGAAGCGCATCTTGGCCGTGCCGATGTCCTGGGTCATGTAGACCGAAGTGCCGTCGGCGCGCAGCAGCAGCTTGTGGTCGAGACCCTCGGCGGTGAGGTCGGCCCACACCGAGCCGTCGTCCTTGCGGTACATCTTGCCTTCCTCGAGGCCCTTGAGCACCAGGTCCTTGCCTTCGAGGTAGGTCTGCGACTCATAGTATATCTTGTCGAAATCGACGCCCATGCGGCGGTAGGTCTCGTCGAAGCCGGCGTAGACCCACGAGTTCATCTTCTCCCACAGCGCGCGCACCTCGGGGTCGCCGGCCTCCCAGCGGCGCAGCATCTCGCGCGCCTCGGCCATCAGGGGCGACTGGGCCTCGGCTTCATCCTTGCTGAGGCCTTTCTGCTCCATCAGCTCGGCCACTTCTGCGCGGTAGTGCTTGTCGAAAGCCACGTAGAAATCGCCGATGAGGTGGTCGCCTTTCATGCCGCGGCTTTCGGGTGTGGCTCCTTCGCCCCACTTCTGCCAGGCGAGCATCGACTTGCAGATGTGGATGCCGCGGTCGTTGACGATATTGGTCTTCACGACGCGGTTGCCGCAGGCTTTAAGTATTTCCGAAAGGCTGTAGCCCAGCAGGTTGTTGCGCACGTGGCCCAGGTGAAGGGGCTTGTTGGTGTTGGGCGACGAATACTCGACCATCACCAGCGGGCTGTCGGCTGTAGCTTCGCGGAATCCGTAGCGGCCGTCGGCGGCGATGGCGCGGAGTACGCCGTTCCAGAACGCGGGCTCGATGACCAGGTTCAGGAAGCCCTTGACCACGTTGAAGCGGGCCACAGCCGGCTCGTTGTCGACAAGCCATTGGCCGATCTCGGCGCCAACGGCCTCGGGGGCCTTGCGGGCGGCTTTCACCCACGGGAAGACCACGATGGTCATGTTGCCTTCGAATTCCTTGCGCGTGGCCTGAGGTACGATCGACGAAGGATCGGCCTGAATGCCGTATAAGCTCTCAACTGCTTTTGCTACAGCGGATTGTATGATTTTCTCGATTGACATATACCTTAAAAACACTTTTCAACCCACAAAGATACGAAAAATCCGCGGTATAAGCAACAGAGGCCGGCGATTCACCGGCCTCTGCCTGATGGCTGAAACAGTTGCGACGGTTGTGCGTGCCGGAGATTATTCCTTGGATTTGTCGCGGAAGTAGAGGGCGACGGGCGAGCCGCAGAAGTCCCAGTGCTCGCGGATCTTGTTCTCGAGGTAGCGGCGGTAGGGCTCCTTGACCCACTGGGGCAGGTTGCAGAAGAAGATGAAGGTGGGTATCTGCGCGCCCTTGAGCATGGTGATGTACTTGATCTTGATGAACTTGCCCTTGTTGCTTGGCGGCGGGAAGGCGGCGATGTCCTCCTGCAGCGTTTTGTTGAGCACCGAGGTGGGCACGACGCGACGGCGGTTTTTGTAGACCTCGACGGCGGTTTCGATCACCTTGTAGATGCGCTGCTTGGTGACGGCCGAGGCGAATATCACCGGAAAGTCGGTGAACGGGGCGAAACGCTCGCGGATGGCAGCCTCGAAGTGCTTGATGGACGCCTGCGACTTGTCGGCGGCGATGTCCCATTTGTTCACTACGACCACCAGGCCCTTGCGGTTCTTCTGTATGAGCGAGAATATGTTGACGTCCTGTGCCTCGATGCCGCGCGTGGCGTCGATGACGAGGATGCAGACGTCCGAAGCCTCGATGGCGCGGATCGAGCGGATGACGGAGTAGTACTCGATGTCCTCGTTGACTTTGGTCTTCTTGCGGATGCCGGCGGTGTCGACCAGATAGAAGTCGAAGCCGAACTTTTCGTATCGGGTGTAGATGGAGTCGCGGGTTGTTCCGGCGATGTCGGTGACTATGTGGCGGTCCTCACCCATGAAAGCGTTGATTAGCGACGACTTGCCGGCGTTGGGGCGGCCTACGATGGCGAATTTGGGTATGTCGGCCAGTTCGGCGCTCTTGTCGGGATCGTCCTGCGGCAGGTCCTTCACGACCAGGTCGAGGAGGTCGCCGGTGCCGTAGCCGTTTACGGCCGACACGGGCACGGGATCGCCCAGCCCCAGCGAATAGAATTCGGGCACGTTGTAGAGCCATTCGTTTGAGTCGACCTTGTTGGCCACAAGTATGACCGGCTTGCGGCTCTTGCGCAGGATCTCGGCCACGTGGTCGTCGAGGTCGGTCGTCCCGTTCATGGCGTCGACGCAGAAGAGGATCACGTCGGCCTGCTCGATGGCCAGGTTGACCTGGCGGTTGATCTCGGCCTCGAAAATGTCGTCGGAGTTGACTACCCAGCCGCCGGTGTCGACGATCGAGAATTCGGTTCCGCACCACTCGACCTTGCCGTACTGGCGGTCGCGTGTGGTGCCGGCGGTCGGGTCGACGATGGCCGTGCGGGTCTGTGTGAGGCGGTTGAAGAGGGTTGATTTGCCGACGTTCGGCCGGCCGACTATGGCTACGAGCATATCAATAGGTGGTCTTGGTTCAGGGATGCAAAGTTACTAATTTTTATTCAATGTAGCCAAAGGCTTTGAGCTTGTTTTCGCGGTTGCGCCAGTTGGGCTCGACCTTGACAAACAGTTCCAGATAGACACGCTTGCCGAAGAATGTCTCGATGTCCTTGCGGGCCTCGGTGCCGACGCGCTTGAGCATGGATCCTCCCTTGCCGATGAGGATACCCTTCTGCGAGTCGCGTTCGACATATATCACGGCCATTATGTGGATCGAATTTTCCTTTTCCTCGAATTTTTCGACGATGACCTCGGCGGAGTAGGGCACTTCCTTGTCGTAGTTGAGCAGGATTTTCTCGCGGATGATCTCGGTGACGAAGAAGCGGGCAGGCTTGTCGGTCAGGGCATCCTTGCCGAAATAGGGCTCGCCCTCGGGGAGCAGCTCCACGATGCGCTTCATCAGGGCCTGTACGTTGAAGCCTTCCTTGGCCGAGGCGGGGATGATTTCGGCGTTGGGCAGCAGGGTGTGCCAGCGTTCGACGATCTCCTCGAGCTGCTTCTGGTCCTTGAGCAGGTCGATCTTGTTGATCACCAGCAGCACCGGTATCTTCTCGGCGGCCACGCGGGTCAGGAAGTCGGCGTTCTTGGTCGGGTCTTCTACCACGTCGGTGACGTAGAGCAGGATGTCGGCGTCGGTCAGGGCGCCCTCGCTGAACTGCAGCATGCTCTCCTGGAGCTTGTACTTGGGCTGGAGAACGCCGGGAGTGTCGGAGAACACGATCTGGTATTCGGGCGTGTTGACGATGCCCATGATGCGGTGGCGCGTGGTCTGCGCTTTGGAGGTGATGATCGACACACGCTCGCCCACGAGGTCGTTCATGAGAGTCGACTTGCCTACGTTGGGGTTACCCACTATATTTACAAATCCTGATTTATGTTTCTGTTCCATGTCAAGTTATGTTTTGTTGTGAAAAGGCGGCGCTAACCGGCCGCGGTCAGTTACTTTATAACAACTCAGGGCTGTCAAAAGTTAGTTTCAGCCAGGCGCCGCAGGTACAGCGGGGCTTCGGGGCCGAGATTGAATATCAGGTCGAGTATGCTCAGCGAGGGGATGAAGCCTAATGCGGCTGAACGCACCTGGAAGTAGGGCGGCATGTCAGCGGAGGAGAAGGAGGCCCGGCGCAGGTCAATGATGCGGCCCGGGATCGGAGATTCAGCGTCGGCCGGGGCGGCCGGGGCGGCGGCCGGGCGCCATTCCACGCAGGTGTCTATGCCGAGGAAGTCGCGCACGGCCGTATCGGCTCGGCGCGCGAGTTCGAGCACCGAGGGTGGTTCGGAACCGGGCGGGGCTATGACGGAGGCGAAGCGGTCGGCGACGAACTCGAAGTAAGGTGTGCGTCCGTAGGCGCTTTCAAGAGTGACGCGGTGCACGTGCCACCACTGGCCGTGGTCCGACACGGCGGCGTCGGCCCATGTTGGCGCGGCCGCTGAGATGGTGTGGGGGCGCTGCACGGGCACCGTCAGCGCCAGCGGGCCGCGCACGTCGGCTATGTCGTAGCGGTGTACTTCCTTGCGCCGCTTGTCGTAGCGCACGGCGGTGTCGACCACGGCGCGGCCGTGGCAGGCCATGGCCGCGTAGTAGAGCGGCGGCGCGAACAGCCGCGGCGGCAGCACTACCGTCGAATCGGGATGCAGGATCAGCGGCGAGCTGGCGCCGTCTGTTGCCGTGGAGTTCATTTGTCGGGATTGGCGTCGCGCAGGATGCGGTTCCAGCGGATGCCGCCGTTGAAGAGACTGCGCTCGCGGTCGAACGATACGAGTACCATCACGGGCGAGCCTACGATGTGGTCCTCGGGCACGAATCCCCAGAAGCGCGAGTCCTGCGATGCGTCGCGGTTGTCGCCCATCATGAAGTAGTAGTCCATGCCGAAGGTGTACGTGTCGCGGGGGGTGCCGTCGATGTATACCTTGCCGTCATCTGACAGGTAGGCGTCGGTGTGGCCCTCGTAGTTGCGGATGCAGCGGTTGTAGATGGCCCAGGCCTGTGGCGTGAGGCGGATCGTGGCGCCCTTTTTCGGGATCCACAGGCCGCGGTCGCCGCCATAGTTGCTCAGTGTCCAGCTGTCGCTGACACCGGCCGGGAACAGGAAGTTGTCGGCTCCGACGGTCGGGAAGACGGTGTTGAATTTGACCACGTCGTTGATGAATCCCCGGCGCTTGAGCTCGGTCAGGTTGTCGGCAGTGAGCGGCAGGGCATATATGTACTGCGACGACAGGGCCGAGGGCAGATCCTCGACCAGGAAGGCTCGCTCGGTCTCGCTGAAATTGAGCTTGGTCAGGTCGCTGGGAGTGATTTCGAGTTCCTTGAGCAGGTCGTCGTCGAAGAGGCGGTCGGAGGTGAACAGATATGTGAACTGCACGTGCTGCGGATACGGCTGCGGGCGCCCGTCGATGTAGATGGTGTCGCCGGAGATGCGCAGGCGCTCGCCCGGCAGGCCTACGGCGCGCTTGACGAAGTTCTGGCGGCGGTCGACGGGACGGTACTTGGCCTTGCCGAATATCTCGGGATGGGCGTAGACATATTCGCGGCCGTGCTTGAAGAGCAGATAGTAGTAATATTCGGCCGATTCCTCGGTCTTGGTCATGACTGTGTCGCCGGCCGGGAAGTTGAACACGACGATGTCGCCGGTCTCGACGTTGCGGATACCCTTTAGGCGGTGGTATGAGTTGGCGGGAGCGTCAAGATAGCTGTCGCAGCCAAGAATTGGAAGCGTGTTGTGTACCAGCGGGAAGTTGACCGGAGTCATAGGCACGCGGGGGCCGTAGAGCATCTTGTTGACCCACAGATAGTCGCCCGTGAGCAGCGTCTTCTCGAGCGAGGAGGAGGGGATCTGGTAGTTCTGGCCCACGAAAGCGAAGATGAAGTAGACCAGGATCAGGGCGTAGACGATGGCGTCGACCCAGCCCATGAGCGTGCGGGTGACGTTGTTTTTGCTCTTCTTCCACCAGGTGAAGGGTATGAAGCCGGTGATGTAGATGTCAAAAAGCAGGAGCCAGCCCAGCAGGAACCACCAGTTGCCGAGCCACGCCACCCAGAGCAGGTAGATGACCGACACGATGGCGAAGCGTATCCAGCGGGTCTTCTTGTTTTCTTTTATGCGCCGCGCGAGGTCGGCCTTGAAGTCGTAGTTCTCAGACATTCTTGAATTTCATTTTTTTGATTTTACAGCGGTTTGCGCCAGGCGCGGCGGCGCCGGTGCTGGCGGCGTTCGAAGTATTCCCACTGGCGCTGGACGTTTTCGTTGCCCTCGAGCTCGAGGTTTGATTCGGCGTACTTGTAGCCGTTGTCGCGGAATGCCGGGATCAGGTCGGCGAAGAGCAGAGCGTTGACGCCCTTGCTCTGATATTCAGGCTTTACGGCGACGAGCAGCAGATCCACGACGTCGACTTTTCCGCGTATGGCCTGCAGCAGGTGGTACCATCCCAGGGGGAAGAGGCGCCCGTCGGAGCGTCGCAGTGCCTGCGACAGCGACGGCATAGCGATGCCTACGGCCACGAGGCGGTCGTCGCTGTCGACCACGATGCTCAGGTCGTCGAGGCGCAGGATGCCCAGATATTCCTTGATGTAGTGGTCGATCTCGGCCGGTGTCAGGGGCGAGTAGCCGTAGAGGTCGGCGTAGGCCTCGTTGATGAGTTCGAAGAGAGCCTTGCCGTAGTCGTCGCGCAGCTTGTTGCGGTTGGTGTACTTGACGGTGCGGAGCCCGTACTTGCGGGCGATGATGTCGGCGATGCGCTTGTGCTTCTCGGGAATTGCATCGGGCACCTTGATGCGGTATTCTACCCAGTCGGCGTCCTTGACGAAGCCCATACGCTCCATGTGCTCCTTGTAGTAAGGGTAGTTGTAGATCGTGGCCATGGTGCCCATCTCGTCGAAACCTTCGATGAGCATACCTTCATGGTCGAGGTCGGAGAAGCCCATCGGGCCTACGATCGACTCGCAGCCCTGTTCGCGGCCCCATTTGCAGACCGCGTCGAAGAGGGCGTCGACCACTTCGGTGTCGTCGATGAAGTCGACCCATCCGAAGCGCATCACATAGCTGCCGTTCTTTTTGTTGACCAGGTCGTTGATGATGGCGGTGATGCGGCCCACGGGCTTGCCGTCGCGGTAGGCCATGAACAGCTGGGCGCGGCAGTGCTCGTAAGCGGGGTTCTTGTCGGGCATCAGAGTGGCTATCTCGTCGACGACCAGCGGCGGTACGAAGCAGGGGTTGCCTTTGTAGAGGTCGATGCCGAAGCGGACGTATTTCCGGACTTCGCCGCGCGTGGGATGCAGGGCTTTTATCGTGACTGACATGTGATTCGGTTGTTGGTTTGTCGGTTGACGTATTATGTTGGGAATTGGCGGCCCCGCGGCTCATGCTGGTGTGCCCGGAGCGGGGCTCCATGGCGAGGCAAGCCACAGCAGCAGCACGACCATCACGGCCAGGAAGATGATGATGGCCAGGTAGAGGCGGTTGGAGCGGCGGCCGGCCAGCGCGAAGCGCAGCTGCTGGGTGTCGCGGTAGCGGCGTGTCGGGTCGGGGTCGAGACAGCGCTCGGCCACCTTGCGCAGCGTCGGATCCTCGTGCTCGGTGGCGTCGAGTACCTCTTTCAGCACCAGGCCGTAGCTGTAGATGTCGTCGGAGGTGTCGGCCGGGGTGAGCGCCTTGCGCTGCTCGAAGCCTACGTCGATCAGCTTCAGGTTGCCGATGTTTTCGGTGAAGATGATGTTCTCGGGCGTCAGCGGATGGTGGGCCAGATGGTTGGTCTGGATATACTCCATGGCATCGACGAGCTGGCGCCGGAGCTTGTCGACATGCGCGGCCGTGACCTTGTGCTCGCGGATGAGCTTGCGCAGAGAATCGCCGTAGACATCGTCGGTGATGATGCACAGTCCCAGACCGGGCACTTCCTCGATGTCGTTGATCATGATGATGTTGGGATGTGCCAGATTGTAGCGCACGTCGAATTCGCGCTCCAGCATCTCCTGCATCTCGGCACTGTCCTTGTACTGCGGCTTCAGGGTCTTGAGCATCACCCATTTGCCGAATTTCTTGGCAGTGTACACGTCGTAGAACTCCTCGTCCCACTCGGGCAGGTGTTCAATCTCGGTCCATCTTTGTCGCTCTGTCATCTGAGGTCGGTTGCATAAGTTCAAATCAGCCACAAAGTTAGTAAAAAACTATTATATTCTAAAATTTTTTGCGCAACGCGCTTGTTTACAGCGTACAATGGCAGGGGGTACTCTATTTTTTATAAATGTGATGGCGCAATGTCAGGATTTTTCGCTAACTTTGCACTGAAAATGCGCCGCCTGGTATGACTCCGGCGTCCTGAACGATTATAATCCATTGGGTGATACACGAATACAACGGCCTCTCGATCTGCTGCCCGAGCCTACGCTCAGGCGGCTTCCCTGGTATCTGGCCTACGTGACGACTCTCAATGCCGAGGGCGTGGAGTACGTGTCGTCGACCCGCATCTCGGGCGACCTGCACGTGGATGCCTCGCAGATAGCCAAGGATCTGTCGTTTCTCAACATAAAGGGCAAGACGCGCATCGGCTACGAGGTGGCTTCGCTCGAGACCACGCTGAGGTCGTTTCTGGGCTTCAACTCGAGGCATTCGGCCGTGATGGTAGGTGTCGGCTCTCTCGGCGCGGCTCTGATGCAGGATAGCGGCCTGGGGCGCTACGGGCTCAGCATAGTGGCCGGCATCGACATCAACCCCGCCATAATCGACACTCGCATAGCCGGCATTCCCGTCTACGGTCCGGGCCGCCTGGCCGGCCTCGTCCGCGAGCTCGACATCACCATCGGCATCCTTGCCGTACCCGTCGAGAGCGCTCAGGCTGTGGCCGACGAACTTGTGGCCGCCGGAGTGCGCGCGCTGTGGAATTTCACACCCACGCGCATCCGCGTCGCCGAGGGAATTGTCGTAACCAACACTTCCATCTACTCCCATCTGGCTGTGATGTACAACCGCCTGGCCATCTCACAGCACCACCGCGAGCAATGAAGATCCTGCGTCTCGATTCACCGTCGCCCGAGTGCCGTCCCGTTCTGATGGCCGACTCAGCCTGGCGCCCCGACCGCCGGCCGCTCTTCCTGCCCGGGGTCGGACCCCTGACGGTCGAGATCCGCGCCGCCGTGCGCATCGACCGCCTGGGCAAGTGCATCGGCCGCCGCTTCGCGCCCCGCTATATCGGCGCCGCCACCCTGGTGTCGTATCTCAGCGGCGGCAACCTCACCTGCTACAGCGACGACACCCTCGTTCACGGCCGCTGGATCGAGCTGTCCGACCTTCCGGCCGAAGATGCAGTCCTGAACCCCGACTTCGGCCTGGCCGCCGACGCCCTGGCCCGCATTTCGGCCGACACCACTTTCAAGACCGGCGATGTCATCGTCCTGCCCGGCGCCGTCGACTCCTTCAGCCCCGCGATCGGGCAGCGCGTCAGATATGGCGCCGACTCATCCGATCCGATTCTCGAATTTACCGTCAAGTGACATTTCCCGCAATAATCTCTCCAATCATTTCCGTACGTGTTATGAAAAGCCGTCTGATCACATTTCTGCTATTCCTGCTTGCCGCCGGGGCTCCAGCGCTCCGGGCTTATCCCACTTCCTACTATACCACCTCATCGCGTCTGAGCAGCGGACATTGGGTCAAGATCGCCACCGATGCCGAGGGCATCTATCAGTTCACATACGACCAGCTCAAGGCAATGGGCTTCGACGATCCGTCGAAAGTGCAGGTCTACGGCTACGGCGCCACACAGTTCGCCGACAATCTGTTCACGACCCGCGCCCCCGACGATATCAAGCCGACGGCCACCCTCCATACTGCCGACGGCCGCATCCTGTTTTTCGGTCAGGGCGACGTGTCGGTCTGGGTCAACTCGGTCACCGGCAGCGAGGCATCGCGCTTCAATGTACGCCGCAACTACTACGACACCCGCTCATATTACTTTCTGAGCGACTCTGAAGGCGCCGCGGCTCTGCCCTGCAAGAGCGAGACGCAGGCCTCGGCCGACCTCGCTCCGCTCGACTTCCATTTCCATCTCGATTACTTCGAGGACGAGGTCCAGACTCCCATCAACGGCGGCGTCGGCTATCACGGTGCCGAGGTCAAGGCCGGCGACAACATCCCCTACAGCGTGCGCATCCGCAACTTCAGGCCGACCGATGCTTATTCCAACGGCATATTCAACTACTTCGTAGCCATCTCGGCCAAGAGTTCCGTCAAGCTGTCGGTCACTATGGAGGGCGAAGCTGATAAGGAGTCCGAGTACCACACCTCGGCCTGGTCGATCGCTGACGGCGAGTACACCGCTTACAATGATGCCCGCGGCTCTCTGACATTTACAGGCTCCGAGTCGAAGCCGCTCGCCGACACCGAACTCAGGTTTACCGTCGACATCCCCTCAGTAACGCTCCGCTATGCCGCTCCCGACCGCGCGGCAGTGCGTTATCCCCGTGCCAACATCATCGATGACACCGATCCGATGCTCATCATCAACTATCCCCGCGCCGAATCGCAGGAGGGCCGTCAGGTCGTCTTCTCGGAAGTAAACTCGGCCGATGAGCTGATGGTATGGTGTATCGACAACCTCACCGAGATCGCGGCCTATCCGACCTCCTACGACGCCGGGTCGCGCACTCTGTCGTACGTCCTTCCCGAGAGCTACACGCGCCGCAGCGTGGTCTTCCGGCCTTCTGCTACATATCCCGCGCCTACGGTCGTCGGCGACGTCCCCGCGCAGAACCTCCACGGCTCCGCTACGCCCGACATGCTCATCATCACCGTGCCGGAGTATCTCGAGCCGGCGCGACGCCTGGCCGAGGCACACACCGTCTACCAGGGCCTGTCGGTGAAGGTTGTGCTGCAGGACGAGATTTTCAATGAGTTCTCATCCGGCGCCCGCGACGCCATGGCCTACCGCCGCTATGCCAAGATGTACTACGACCGTCGTCCCGAGAAGTTCAGGTACATGCTCATATTCGGCCCCTGCAACTACGACAACCGGTCGATCGAGGTGGCTCACCTCGACCGCGTGCTCACCTACCAGAACACGCTCGAACGCCAGTCGGCCAGCACCATCACCAACTATGCGTCGGACAACTATTTCGCCATGCTCGCCGACGACTACAACCATGACAATATCCATCTGCGCGCCTACAGCATCGCCGTGGGCCGCGTGCCGGCCACTACGCCCGCCCAGGCCAACGACTATGTCGACAAGGCCATCCGGCACCTGCGCTCGGCGCCCGACTACCGCGCATACGGCCGCGCGCTGCTCTGCGCCGGCGAGGGCGACCGCAACACTCACCTCAACCACTCCGTCGAAGTGGCCGACACCATGCGCACATACCGCCCCGACTTCACGTTCATCAACGTGCCCGACCAGCTCTATCGCGAGAGGGGAATCGACGTGGCCAACAGCGCCTACCGCGACATCGTGCGTCAGGAACTCCAGCGCGGTGTAGGTTATTTCACCTACAGCGGCCACGGCGATCCCAACTTCATCGGCGACCAGCATCAGTGGGACCGAACCTTAGCTGCGTCAGTGAAGTACGATGTGATGCCGATGGTCATGTTCTCGAGCTGCGACCAGTACTGCTACGACCGAAACCTCAATTGTCTCATCGAAGCGATGCTCTTCGCTCCCGAAGGCGGCTGTCTCGCCGGCGTGGGTGCTTCGCGCAGCGTATACATCTCATACAACCAGCTGTCGTGCGTGTCGCTGGCACGCGCCTATGCCGAGGCCCGTCCGGGCGACACCTACGGTGACATTTACGTCCGCTCGCGGCAGCACGTGCTGCAGATGCGCGCCGACGGTAAGATCCCGACGCCCGACGAAGCCCTGGTCAACACACTGATCTATAATCTGGCCGGAGATCCGGCTCTGCCGGTCTACGCGCCCGAATGCTCGGCTGTCGTGGCTGAGATCGACGGCCGCGATCCGGCCGACGGCGCCATCGAGGTGAAGCCCCTGAAGCCATTCCACGTCAAGGGCTCTGTCACCGGCGCCGACGGCAGCACCGACACCGGCTTCAACGGTAAGGTCACCGTGCGCATCCTGGCTGCACCGGTCACTGCCGAGACATACAATACCCGCAATGAGGACAACTATGAGCCGGCCACCGTCACCCAGCAGTTCGTAACGCTTGTCGACGTCGAGACTGACGTCCGCGACGGCCGTTTCGACGCCGTCATAAACTCTCCCGTGCCGTCGCCCGTAGGCGACAACCGGCTGATTGTATATGCTATCGACGACGCCACAGGCCGCACCGCCCTCGCATCGCTCTCCGCCTTTACCGTCGGCGATTTCGTTCCTGACGACTATACCGAGGCCGACTTCGCCGCTCCCGAGATCATTCAGTTCTATGCCGGCGACGCCGACTTTGTCTCGGGATCCGAGATGCAGGCCGTGGTGCCCGTCACCGCTGTCATCGACCCCTCGGTCTGCGGCCTCGACTTCAGCGAAAACGGTATCGCCACGCGTACGTCGATCTCCGTCGACGGTCTGCGCACCGTCGATCGCCTCGACCGCTTCGTCCGCCGCAACGACGACGGCACCGTGACACTCGCCACCACTGTCGACGGCCTCTCCGAGGGTGTCCACTCGCTCACGCTCACCGTGGTCAGCAACGCCGGGCGCCTCGACCGCTCGACCATCGACTTCGTCGTCGTAAGCCGCCTCGACCGTCCTTCGGTCGAGACTGACGACGCCCTGGCCCGTGAAAGCGCCACCTTCGACCTCACTCCGGCCACCGGCAGCGCCAACACCCTGCTCATCACCGACAGCCACGGCAACACCGTGCGCCGCGTCTCCGGCGTTAAATTCCCCTACACCTGGGACCTCAACGACACGGCCGGCAATCCCGTCGCCGACGGTCAGTACACCGTCACGGCCCTCATCCGCGACGGCCAGGACTACACCCACTCCTACCCCGCAACGGTCGTCGTCCTGCGCTGACCCGCCCCGCGCCACAACACACTAGAGAGGCTGCCCCGAATCCCGAGGCAGCCTCTCCTATGTTGTGGAAGTGATGGAAGATCAGAGGACTTTGACGCGGCGCTTTTGCCCATATATGGGCCGTGGATGTTGTAGACCTCCCCTCACGTAATACAGCTCAGGAGGGTGTTACAGAACTTATTACAGCTGCCGAGTACGGAAATAAAGAATGGAAGTAATAAATACTGGAGTTTGTTCAGAGTGAGCGGCTTATTCTTCGATTTCCTCCAAGTCAAAGAACAAGAGCTTTGTGTAATCGGTGTCTGCTTCTTTGCTCAAAGGGAGAAAGTTGTTTTTCAGATAAAAAGGGACTGCGTCTGAATATGCATCCACGGTCAGAAATCGGCATCCCGTCTTGTTGTCTATGACGAAATAGGATTTGATAAAGTCAAGGATAAAAGTTCCCAGCGATTGGCCTTTGGCTGAGACATCAATTCCGAGACGGCAGATTTTAGCAGCCGGATAACTTTTCAGGCGCTTTTCGTTTATGAAACGTTTCTTGCGGAAGCGGTTGAACTCAGTCTTGTTTTCAAAATCGGATATCGAAACACGGTCATTGGCGAGGCTGAAGAACCCTGCCACTTTGTGAGAATCGCGAGTTTCGATAACATAGCTAACTGCCAGACGAGCTTGACGATATACCACAGATTCATTGAGGATGAAATCGTTAAGGTCTTCATCTCCACAATCAAATGCCCCGACTTTCTCGTTCTTGGAGAGTCGGCGTATCTGGTATTTTTTCGCAATCTCGTCTGTCGTCATGAGATTATTTGACAAACATAGACATAGCTGCGAGATAGTTGGCTTCTCGCCGCTTTTTGTCTTCGGCCTTTTCGCGTGGAGGATTCTTCATCCTCTGCTCGAAACGCCGTGCATCATCACCGAATAGAATCGGGGTCTCTTTTATTGGTCGTGCCATCTTTTGAGAGAGTTAACGTTTTCGATTACAAAGTTACAACAAATTTTTGACATTCAACGTTTTTCTGCTCTTTATTTCAAAGGAATACTTCGAGGTCGTTGACGCGGAAGATACAGCAGTCGAATATCTTGCGGCATTCGCCGGAGGAAAGTATCATAAAGATAATAACGACGGAAAGACGCCTGCGGCAGTCTCCGCAGGCGTCTTTCCGGTTGATATCGATTTATTCGGGGATCAGAGGACTTTGACGCGGCGCTTGTATTCGTCGATGGCGGCGTCGAGGCGTTCATGGGCTGTGGTGTCGCCGGGTACGTTGTGGCTCGGGTGGATGTAGAGCTTCACGCCGCGCTCCTCGAGGATCTCGGCCACGGTGGTGATGGTCATCCATACGAGGGTGACGAAGCCGAGGGTCGACAGCGGGCCGACCTTGTCGAAGTGCTTCTTCATGGGTACGGATGCGTCCACCAGAGGCACGCACGAGTCAACGACGATGTCGGCGATCTGGAAGAGGTTCTTGCCCGACGAGTGGCGCGACTTCTTGTCGCCGGTTGCGCCGGCCGAGCCGTATACGATTACCTTCATGCCCTTCTTCTTGGCTTCGAGTGCAACGTCGATATTGACGGCGTTGATGCCGGTGTGCGAGAAGATCCACAGGCAGTCGTCGGTCGAGAAGTCGTAGTTCTTCATGATTTCCTGGCCGTAGCCTTCAGTGCGCTCCAGGAAGAGGAACTGATGGATACCCATCTGGCCGATGATCTGGGTGAAGAACGTAAGGGGCATCTCGCACAGGGGGTGGAAGCCTACGAAGCTGCCGATGCGCGGGTACATTTCCTCGACGGGTATGGTGGCGTGGCCGCAGCCGAAGGTGTGGACCCAGCGGCCCTTTTCGATTGAATCTGCCATTACTTCGGCGGCTTTGCGTACATTTTCGAGCTGGCTGGCCTCGATGGTGTTCATCAGGCCGTGGGCGTTTTCAAGCCATTGTTTTGCTAACATAGTTGTTTGTTGATTGATTGGTTGTTATTGAATTATAGGATCTCTGTTTCATGATTGTCCGGTCCGGGCGGTGTCCGAGCGTCTGCAGTAGCCTGCGTAGACGGCGAACAGAAGTACCATGGCGGCTACCGAGCCGATGGCTATCCACGGGAAAGCGGCAGCTCCGACGGCTCCGGTGAGAGCGTTGAGGACGGTCTGGCCGCAGAGTGCCACCACCAGCGCCACGCTGAACGCGGTGCCCGACAGGGCGGCGAAGCGTTCGCCCAGAATGCCTAAAATCACCGGGAAAGTGGCTGCCAGGCCGGCGCCCACGAGTGCCATCGCCCCCATCACGCCCATGGCCGATGGCTGAGTCAGCAGGGCCGTGTAGCCCGCTGCGGCGATACCGAGCGAGAGCAGCAGCACGCGCCGCGGCTCAAGCCGTGTGAACAGGAAGCCCTGCAGCAGGCGTGCGGCCGTCAGGCCTATGAGCATCGACGTGAGCGCCATCTGCGCGGCTCCGTCGCTCAGTGTGCCCGAAGCAAGGTAGGTGGCTGTCCAGTTGTTGGTTATGCCCTCTGTGCCGCTCTGGAAGAAAAGCACGAAGGCCAGCAGAAGCATCACCGGGCTGGTGATGACCCGTGCGGCGTCCTTCAGCGGGAAGCCCTGCGGCTGCTTTGGCGCAGGGAAGCGCATCGCCAGGCACACGGATATGCCGGCGGCCATTATGATGCTGATGCCGACGAGCACCTCGCGATAGCTGTATGAGGCCTCGAGCGTGGCCAGCAGTGTCGGGATGGTCAGCGCGCCCAGCCCGTAGAATACGCCCAGGAAGCTCAGGCGCGAGTTGCGGCGCGAGCCGTAGTAGATGTCGGATACGAGGGCGTTGGTCTCGCCGTTGAGCACGCCGCCGCCGAAGCCGATGGCCGCGATCGACCAGCGCATGGCGCCGACGCTTTCGCCGAAAGCCAGCCCCAGCACGCCGGCGAGCACCAGGATGCAGTTGCCCACCAGCATGATCTTGTGGCCGAAGCGGTCGACCACCGGGCCGAATACCAGTGAGCCGCCGAGCATCGCAACGGGCAGCAGCGTGGCCAGCGAAGTGATCTCGCTCTCGCTCAGGCCGAATGTAGCCGTCAGCGTGGGCAGCATCGCCCCCAGGGTGATCATCGATACCCCGAAGAAGCACATGCCGATGCACGCGGCCGTAAACACGGCCCCTTTGCTGTATGTCTTTGCTTTATTATCTTTCATGGATGTTGTTTATAAGATAGTTGTATGTCCTTATATTTATAGGTGATGGAATGCGATATAGGCGGCGCCGGCAAGTATCGGGTTTATGTCGGGGCTTGCGGCCAGGAATTTCACCTGCTCCATGGCCACGGGCTGCGCCCATTGGGCCGCTTCGCGCCGTATGTCGTCGAGGAAGCGCACGGCGGGTCCGAAGACACCGCCGCCCCAGATCAGGCATTCGGGATTGAAAAGCGAGATGATGTTGGCGGCTCCCATTCCCCACATCTGCACGGCTTTTTCAAGCACCTGCCGGGCTACGGGGTCGTCGTCTTCGTAGGCCCGGAACACGTTCTCGGCCCGCACCTCGGCCACGGTGGAGGCGCCGCCGAAGTCTACGGCACCGTCGCGGTGCAGCTCGCCGAGCAGCAGCCGTGCGTTCTCGCCGATGCCGGTGCCCGAAGCATAGTATTCGAAGCATCCGCAGCGGTCGAACTTATGGTCGTAGGGCGGTTCGAGTGCCATCCAGCCCGTTGCGCCGGCTATGTCGCCGAAGCCGTGGATCACGCTGCCGTCGACCTTGATGCCGAGACCGATGCCTGTCCCGACGGCCACGAACACGGCGTCGCGGCAGCCTGCGGCCGAACCCAGCCAGCTCTCGCCGTAGATACTGCAGCTGCGGTCGGAGTCGACGCTTACGTCGGCGCCCGGGAATGCTGCCGACAGCTCGTCGCGCAGCGGATAGTCGTCCCATCCGGGGATGTTGGGCGCCCATACCGAGCCCTGAAGCCGATGCACGATGCCGGGTACGCATACGCCGATATTTTTGACCGCGATACCGTCGGCAGCGGCCCGCTGCATCAGGTACGACGCGATCTCTACGGCCAGCTGGCCTACAGCCGCTCCGGTGCGGCTTCCGATAAGTTCACGGTGGCGGTCGATGATCTGTCCGTCGGCGCGAAAGGTGGCCCCTTCGATCTTGGTGCCGCCTATGTCAAGCGCAATAGCTGCCATGGTAGATTGTGTATAAGGTCTATAAGATTCGTGGTTACAGATTTAAGGTACCGCAAAGATAATGTTTTTTCTACTCCCCCGCAAATATTTTTCCGACTTTATTTCAGTAACGGGAAATATCGGATGGGAGAAAAAGATGATTCTTATCTTTACGTTCCGTAGCGTTTCCCCCGTTTCCGGAATAGCTGCTATCGGAAGAATCTATTGATAACGGCGCACAGACGAGGCCGTTTTTTGTTCCTTTGCAAACAAAAACTGATGAGATTTATGAATGTACCCTTACTTACCTGGATCTGCATGGCGGCTGTCGTGATCGTGCTTTTGGCCGCACATGTCATACACCTCAGACACCCGTCGCGACACTCCCGTCACCGTATGTTCGGCATTGGCAGCGAGCGAGAGGAATTTTTTATTCCGGGCGACCCGCTGCGTCGCACCGATAAGGACTATGACTGCGATGACGACGATTTCTGACTGTGTTGCCACCGTGCGGCAGCCGACGGCGCGCCAGGCATGTGTGTTTTTGGCCCGCTATGGCGCCGCTTTGCTCGGCAGCGGCGCCACTTGTTCGCGACTCGATATGAATATCGGGCGCATGGCCGGCACGTGGGGGTTGCGCGCATGCCTCACCATCATGCCACGCCATCTGCATCTGACGGTGACGGACCGTACCGGCCGGGATCTGTTTACGGCCATTGAGACAGTGAAAGTGACGGGGATCAGTTTCAGTCTCAATACGCGCTTGAGCCGTCTGAGCTGGCAAGTGCACGACAATGCTCTGAGCATCGGAGAAGCCGCGCGTCGTTTCGACGCCATAGTGGCTGAAGGTCCCGGCGGCCTCGCACCGTTGGCACAGACGCTGCTTACCGGGGTGGCAAACGCTTCGTTCTGCCGCCTCTTCGGAGGCGACGCCGTGGCCATGGTCGTGGTGGGTGTGGCTACCATGGCCGGTATCTGCGTGAAGTCTGACCTGCTTCGTCGTCATGTCGATCTGCGTCTGGCCGTGCTGGCCGCTGCGTTCGTGTCGGCCGTACTTGCAGCCGGCGACGCTCTTTTCGGACTTGGTTCGACGCCCGATATCGCACTGGGCGCCTCGGTGCTCTATCTGGTGCCGGGCGTGCCTCTGCTCAACTCATTCAGCGATCTGGTCTACCGCCACTATATATGCGCTTTCAGCCGTCTTATCGATGCGCTTGTACTCACCAGCTGCCTTTCTTGCGGCCTGTGCGTCGCAATGCTCCTGATGGGGCGCGGAATGTTCTGATATTTCTAAAAGTACTATGAATTGGAGCGATTTATTTCAGGATGCATTATTCGCGGCGATAGCAGCTATCGGTTTTGCCTGTATCAGCCGGCCTGTCGGGCGTGCCTACGGCTTCTGCGCGCTTATCGCGGCCCTCGGCCATTCGTTGCGCTACCTGCTGTTGTATGCCGCTTTCTCCGGCCTCCACATTGTGGCTGCCACATTCGTGGCATCGGTACTTGTCGGTGTCATGGCTGTGCTTTCGTCGCAGATCATCCGCAGCCCGGCCGAGACGTTGCTTTTCCCGGCTCTGCTGCCCATGATTCCGGGGATCTATGCGTATAAGGCGGCTGCTGCACTGGCTATGTGTGCCATGCGCGACGGTCAGGACGCCTTCATGCGCTATTTCCCGATCTTTACATTCAACGTCCTGACGGCCGGATGTATTCTCCTGGCTATGGTAGTAGGTGCCACACTGCCGGTGGTGGCGATGAAGAATCTGTCATTCACCGCAACACGCTGAACCTTTACAAAAAAATCACTATCTTTGCGGAGAAATCCGCTACAAAGCTATGGAACTACGACAATTAAGGTATTTCGCAACCGTGGCACGCACGCTTAGCTTTTCGGAAGCGGCCCGTGTCCTCAATGTGACCCAAAGCACACTTTCACAGCAGATAAGGCAGCTCGAAGACGAACTCGGTGTGCCGCTGTTCGCGCGCACGAGCCACAGTGTATCCGTGACCGAGGCGGGAACCGAGCTGCTGCCGCACGCCCTCGGCACGCTGCAACAGGCCGAGAGCTGTGTCAGCCGCATCCGCGACCTTAACAATCTGCTGACAGGCACGCTGAACATCGGTGTCACATATTCGTTCAGTCCGATACTGACCGAGTCGCTGGTCACGTTCATGAAACAATATCCGGGCATCAAGCTCAATGTCTGTTACCGCCCTATGGCCGAACTGATGGAAATGTTGCGAGCCCGGACGGTGGATTTCGTCCTCGCGTTCAGACCCTCGGCGCCGGTCGAAGGTGTGGAGTCGCACATTCTGTTTCAGAATTACCTGGCCGTGATAGTCGGATCTCAGCATTCGCTTGCATCGCGCAGCCGCGTGTCATTCGAAGATCTGGAGCGCTGGGATCTGGCCCTTCCGGTTCCGGGCCTGCAGGCACGCAATGCATTTGACAGCGTTGTCCCGCGTGATGCGTCCCTGCGCGTGCGGGTGGAACTCAACGAGGTGAACATTTTGCTGAAGTTGCTCAGACAGAGTAATCTGGTATCAGTGCTTGCCGAAGCGACCATCCACAATGAGGCCGGAGTCAAGGCTATTCCGCTCGATGTGCCCGACAATGAGATGGCAGGTTGTGTGCATACTCTGCGCGACAGCTATCGCAAGCGTTCGATGCTTGAGTTCCTGCGTATACTCAGTCAGTCGATGGCCGTCCGCGAGCGTCAGTCGGCTTGGCTTTGATCATGTGGCCGTATGAGCTATTTCTTGCGGTCTCTCCCGGTCTGGCTGCGGCGGAATGATTTCCAGTTGTTGTTGAAATTGCGGTGTGAGCGGATGTAGGTTATGCCGGTCAGATCTTTCAGCAGAGTCAGGGCCCGCTCGCCGAAATTGATCCTGCGCGGCGGCCCTCCGGCATACCGGCGGTCGGGCGTGCGTCCGAGGCGCACCTCTTCGGCGTCTATCGATTCGACGCGCGCGATCAGGTCGCGGACCGGTGCCTGAAGTTCGGGCGCTTCGGCTGCTTCGAGTATCTCTATGCCGTCGCTGTCGAATTTCAGCTTAGCCCATTTTTTTGCCTCTTTCACGGTTATGTATTCCTTGTCGAGGATATATACTTCGGCAAATGTGCTTACGAAGAACGGCTCGTCGCGCCGGTTGAAGCGGAACATGCTGTGCCCGCGTCCGTTCGATTCGATATTGAACGAATATCCCGTCAGGTCGGTGACGCATATCGAGTCGCCGGCGACGCACCCGTAGCTGAACCGGATCCTGAAGTTTTCGAAATCAAGCTGCTTGCGGAAGAATGTCGAAAGGTCCGGCACCCAGCGGCGGCTCGCTGTGTCGGCCAGCACGTCGACATCTACCGTCAGCCGGTCGGCATGTCTTATCCAGATTTCGGCAGGGCTGTAGCGGCCGCGGAGTGTGTCTGTGCCCTCTTCCGCAGCCCGGACGCCCGCAGGAAGCACCGGTGGCGGCACTATGCCGACCCAGTCGGACCACGAAAAGTGGTTGCCGCACTCGCGGCTGACGCTGTCGAGCCCGAGGGCATCGGTGAAGCGGTAGTACGACCGGCTTTTGAGGACGCGCGGATTCATCCAGCCGGTGAATTTCACTTTATCATCCGGTGTCATCATGTAGTCGACCATTTTCTCCCGGAAAAGAAATACGGTGTCGCTGTACGTGCTCAGGGTTGAGTACTCGCGCACATAGGCCAGCACATGCAGCACCTTGTGCTGGCGCGATTCGATGACGACTTCCTGCAGCTCGGTCGACAGTTCGGCAAGGAACACGGTGTCGGCCGCGATTTCCGAGAGCTGCTTTTCCTCGAAACCAAGATAACGGAGCGTCACCGGGAAGTCGGCAGGCGAGATGTACGGCAGCCGTCCGCGGCTGTCGGTCATGCCGATGGCACGCCCGGAGCGGTCGAAGACCGACGCGCTCGGCAGCGGTGTGCGCGTTGCCGAATCCGCGACCACAACCGGTTTTCCACCCCTCAGGGCGGAGAAGGAAAGCAACAGGGCAAGGATGAATGTCAGTAATCTGTACACGGCCGGAATATCATTTGCACGGACATCGGTTTATCAGCCGCGAATTTAATCAAAAAAACAACTCCTCCCCAGCCCTTTAACACACCCTAACCAACCAATACAAAATTTCACTTACGACTGACACAATGTATCGGAGGCAGACTATATGCCTGATGTGACATATGGTACATATATCACATCAGAAACATCCGATACATGAAATCTGGGGGGGAGTCGGTCAGGTGCGGCGTCGGAGGGTGGCGAAGCGGTAGGTGAGGCCGGAGCCGGGATCGACGGCGGAGGGACCTTCGGCTGTCATTTCCCATTGGGCGGGGTCGACTTCCGGGAAGAAGGAGTCTGCGTCGGGACAGCGGGCGTCGACGAAGGTCAGTTCAAGAGCGTCGGCGCGTCCGATGGTCTGGCTGTATATCTCGGCCCCCCCGATAATGAAAGCGCGGTCGGCTTGCTCGCAGAGGGTGATGGCCTCGTCGATCGAGTGAACTACTTCAGTGTTCTCGGCGCGGAAGTCCGGGCGCCGCGTTACCACAATGTTGCGGCGACCGGGCAGGGCGCCTTTGGGGAGGGATTCGAATGTCTTGCGGCCCATGATTACAGGGCAGCCCATGGTGAGCTGCTTGAAGTGGCGCAGGTCGTCGCTTATGCGGAATGCGAGGCGCCCCCGGCGGCCGATCGCGCCGTCGAGTCCGACGGCGGCTATCAATGTGAGTGTCATACGGATACTTCTGCTTTAATATGCGGGTGGGGGTCGTAGCCCTCGAGGGTGAAATCTTCGTAGCGGAAGCCGAAAATATCGTCGACCGCCGGATTGATGATCATGCGGGGCAGGGGACGCGGCTCGCGGGTGAGCTGCAGCCGGGCCTGCTCGAGATGGTTCTTGTAGAGGTGGGCGTCGCCCAATGTGTGGATGAACTCGCCGGGTCTGAGGCCGGTGACCTGCGCCATCATCATGCACAGCAGGGCGTAGGAGGCGATGTTGAAGGGCACACCCAGGAAGCAGTCGGCGCTGCGCTGGTAGAGCTGCAGGCTCAGGCGCCCGTCGGCGACGTAGAACTGAAACAGGGCGTGGCACGGCGCCAGGGCCATGCGCGGCAGGTCGCCGACATTCCAGGCGCTGACGATGATGCGGCGCGAGTCGGGATTGTGGCGGATATCGTCGACGGCAGCCGAGATCTGGTCGATGACCGTGCCGTCGGGCGCGCCCCACGAGCGCCACTGGGCGCCGTAGACCGGGCCGAGATTGCCGTCGGCGTCGGCCCATTCGTTCCATATGCGCACGCCGTTGTCCTGCAGGTATTTCACGTTGGTGTCGCCTTTGAGGAACCACAGCAGCTCGTGGATTATAGACTTGAGGTGGAGTTTCTTGGTTGTGACCAGCGGGAAGCCCTCGCTGAGGTCGAAGCGCATCTGGTAGCCGAAAGTGGATATGGTGCCCGTGCCGGTGCGGTCGCTTTTTTCTACGCCGTCGCGCAGGATGTGGTCGAGAAGCTGAAGATACTGTTTCATGGCGGTCAGGCTTCGGGGGTCTGGAGCGATTTGAGCACTTCCTGAAGTTCGGCCTCGGTGGTGGTGAGCTTCGAGCGGCAGATGTTGAGCAGTTCGACGGCGCGGCGGGTGCGCTCGATGAGGGTGTCGACGTCGCAGGCGTCGGAGCGTAGCGAGGTCAGTATCTTCTCGAGGGTGGCCAGGGCTTCGCTGTAGGTGATATTTTCCTGATTGGACATGGCGTTGTGGATGTGGATTAGCGTTTTACGGTTGATGTGACGGTGCCGCGTGCCAGTACGGTGGTGATGACGGCTCCGTCGGGAATCTCGGCCGGATCGGCCACGGCGCGGCCGTCGAGGCGGGTGATGGAGAATCCGCGTCGCAGGGTAGCCTGCGGCGACAGGGTGTCGAGCAGGGTGCCGAGCGCCTTGAGGCGGTCGCCGTGGCGGCCGAGGATGTTGGTGACACTCTGGACGATGGTGTCGCTGACCTGACGTCCGGTGCGCAGGCGCCCGCGCTCGATGACGCCCGCGGTCAGGGCGGGCAGCTGGCCGGCAATGAAGTCGAGGCGGCGGTGGGCCGAGCCGACGGCGGCGGTGGCGGCCGCCACGATGTCGGCGGCGAGCGTCTGCAGGTGTCCCAGGGCGTCGGCGCCGCGGCCGATGAGCCACTCGGCGGCAGCCGTGGGCGTCTTGACGCGCATGTTGGCCACGTAGTCGAGCAGGGTGATGTCGCGCTCGTGCCCGATGCCTATGACGACCGGCAGCGGGAACATGGCTATGTTGGCGGCGAGCGTATAGTCGTCGAAGGCGGCCAGGTCGCCCGTGGCGCCGCCTCCGCGGATTATCACCACGCAGTCGTAGTCGGTGCTGTCGGCTGCGATGGCCTCCAGGGCGGCCACGATGCTGCGCGGGGCGCCGTCGCCCTGCATCAGGGCCGGGAACAGGCGGGTGTGGAAGCGCAGGCAGTAGCGGTTGCTGTAGAGCTGGTTGATGAAGTCGCCGTAGCCGGCGGCGGTGCGGGCCGAGATGACGGCGATGCGGCGCGGCACGGCCGGCCATGCCAGCTCACGGTTCATGTCGATGATGCCCTGGGCGGTGAGGCGCTCGATCATCTCGCGCCGGCGGCGCAGCAGGTCGCCCACGGTGTAGGCGGGGTCGATGTCGGTGATGTTGGCCGAAAGGCCGTAGATGGGATGGAACGACACCGTCAGGCATACCATCACCTTGATGTCGGAGGTGATGGCGGATCCTGTGGCGGCGCGGAACACTTCGTTGAGCCGGGCGAAGCGCGATGCCCATACGGTGGCGCGCAGACGGGCTCGGGCCCGGCCCGTGGCCGGATCCTTGTCGATCAGCTCCATGTAGCAGTGCCCCCCGGAGGTGCGCACGTCGGAAGTTTCGGCCGTGACCCATACACCGGTGAGCGAGGGGGCTGAATTGAGGGTGGCCTGCACGCGTTCGTTGAGCTGCAGCAGGGTTATCGGGGCGGTACTCATCGGCCGGTGCGTAGTCTGAAGCGGCCGCGGGCCACGTCGTATGTCAGTGAGTCAAGCATCAGCGGGCGCAGCCGGGCGTAGTCGGCGGCAGTGAGGTATTGCTCGGCGTTGTTGCGCAGAGTCAGGCGCGTCGCGGTGGAATCGAACTCGGCCTCAGCGGGCACGAACGGCAGTATCAGCTCCAGATCAGGCACCGAGTCGAACGCTCCGGCCACGAACCAGTCGGAGTAGCGCCCCACTTTCCCGAGCGGGTCCTGAGGCGCGGGCGTGAAGTCCTTGCGGAAGAGTTCGACGGAGCTTGCGCGGGCGGGTAGCGACACGGTGGTGACTACGGCCAGCAGGGTATCGCCGCCCGCGGGCAGCACAGCCAGCTGGCGGCGCGTATGGCCGACTTCGACGGTGATGCAGGCCGGGCTTTCGGCCACCACGCGGGCGTCGGCAGTGAAAGCGTCGGATGTGGGGCGGTCGCTGCCGAAGCGGTAGTAGTCGAGCATGTCGAGGCGCGACGTTTTCGGCACCGTCAGCAGGAAGCTGTCGGGTGCCTGCGCGAAGAACCGTCCGGCGGGGCCTTCGCCTGCCGCGGCGGTGGCGGCCAGTCCGGTCAGTACGGCGGCCAGGGTTCTGATTGCTTTTCTTGACATTCGGTGTCGGTATCGTGTGGATGTGTGATGACTGTAACTGCGGTCGGGGCGTCTCAGCGCTCGGTGCGTGTCTTGCGGGCCTTGGGCGGCCGTCCCGGGCGGGCGGCGCGGCGCTCCGGCTTGGCCTCGGCGCTGTGGCTTCGGCGCCCGGCGGCTTTGCCGTAGTCCTTGTCGGGCTCGGCGATCTCGCTGTAGAGGCGTTTGCCGAAGAAGTCGGCGCCCTTCAGGGCGCCCACGACGCGTCCGGCGTCGGCTTTCTTGACGTCGAATAGCGAATAACCGGGCAGCAGGTCGATGCGGCCTACGTCGACGCGCGGCCCGTCGACCGTGTGGTTGAGCAGGTCTATGAGATTGCCTGCGAAGAATCCGTCCGCTTTGCCGGCGTTGACGTAGATGCGGGCCATGCCCTTCTCGGCGGTGCGGCGATCCTTGTCGTGGTCGGAGGGGTGTGCGGCCTCCTTGCGTTCTTTGCGCGAGGGCTTCTCGTCGATGAAGTCGATCTTCGGGGCGTCCTTGTAGTAGTCGAGCAGTCGGTTGAACTCCAGCGATAGCACGCGCTTGAGCAGGTCCTCGCCCGAGAGCCACGACAGCTTCTTCTGCACGCCCGCCACATAGCGGTCGATCTGTTCGTCGTTGACTTCGACGCGCTCGAGGCGGTCGGCCAGGTTGTAGAGCTGCTTCTCTATGATATGCTCGGGGGTAGGCACCTCCCGGCGCTCGAATTTTTTGCCTATGATGCGCTCGATTTCGCGCAAGCGCCCTTTTTCGCGCGAGTGGATTATCGCTACGGAAACGCCCGTCTTGCCGGCGCGGCCCGTTCGGCCGGAGCGGTGCGTATAGACTGCAGTATCGTCGGGCAGCCCGTAGTTGATCACGTGCGTCAGATCGTCGACGTCGAGGCCGCGGGCGGCCACGTCGGTGGCCACGAGCAGGGTGATGACGCGGTCGCGGAACTTCTTCATCACCAGGTCGCGCTGCTGCTGCGACAGATCGCCGTGCAGGGCGTCGGCATTGTAGCCGTCGGCAATGAGGCGGTCGGCTACCTCCTGGGTGTCGCGGCGGGTTCTGCAGAAGATTATGGCGTAGATGTTCGGGTTGTCGTCGGCGACGCGCTTAAGCGCCAGATACTTGTCGCGGGCGTTAACCATATAATAGATGTGGCGCACGTTCTTGGCGCCCTCGTTGCGGGTGCCGATGACTATCTCCTCGGGCTCGTGCATGTAGCGCTTGGCTATGCGGGCGGCTTCGGCGGGCATGGTGGCCGAGAACATCAGCATCTTGCGGTCGGCCGGCACATGGGCCAGGATGTCGTTGATCGAGTCGACGAAGCCCATGTTGAGCATCTCGTCGGCCTCGTCGAGCACCACGGTGTGCACGTCGTCGAGATTGACGACGCCGCGGCCGATCAGGTCGATCAGCCGGCCCGGAGTGGCTATGATTATCTGTACGCCCTCGCGCAGCGCGCGGATCTGACTTTCGATGCTCGACCCGCCGTAGACGGGCAGTAGCTTCAGCTCGGGTGTGTATTTGGCGAAGTCGGCCAGGTCGCCTGCGATCTGCAGGCAGAGCTCGCGCGTCGGCGCCAGGATCAGCGCCTGTGGTACACGCCGCGACGTGTCGACGCGCTGTATGACGGGCAGCCCGAAAGCAGCCGTCTTGCCCGTGCCGGTCTGGGCCAGGGCTACCAGATCGTGGTCGCCCCCCAGCAGCGAGGGTATTACTTTCTCTTGAACGGGCATCGGAGTCTCGAAGCCCATATCCTTAATGCCCCGCAGCAGATCATCGCGCACGCCGAGGCTTTCGAAATCGGTCATATATCGTTTTTCAGTTTTAATTTACAAAGATAACGTTTAAAATCGGAAATAGTCATACGCAATGCCGGAAAATTTTAGTGACTTTATTTTTTCAAAAAAAGTGTTGCTTTTTGATAAAAATTGCTTACCTTTGCCGCAACGAGCGGCATTATGCTTGCCGGACAACTGTTTTTCTACACTTTGCGCGGGTCGGGCACCCGTCGATCTCTGACAACTATTTAATCCCTAATATTAACTTAAATCTATCATGAACAAAGCCCTTTTGACACTGGTTCTCAGTGCGGCTACCCTCGTAGCCGGCGCCCAGGTGGTTGAAGTGGAGTCCGTGACGCGGGTAGCCCTCGACGGCATATCCGTGGATAAGCCACGCATCAGCCCCGACGGCGCGTTCGCCGTGTTGTCGACCAACACCGACAATGCGCTCTACCGCGTTGACCTCGCCACCGGCGCGTCGACCAAAGTAGCTGATCAAGGCATGGCCAACGACCTTACCTTCAGCCCCGACGGCTCGACAATCGTCTTCAAGACCTCGGAGACCCGCGACAACCACCTGCGCTACTATTCGGTGCAGATGGTCGACCTGACCGACGGCTACACCCGCCGCCTGTCGAAACCCGCCCGCCACTGCGCGCAGTTCAGCATCTCGCCCGCCGGTGTCCTCTCGCTGAGCGACAACGGCCGCTTCAGCGCCCGCAACATGGCCGGTCAGAAAGTTAAGGCCGCCGCCGCCCAGCCCGTGGTCAGCATCCGCTACGGTCATCTTGAGCTCACCACGCCCGACGGCAAGACCGTCACGCTCGACCCCCAGGGTCGCGGCTCATACCTGTGGCCGCAGCTGTCGCCCGACGGCACCAAGATCGTCTATTAACGCGAGTTCGGGATAAGGAACACCCTAAAAAAGTTGAATCGACAGCT
>ERZ1673743.1380-NODE-1380-length-26988-cov-5.778673_pt1 | contig 26988 bp, 32 predicted proteins | sample MGYA00580197_ERZ1673743 | MGnify/ENA primary metagenome ERZ1673743 (study PRJEB41218, sample SAMN15661795) | gut metagenome | host: Homo sapiens | place: Canada: London | collected 2015-08-20/2019-03-30 | study: EMG produced TPA metagenomics assembly of...
GATAACGGGAAGGGAGCCCAGGCAATGGTGACAGAGAAAAAGTGGGCTATTTGACAACTATGTTAAAAAAAGCTTATTTTGGATACCGGAACGGATGCCATTTGTTATATTTGCACAGGCCAATAAATGACCGGCCAGGAATCATGCAAAGAACGCAGGTTCAGGCAAAAGATTCAAATAAAGATTCTTATAAAGGGTATAACGTTAAAATACAAAAGACATGCAGATAGTGAGCGCACGTGAATTCAGAGCCAATCAGGGAAAGTTCCTTACGGCGGCAAAACGGGGGCAGTCGGTACTGCTCACGTCTCGTTACGGCAATTTCAAGATTACTCCCGTCACCGAGGATGATACGCTTACGAGCCGTATCTGTGAGGGGTTGCGTGAAGTGGAACTGATTGAAAAAGGCGTATTGCCGGCCAAAGCTGCAAGCGATTTCCTCGATGAGATTTGAGATATTGACCACTCCACGGTTTGAGCGCGATGCAAAAGCGCTGGCCAAAAGGCACAGGTCTCTGAAAAATGACCTGGCTCTTCTTATTGGCTCACTTTCTGAAAATCCGTTTCAAGGTGATGAGCTGACGCCTGGAGTGCGCAAAATCAGAATGGCGATTGCATCCAAGGGGCGTGGAAAATCGGGAGGTGCCCGCATAATAACGTACACGGTGACTGTCGCGGAGAATAACGGACGTGTCTATCTGATAGATATTTACGACAAGGCCGATTATTCAACGGTGGATGTGGCGGCAATCAAAGCTCAGCTTGACGGACTCGGATAGCCGGTTAATAGTTTGGGCCGGGGGTCAGGAGAAGAAGATGTAGGCGGCGAGGATGCCGGCCAGGGAGCCGGAGATGTCGGCCAGCAGGGCGTAGGGGACGGCGTAGCGGGTCTTGCGGATGCCGACCGAGCCGAAGTAGACGGCGATGACGTAGAACATGGTGTCGGTAGAACCCTGTATGGCGGCTGAGACACGGCTGACAAAGGCGTCGGGGCCGTGGGTGGTCATCAGGTCGACCATCAGTCCGCGCGAGCCTGAGCCGCTGAGGGGTTTCATCAGGGCGGTGGGGAGTGCCTCGACCCACGAGGTGTCGAATCCCAGGGCGCCGACGGCCGCTGTGGTCCAGTCGGTGAGCATTGTCATGGCACCCGAGGCGCGGAACACGCCGATGGCCACGAGTATGGCCACGAGGTAGGGGATGATGGTCACGGCGGTTTTGAAACCTTCGCGTGCCCCCTCGATGAAGGCCTCGTACATGTTGATTTTCTTTATCGCTCCGGCGCTGAGGAAGAGTATGATGACACTGAACAGCAGGAAGTTGGCCACGAGCGATGAATAACGCTCGACCTGCGGCCCCTCCATGCCCGAGAATACCCAGACGATGCCGGCGATTATGGCGCCCATGCCCACGAGCCAGGTTATCAGTACCGGATCGAGCAGGCGTATGCGCTGTTTCAGGCACAGGGTGACGATACCCACCAGCGTTGACACGAAAGTGGCCAGCAGGATTGGCAGGAATACGTCGGTGGGGTTGGCGGCCCCGGCCTGGGCGCGGTACATCATTATCGAGATGGGAATGAAACAGAGTCCCGAGGCGTTCAGCACCAGGAACATTATCATGGCGTCGGTGGCGGTGTCCTTCTCGCGGTTTATGGTCTGCAGTTCCTGCATGGCCTTGAGTCCGAGCGGCGTGGCGGCGTTGTCGAGGCCCAGCATGTTGGCCGAGACGTTCATGAATATCGATCCCATGGCCGGATGGTTGCGCGGCACGCCGGGGAAAAGACGGCAGAAGAGCGGCGAGATCAGCCGTCCGAAGAAACGGACCACCCCGGCGCGTTCGCCGATCTTCATCAGTCCCAGCCAGAGCGACAGCACGCCCGTCAGTCCAAGCGAAATTTCGAACGCCGTGGCGGCCGAGGTGAACGTGCCCCCCATGATCTCCGACCACACACCGGCATCGCCTAAAAACAGCCACCGGTAGAGCGCCATGACGAATGCGATGAAGAAAAACGCTATCCAGATATAATTGAGTGCCATCTGTTCTGTTAATGATTCTCTATAAATGCTACAAAGTTAGGTAAAAAGGGCAGAAATAGCTAATTTTGCACCCTGAAACAGGATTTTACCTCTACAATGATTTTGCGTTTATTCTTAATCTGGCTTATTTTTGCATGGTGCGAGCCGTTTTCCGACGCCTGTGAGACCGTGACGGAATCAGCCGATACTATGGATTGCGGCCTCCTGACAGAGGCCATGGCACCTGTGGCCGCACTCACACAGGCGGCCGATACGGTTGCGGTGATCATGAATCCGGCCGACCAGGCTCCCGACGACATCTATGCCGGCGAGGAGATGGTGGTCACCGACACGCTGGCCGTGATACGCGCCGCCGAGAACCGTTTCCCGGTGGTGGAGATGGCCACGTCGGCCGGTGTTTTCGCGTTTTCGGCACTGTTTGTCGGTGTCGAGCCGTTCGTCAGCTGGCGTCACGAGGCCCAGAAACATATCTCGCAGCACGGGCGCCACAAGACCGAGGTCGACAACTATCTGCAGTATCTGCCGCTTGTGACGCCGTTCGTGCTGGACGTGTGCGGCGTCAAGGGCGAGCACCGTTTCCTCGACAAGGTGCTGCTCACGGGCATGTCATACGCCACGTTCGCGGTGCTCAACAACGTGGCCAAATACACATTCAGGGAGAAACGTCCAGACTCGGACGCCCGCAACTCGTTCCCCTCGGGGCATACGGGCACGGTGGTCACCGGTGCCGAGATTCTGCGCCGCGAATACTGGAACACCAACAAGTGGCTGGCCATGTCGGGCTATGTGGTTGCCGCCGGGGTGGCGTATCTGCGCATACACAACGACCGCCACTGGGTAAACGACGTGATCGGCGGTGCGGCCATCGGCTACCTCTCCACCACGTTCGCCTACTGGATATATCCCAAGATATTCCGCAAGCGTGCGGCCATACATTACAATGACCTGCTCATACGTCAGCGCGATAAAGGGCGCCCGGCGGGCGAGATGGTTGTGGCGGCTCCGTTCGTCACCGGCGGCGGGGGTGGCCTGGCGCTCTCATATACATTCTAAAATTACATCAGATGGACAAGGCCGGAATCTCGGTTGTGATACATACATATAACGCTGAGGAGCACCTCGACAAGGTGCTCGACAGCGTAGCCGCGTTTGACGAGGTGCTGGTGGTCGACATGGAGTCGACCGACCGCACCGTTGAGATCGCCCGGCGCCACGGCGCGCGGGTGATAACTTTCCCGCGCGGCACGCACCGCATCGCCGAACCGGCGCGTCAGACCGGCATTGACTCGGCCACGCAGCCATGGGTGTTCGAGGTCGACGCCGACGAGATAGTTCCCCCAGCTCTCACGGCTTATCTCAAGGGTGTGGCCGCCTCAGACGATGCCCCCGACGGTCTGTGGATGCCGCGCCGCAATTTCTACATGGGGCACGAGATGCATGCCGCGTATCCCGACCACATACTGCGGTTCTTCCGCCGTGAGGGGGCTACATGGGGTCCGCAGGTACATTCCATGCCTCAGGTGCCCGGGCGCGTTGAGCGCATCCCGTCACGGCGGCGCGACCTGGCGCTGATACATCTGGCAAACGAGGATCCCGACGCCCGTGCCGCCAAAGACCTGCGGTATTCAGATTATGAGGTGGCCCGCAAGGAGGCCAGGCGCCGTCATCCGGCCACCGACCTGCTTTGGCGCCCCGCCTATACCTTCATGCGCCGCTATCTGCTGAAGGGCGGCTGGCGCGACGGCGCGCCCGGGCTGGCCTTCGCCGCACAGGGGGCGTGCAACGAGGCGCTGATATGCTGCAAGCTCATAAACCGTAAAAAAGGGCGCAAGGTTGTCCGCTACTGACCGCCGCCACAGATTCGCCGACAGCCTTCAGCGTAAACGCCGCCGTTGGCTGTACCGCTGGCTCTCGGCCATGCGCCGCGAGACCATGCCCGCGCCTTCGGCCGAACCGGTCGATGTGGTGATTCCCGTCATAGAGAAAGATCTTGATGTGCTGCCGCTCTGTCTTGAGGGCGTGCGCCGACAGATGACCAATCCTTTGCGGACCATATATCTTGTGGGTCCGGGCGCCGACGGTTTGTTGCGCCGCACCGCCGCCACACTCGGTTGTGAGTTCGTTGACGAGCGTGATGTGCTGGGTTATAGTCCGCGCGATATCGACGGTGCGGTCACGCCTGACGGCACCGACCGCCGCGGCTGGATTTACCAGCAGTTGCTGAAACTTGCAGGCAACGTGGGCATGTCACGGCATTTTCTTGTTATCGATTCCGATCATATACTTGTGGCGCCGCACACATTCGTCACCGCCGGCGGCCGCTCGGTGCTTTATTGCTCAAAGGAGTACCATGGAGCATATTTCAGGGCCATCAGGCGTCTGATGGGCGGGAATTTTGCCATCGCCCCGCTGTCGTTCGTGGCCCATAAGATGGTGTTTGACCGTGAGCGGCTGTCTGACCTGCGCCATGCTCTTGAGTCGCACGGCGACCGCTGGGACCGTGTCATCTTAGGCGCGCTCGATATGACCGAGGGCGCCAGTCCGTTCTCGGAATATGAGCTTTACGGCAATTTCCTCCCTGTCGGCGAAAAGGTCACCATGCTGTGGCGGCAGAAGGCACTCGCCAAGGCGCCCGGCGCACTCCCGGCTTATGACACACTTGTGGAGCGCTATGGGCGCCACAGACTTTCTGTAACGTTCCCCGACTACAAAAAGAAACTTTAGGCTTGTCATGATATTTGCAAAAGACAAAGGGCGGATGTGCAACAACATCCTGCAGTTCGGCCACTGTTACGCCTGGGCGCGTGAACATGGCCTGAAAGCTGTTTCGATGCGGTTCTGCTACAAATATCCCGGGTTCCGGATACGGCGCGCCCGCGGCCACAATTACCTCACGTATCTGTGGGCCAAATACGGCTCGGCCATGGGGCTGGTGCCGGTGGTGTCGTTTGACGACCCCGCTGAGGATACCGCCTCGGTCAGCGCGAAACTTGCACGGCTTGAGAAAGCCGCGCATCGTCTCCCCGGTGCCGTCATGGCCGGCTGGCAGGTGCGCCATTATGACCTGTTCCTGAAATACCGCGACGAGATTGTCAGCCTTTTTGAATTCGACGACCCCGCGCCGCGCGAGCGCCGTGACAACGAAGTCGTGCTCGGAGTGCATATACGCCGCGGCGACTATGACCGCTGGCACAACGGGAAATACTTCTTTACCGACGACCATTATGCCCGGGCAGTGAGGCATTTTGCGGCTCTTGTGGAGCCTTCGGGGCGCCGGGTGAGGGTAGTCCTCGCCACAAACGACCGCGGCCTTGACGCGGCCGCTTTCGCCCGCAGTCTGGGCGATGCGGTGACCGCTGTCGAGGGTCCCGCCGACTCAGCGGTGGCCGACCTGCGGGCGCTCTCGCAGTGCGATTACATAATGGGGCCTCCAAGCACATTCTCGCTCGTGGGGGCGATGTACCGCGACGTGCCCATCCGTTTCATGACCGCTCCCGAAGAGCCGTTCACACTTGATGATTTCTCGGATTTCGCGCATCTTTTCCGATATGAATACTGAGCAGTCACCCCTCCGAGCCGAGGCTGTGCAGCGCCTCAAGACCAATCTGTGCGCAGGGCGCGAGCCCGAGGGTGCGCAGGTGATCTATGCCGGGCGCAACCGGCTCTACACTGTCGCACTCCCTGACGGCACTGTGGCATGTGTGAAAGATTTCAAACGCGCCGGTCTGCTGAAGGGGATAATATACGGATTCTTCCGCGACTCGAAGGCACACCGCTCGTTCGACAACGCGCGCCGTCTGCTCGACATGGGGTTTGACACCCCGGCGCCGTTAGGGTGGTGCGAGACGCATAAGCGCCTCGGCCTGCTTGACCGGGCATATTATATATGCGAGTTCCGGCCCGATGTGGCCGAGACCCGCTGTTGGGAGGAGTGGCCCGACCGCGATGCGTTTGTCGACGCGCTGGGCCGGGAGATGGCGCGGCTGTTCCGTGGCGGGGTGCTGTTCGAGGATTTCTCGCCCGGCAACGTCATGTATCGCCGCGAGGCCGACGGCAACTACCGTTTCTGCTATGTCGACGTGAACCGCACGCGTTTCGGGCGTCACGGGCGCCGCAAGCTCATGACCATGTTCCGCCGTATCAACATCGTCGAGGCCGAGACCGGCCGTCTGGCCCGCGCCACCGCCCGTGCCCTGGATGAAGACCCCGATCGCATGGAGCGCCGCGCCCTGCGTGTACTGCGCCGTTTCCTTTTCAGCAAAGACCGCGTGCAGAAACCCCTGAAACGTTTTTTCAGGCGCCTCATCCACCCCTTCGCCTGACTCCTCGTGCAGTAAAGCAGATTGTAGGGGTGCATCCCGGTGCATCCTCTCCTTGTGAAAAGGCTCGTCCATTGGTATGAGGATGCACCGGGGTGCATCCCTACACTCTTTTGGCCCAATATATAAACTGTTCTCGGAATATAAGCTGTCCTATAAACTATTGTATCGTGATACTGTTTTTAGGTTAGGGTATTTTGCCTGATTTTCTGTTTTTCAAAAAAATCATAATCATGGATGTGCCTCCTATGCCTCATAGGAATGTTTTGTCTGCGTTGCTGTTTGTTGGTGTGGCGCTGCTGTGTGTGGATGCCATATTCTTCGGTATGCGGAAACCGTGGCTGCTTTGGGTGGCATACGGTCTGTATGTGTTGTCGACCGGTTATAAGGTTTACCACGGGTACCGGCAGGGATGCAAGCTGTATTGCGCGTATCAACTCGGCGGGGTGGTGCTTGTAGGAATTTTGTTGTATCTGATAAATCTGATGTGATGGCGGCGATGTGTATTGTGATTCTGTTTGTGGCGGTGGCATGTTTCATGGTTTCGTTCACCGGGAGGGTATTGGCGCATCTTGCGTTAAAGCGCAGGCGGATTGACGAGGCCCGGTGCCGACGCCGGTTGAAGGTCTGTAAGATTTTCGGACTGACGGCCACCGCGCTGACATTTGTCGCCATAATCGTTTATCTGGTTCTTCTTGTCTGACAGGCGGGATTTTTGGCTGAAATTGCAGTGTTTTTTGCGGACAACGGGTTGTGTGTTGGAAAATATTCGATTCTCAGAGCGTTAAAATCGGGCTTGGCTTGTCGTAATTTATTGTGACATAGTATTTTATGCTCAGATATGCCGTGGGTGTGATTTTTGAACTGAAAAATCGGCAAAATGTGAGGTTACAGGATATTGGGGTGTGATTTGTTGGCGCCAAACGAAAAACGGGCAGAGTATTGACTTTTTAAGGGGGATTGTCTACCTTTGTAGGTATTTTTGCTTATGAACGACGTCAATCGCAAAAACGAAAAATTCCAGTGGCTGACCCGGGGTAGGGTAGGGGTTCCCGAACTCGACTACGGTGTCATCGCCCGATGGATTGAGATGGTCGCCGCCGATCACGACAGGTTGTGCGGCCCGCTGTCGTATATCTTCTGTGACGACGATACGATAATCGATGTGAACCGCCGGTTCCTCAACCACGATTATTACACCGACATCATCACGTTTGACGATTCGCGCGGACGTCTGATCCGCGGCGACATGTTCATTTCGCTCGACACCGTAGCCTCGAACGCTGAGATGCAGGGCGCCACTTATGACCGCGAACTGCGCCGCGTGATAATCCACGGCGTGCTGCACCTCTGCGGCATAAACGACAAAGGTCCCGGCGAACGCGAGATCATGGAGGCGCACGAAGACCGCGCCCTCGCCATGCTCGACACGCTTGAATCAGGCGCTTAAACGGGTTGTCGGTGTGTGTAAATATAAGTAAATCAATCGTTTAAAATCAGTTTATCAGTTTTGCGTCTCGATTATGATGTGATTGTGGTGGGTGCCGGCCATGCCGGTTGCGAGGCGGCCTCGGCGGCTGCCCGGCTCGGTGCATCCACTCTGCTGATTACAATAGACCTGAACAAGATAGCCCAGATGAGCTGTAATCCGGCCGTAGGCGGTATAGCCAAGGGCCAGATTGTGCGCGAGATTGATGCGCTCGGCGGCCGTATGGGCGTGATAACCGACCGTGCGTCGATACAGTTCCGCATGCTCAACCGCTCGAAGGGCCCGGCAATGTGGAGCCCGCGCGCACAGATTGACCGCATGCGGTTTTCGGAATACTGGCGCCGCGAGCTTGAACAGACTCCGAACCTGTGGATGTGGCAGGACTCCGTTACCGGCCTGACCATCGACAACGATGGCGAGAAACCGCGTGTCACAGGCGTGGAAACCGCTCTCGGCATGAAATTCACCGCCCGCGCCGTGGTGCTTACAAACGGCACCTTCCTGAACGGGCTGATGCACATTGGCCGCGTGCAGCTTGCCGGCGGCCGCTGTGCCGAGCCTCCCGCCACCGGCATTACCGAACAGCTGCGCGGACTCGGATTCACCGCTGACAGGATGAAGACCGGCACGCCGGTGCGCCTCGACGGCCGCACCATACATTTCGACCTCACTACGCCGCAGGAACTTGAGGAGGATTTCCATCATTTCTCGTACCTGCCCGGTGAGCGGTCAAAGCTGCGCCAGCGCCGTTGCTACAACGTCTGGACCGGCCCGGAAACCCACGAAGTGTTGCGTCGCGGACTGCCTGACTCGCCGCTCTACAACGGCCAGATACAAAGCATCGGCCCGCGCTACTGCCCCTCGATTGAAACAAAGATTGTGACCTTCGCCGACAAGGAATCGCATCAGCTTTTCCTTGAGCCGGAAGGGGAGGAGACAACCGAATATTACCTCAACGGGTTCTCGTCGTCACTGCCTATCGACATACAGATCGAGGCTCTGCGCACCATCCCGGCGCTGAAAGATGTGCATCTGTTCCGCCCGGGGTATGCCATAGAATACGACTTCTTCGACCCCACGCAGTTGCGTCATACACTTGAGACAAAACTCGTCGACAACCTCTTCTTCGCCGGTCAGATTAACGGCACTACAGGTTACGAGGAGGCCGCCGGACAGGGACTCGTGGCAGGTGCCAACGCCGCTTTCCGCGCGCTCGATGCCGACAGCACCGCGCCGCGGCAACTTGCTCTCAGGCGCGATCAGGCCTACATCGGCGTGCTGATCGACGACCTCGTGACAAAGGGTGTCGACGAGCCTTACCGCATGTTCACCTCGCGTGCCGAATACCGCATACTCCTGCGTCAGGACGATGCCGACGCACGCCTCACGCCCCTTGCGTTCGAGCTGGGGCTGGCGGGGCAGGAGAGGTTAGACCTGCTGAACGAGAAGATACGTCTGCGCGACGGCCTGATCGACTATATCCGGACGACCTCGATAAAGGCTGCTGACATCAACGCCATCTTCGAGGCGGTCAACAACAGCGAGGCGCTTGCCGGCACTATGGCCGAACTTACCCCCGTGACCGACGGCTGCAAGCTGGCGCAGCTTGTGCTCAGGCCACAGCTCAACATAGCGCTACTTGCCTCGCATCACGCAGGTCTGGCCGCCATGATTGAGGCGCTCCCCGCCGACCGTCGCGACGAGATAACCGAGTCGGCCGAGGTGTTGCTGAAATATGACGGCTACATACAGCGCGAGGCCCAGCAGGCCGAAAAGCTCAACCGTCTTGAGTCGGTGCCCCTCGGCGACAGGTTCGACTACACGTCGATTACAGCCCTCTCCACCGAGGCGCGGCAGAAACTTGACCGCATACGCCCGGCCACCATCGGCCAGGCGTCAAGAATCCCCGGCGTGTCGCCCGCCGACATAAATATCCTCCTGCTTATGTCGGGGAGATAAGCCGAAAGACAGGCTGATGATTGTTTCACGTGGAACATAGTCAAGTGGCGATTCTCCAGCCGGTTACACAGCAAAGAAATTTTTAACCTCAAAGATACTACCTAAAAGAAAAGATATGGATTTCATCAAGTCAAAAGTCCGCGATGTGCAGGATTTCCCGCAGAAGGGTATTCTCTTCAAAGATCTCACCACGGCTTTCAAGGATCCGCGTGCGCTCCATGAAATCGGGGTCTCGCTGGCCGACCTTTATCGCGGCAAAGGTGTGACCAAAGTTGTCGGCATCGAGTCGCGCGGCTTTATCGGCGGTTCGATTCTGGCGTTTGAACTCGGCGCCGGATTCGTGCCTGTGCGCAAGCCCGGCAAACTCCCTGCCGACACGCTCAAGGCATCGTATGAAAAGGAATACGGCACCGACACCATCGAGATTCACCGCGACGCCATCACTCCCGACGATGTGGTGGTGCTGCATGACGACGTGCTCGCCACCGGCGGTACAATGGCCGCCGCCTACAATCTGGTGAAACAGATGAACCCCCGCAAGATCTACATTAACTTCATCATCGAGCTTGCAGCCCTCGCCGGCCGGAAGAACCTCCCCGCTGATGCCGAGGTAACCTCGCTGATTTCGTTCTGAGACATGGCGCACGTGCCCCTCCCGCAGGGGTACTTGCGTTCCGGTATTTTGCCGGCCGTGTGACAGTGTGTGCCGCCGGCCGGCAATATGTATGTTTTTCTGACAACATGGCGTGTTTTGCCGACTATTCGGCCAACATAATTGCCGGAGTAAAGCGTTATATCTGTACCGGATTTCTACCGGCACGTTAAAACTGTTTTACATCCATTACATGAAATTTATGTATAAGGGAAAAAGATTGCTCACGGTTTGCCTGGCCGCTGCGACGGTGGCATCGGGGTGGGGTGGTTTCACCTTGGCCGCCGATACGTTCGAACCGCTCAAATATGGAAATTTCGACCACTGGGTCACACGACAGATAAAGGAATCTCACGTCATCGGCGGAAACGAGAAGAATCTTTACGAGATAGGGCCGACACAGACCATTGTCGGCTCGATACCTTACGTCAACAAGGGGGGCTCGCCGTGGGCCACCTCGAATGTGCTTGCCAAGGTGGCCGGCGTCACCAAGGGGAGCAATGCCGTTTTTCCCGACACTCACGGCGCCGGAAAATGCGCCAAACTCACCACGATGATGGAGCAGTGCAAGGCGCTCGGCATCGTCAATATCGACGTTCTGGTGGCGGGATCGATCTTCCTGGGCCGTTTCTTCGAGCCGGTGAAATCGACTTCAGAGCCGTATTCGAAGATGGAGATGGGGATTCCGTTCACGCGCCGTCCGAAAGCGTTGCAGTTCGACTATAAGCTTGAGATGCCCGTGCACAACGACCGCGTGTATTCGTCAGGTTTCGGTAAGAAAAAGACATACCCCGGCCATGACCAGGCCGAGGTCTACATCATACTTCAGCGCCGCTGGGAGGATGCCGACGGGAACCTGTACGCCAAACGTGTCGGCACAGGGCGCCAGCGCTACGGCAAGTCAACCAACGGGTGGGTTACCGGCCACCGCATTCCGGTGGAATACGGCGACATCACCGGCAAGCCTGGTTACGCCTCGTGGAAGGGACTCATCCCCGCCGACAAAAGCTATTACGCCCGCAACTCGAAAGGGAAGATGGTGCCGGTGAAAGAGGTTGGCTGGGACGCCCCCGACGCCACCCCCACGCACCTGCTGATAATGGCCTCGTCGGGCAGCGGCACCGCCTATATCGGCACCCTCGGCCTCACCCTCTGGGTCGATAACATGGGGCTGGTTTATTAGGCAGCCACACGCAGCACACAGCAGGGGCGCCGCGTCTGAAATGATGCGGCGCCCCTGACGTGTATTATGAGGCTGTGTGCGGGCGATGGTGCGTTATTTTGCCAGAGCCTTCAGCCACGCCGAGAGTTCTTCGGTCATCTGGTCATGGCCGGGGAAACCGGTCGAGAAACCGAAACCGTGGCCGCCGGTGGGGTAGACATGCAGGCTTACCGGCACGCCGGCCTTGGTAAGTGCCTGGTAATAAGCGATTGAGTTGCCCGGTTTTACAATAGGGTCATCGTTTGTGGCAAGGATAAAAGCCGTTGGAGTAGAGTCGGTTACATGCAGCTCGGGGCTGTAGGCAAGCACCATTTCGGGGGTGGCGTCCTTGCCCAGGAAGTTGTTGCGCGAGTCGCTGTGCGTGAGTTGCGGCGTCAGCGAGATTACCGGATATATCAGCACCTGGAAGTCGGGAGCCGCGGCCATGGGGCGGTTCTGCGGCGCGTTGGCCGGCTGTTTCAGCAAGCGGGCGTCGGGAGCCTGCGATACGGCGGTTGTGGCGGCAAGGTGACCGCCGGCCGAAAAGCCCATCACGCCCACGCGAGAGGGGTCAATGCCAAGTTCGGCCGAGTGCTGTTTGAAATATCCTACAGCGCGCTGTGCGTCGTCGATCGGCGTCTCGGGGTTCCCTTTGGGGAGGCGGTATTTCAGGATGCCCACCGTGAAGCCCTGGCCGGTGAACCAGTCGAGCCAGTCATACCCCTCGTTCTGCATCGAGACGAAGGCGTAGCCTCCGCCCGGAATCATCACCACCGTCGTGCCGTTGGCCTTCCCCTCGGCAGGGCGCGCTATCCACATCTCAGTGGAATCGGCCGGAGTGCCGTCGGGGTTCTGCAGACCGGTATTCCAGGCCACGCGCACAGGCTCGGGCTTTGGTTCGGGCGTCTGTTTTTTCTTTGCCGATAGGGGGAGCAGGGTTGCCGCGGCCACTGTGGCGCAGGCGGCGAGTCGGAGTAGTTTCATGGGTATGTGATGTTGAATAGTGTTTCGTGTCGTGGCTGTATTATGCAAGGTGATGATGCAAATTTTGCCACGCAAAGATATGCAAAAATCGGCGAATTTCGTAAATTTGCATTTCATTGGAATAGTCTGTACAGACTGTCTGGATTCAATCATCATAAATGGACAATACAGAAAACAAACATACTGCGACGAATATGGCACCTGGTGCCGACGGCATGGTGACGCTGCCCGGCGCCCCAGCGCCGATGACGCCCGAGAACGCCCGGCTCTATCAGGAGCTCGGGGTGCGCCCCGACGTGCTCAACGCCGACGATGTCATGCGCATGGTGCCGAAACTGGCGGGTCACCGGAAGCTGGTGAACGGCCTGCTGAAATTCCTTGCCATCGACAAGGTGAACAACCTGCACGCCCATAACTGCACAACCCCCGGTCCCGGGTTCGTGCACGGCCTTCTGCATGACCTCGACATAAAGATCGAGGTGGAGAACGCCGCTGTGTGGGAGAATCTTCCGCAGGGAGCCTTCATCACCGTGAGCAATCACCATTTCGGCGCGCTCGACGGCATCATCCTCATCGACCTCATCGCCCAGAAACGGCCCAGGTACAAGGTCATGGTGAATATGTTCCTCGACTACATCACCGCCATGCGCCCCAACTTCATCGCTGTCGACGCCCATGCCACAGCCGACCCGAAAAAGAAAGCCGTGTCGATGCAGGGAATCAAGGAGGCCATCAGGCTCGTGCGTTCAGGCGAGCCCGTCGGGTTCTTCCCGGCCGGTGCCGTCGGCAAGGTGAACTGGCGCGGCCGTCTGCAGGATCGCCAGTGGCAGCCCTCGATCATCCGCCTCGTGCAGCAGCTCAAGGTGCCCGTGGTGCCCATCTTCTTCCACGGCTCGCAGTCGTGGTGGTTCAACTTCCTGGGCGTGGCATGCTGGCAGCTGCGCACCCTGCGCCATCCGGCCGAGGTGTTCCGCAAGCATCACAAGACATTTAAGGTCACGTTCGGCGACCCCATCCCGGTCGAGCAGATCGTGGCCCACAGCGGCTCGATCGACGAGCTGGGCGCCTTCCTGCGTCATGAAACATACCGTCTGCGCGATGAAAAAAATCCCGCGTGGAAGACCATAACCCTGCGTCAGTGACATCAGACCGAATGGATCAGCAGGTACAGCAGGCAAAGGCCAGATTCGGCATCGTGGGCAACGACCCGCGGCTCGAAAAGGCGGTAAGGCGCGCCCTGAAGGTCGCGCCCACCGACATGTCTGTGCTTGTCAGGGGCGAGAGCGGTACGGGCAAGGAGTTCTTCCCGCAGATCATACACGCCTTCTCGCGCCGCAAGCATGCCCGCTACATCGCCGTGAACTGCGGCGCCATCCCCGAGGGTACCATCGACTCCGAACTGTTCGGCCACGAGAAGGGTGCCTTTACCGGGGCCGTGGGGCAGCACAAGGGTTACTTCGAGGAGGCCGACGGCGGCACCATCTTCCTTGACGAGGTGGCCGAACTGCCGCTCACCACACAGGCGCGCCTGCTGCGTGTGCTTGAGAGCGGCGAGTTCCTGAAGGTCGGTTCGTCGCAGGTACAGAAGACCAACATCCGCATCGTCGCCGCCACCAATGTCGACCTGCTCCGGGCCATCGCCGAGGGTCGGTTCCGCGAAGACCTCTATTACCGTCTGGCGTCGGTCGAGATCCAGGTGCCCCCGTTGCGCGAACGTGGCCGCGACCTGCATCTGCTGGCGCGCAAGTTCGCCGGTGATTTCGCCGAGCAGCACTCCATGGCGCCGGTGACGTTTGCCCCCTCGGGCGCCTCGGCACTCGAGCGCTACCGCTGGCCCGGCAACGTGCGTCAGCTGCGCAATGTGGTGTCGCAGATGGCGCTTTTCGAGGCCGGCAACGAGCTTGACGCCGCCACCGTGCTCGACTATCTGCCCGACCAGGCGGCCACCTCCACACCGGTGAGATACGAGGGTGGGGGAGACAGCGCTCCCGGACGCTATGAGCGCGAGCGTGAAATGCTGTTCAACCTCATTTTCCGCCTCCAGGGCGAGATTGACGAACTTCGCCGCAGGGTCGACGATGTAGACCCGGATCAGGGCGCCACAGCCCCCGGAATCGCGCCGCGCGCGGCTCTGCCTGCCGGACTGCCGCAGTATCACCCTGAGGTCACCGACATCCATGCCGTCGAGGCCGACGAAACCGCTCCTCTGGCGGGCGCCCCCGAGGCACGGCATGCCGTGGCGCACGCCGCTGACGGAGCGCCGCTCACGCTCGAGGATACCGAACGGCAGACCATAATCCGGGCGCTTGAGTCAAACGGTTGGCGCCGCAAGGCCGCCGCCCGTCAGCTCAACATCTCAGAACGTACCCTCTACCGCAAAATAAAGGAATACCGGCTCGGCGACAGCACCGCCCCTGACCGTGACGAACCCTGACCGCGAAACAATGAACCTGAAACCGATCATCAACCGCATAAAACCCCGCGCCGCGCGACTGGTGGCCTTGCCTCTGCTGGTCTTTGCCCTGCTGTGCGTGCCGCAGGGGTGCCGCGTGAGCCTGCAGTTCAACAGCTCGGCCCTCGACTATAACATCTACAAGACAATCCATGTGGGCGAGTTCCCAATCCGTGCTGCGCTGGTGTACGCCCCGCTGCAGCAGACGTTCGAGAACGAGCTGCTCGACTACATCACCCGCAACACGCGCCTGCAGACCACCGACGGCGCCTCTGACATCAACCTGGAGGGGGAGATCACCGGCTACAACCTCACCCCGCAGGCCGTGACCGAAGACGCCTACGCCTCGATGACGCGCCTCACCATCACCGTGCGTGTCAGGTACACCGACGCGCACAACGACAAGAACGACGTTGACCAGACATTCTCGGCTTATCGCGACTTCGACGCCTCGATGATGCTCACCGACGTGCAGGAGGAGCTGTGCCAGCAGATCTCGAAAGAGCTCGTAGACCTTATCTTCAACGCCACCCTCGGCAACTGGTAACGGGCCGCCCGGGGCCCGTTGCCCCCGTTACTCACCGCCACCACCGCTGTGGCTCCCACAAACGCCCCGGTTCAGTTATCGGCCCAGCTGGGCCGATAACCCGACAAAGACAGCACGCACGGCACCCCTTGCCGCCCGCTATAACACCCACCACTCAACATGTCACAGGCACAGCTGAAATCACTCATCGAAGGTCATGGCGCCGACCCCGCCTGGGTCGACGAGGTGACGCGCCGCTATCCGTTTTTCTCCCTCCCCGGAGCAATGACGGTCAAGGCGGCCACGCATCCCGCCGCCCAGGACCTGATGTTGCGGCTGGCGCTCACCACACACGGCGCCGACGCCCTGGCGCATCTTACCGGCGAGGCCGACACCCGTTTCGACAACTTCTATCCCCCCGCACGAAAAGTGGAGACACCCACCACCTCAAAAGCCATCGACGATTTCCTGGAACGGTACGGAAACCAGTCAGACGAAGAGAATGCCCTTCTGGAGCGCATGATCTTCAATCCGGTGCCCGACTATGCGCAGCAGCTCGCGCGCGAGGCCGACGAAGACCTTCCAGGCGCCGTCGAGACCGCCGACGACTCGCACCAGGCGCGCATAAACCGTTTCATCCTGGCCGAGCACAAGCGCCGGCATGTGCCCTCGCCGGTCGACGAGACCCCTGCGCCCCCGGCTCCCGCAAAGCGTGCCGCAGTGACCGTCGACAAGCCCGCTCCGGCCCCCGAACAGTCGTTGCTCAGCGAGAGTCTGGCCAAGATTTACATCAAAACCCGCAAATATGAGCGCGCATACGAAATTCTTAGCCGCTTAAGTTTGGAATTTCCCGAAAAAAGCGCTTACTTTGCAGACCAATTGCGATTTTTGAAAAAACTGATAGTCAACGAGAAATATCGCAGTTTGTCAAATCAGGGTGAAAACGCCCCCAAATCATAAGAAATCTAAAGGAATTATCCAACGATATGTACACTTTCATTATCATTCTGACAGTAATTGTTTCAATCCTGCTGATAATCGTTGTGCTCGTGCAGAAATCAAAAGGCGGCGGTCTGGCATCGTCGTTCGCCGGCTCGAACCAGCTGATGGGCGTGCGCCGCACAAATGACTTCATCGAGAAGGCAACCTGGACTCTGGCCGCCATCATCGGTCTGCTGGCCATCATCTCTGTGTTCGTGATGCCCCGCAACATGGTGCAGAGCGGTACCCGCGTGAAACCCGTGCAGACCACTACCGTTGTCGGTGGCGCTGCTTACGAGACTCCCGCTGCCGCCGCTACACCGGCCGCACAGGCTCCCGCCACCGAGGCCGAGGCTCCTGCCGCTCCCGCCGACACGGCCAAATAATCATCAGGTCAACACAATCAGAAATACATTATGGGAGTGCCGCTCACACAGGGGCGCTCCCTTTGTTGGTGTTTTCACATGCCAGTTTACACACAGATGAAAAGCAGTAAACTCATGGCTGTCGCAGGCATGACCATGGTCATGACCGCACTCACATCCTGCAACGGCCTCTCCGACTACGAGAAGACCCTCGTGGGTTCATACTACAACACTGCGCTTTCCGACATGAAACCCGCCATCGAGCTCAGGGCCGACCGCTCGGCCACAGTGAGGGCCATCCGTCCCGGCGACCTCACATACTCGGTATCGGCCACCTGGAAAGCCACCGGTGACTCTCTGATTCTTGTGCCCGACGCGTCGAGCATCGTGGTCGAGGAGGGTGACCCCATGGCCGTGGGAAATGTGGCTCCGCGCTTGTCGTGGCCCATCGTGAAATGCAACGAGCAGACCCTTACCCTGGTGCGCGACCGCAATACCATCGACTACAAGCGCCGGTATGAATGACCGTCCGGCGGCCTATGCGTCGTCAGAACCTTTACGGTTCCGGCGCGCCGGCATGCCCTCTTTACTTCAGAAAATTGCTGAAACCTGACTATGAGAACCTTACAGCTTATCTTGCTTACAATCGCCCTTGCCGTCGGAATGGCCCGCTGCACATCGGGGTCTGATGCCGTGGCCGAACAGATCGAATCGGCCCGCGACGCCGTGGCAGCCGAGCGCTATGACGAGGCACAGACCATCTGCGACAACCTCACGCGCAACGGACTTGACGGAATGACCGAGACCACCCTCGGGCGTCTCGCCATCATATACATGCAGCTGTCGGACCACGCCCATTACGACGAGAACGCCGCCGTGGCCACCGAGTGCATGCGCGAGGCCCTGAAAGTCTCCACAGACTCACTGGCCGCTTTCAGCCGCAGCCTCACCCCTGCCGAGCAGGTGCCGTTCGCCCTTGTGCGCCGTATAGCAGGCGGCATAGACAATCCGATTGACCTGATGTCGGCCGATATTGCCGGCGAAGATGGCCTCGGCGATGACTGTGACCACGCCGCCGACTCTATCGACGGTACGCATATCCACTGAGACACATCCACAAACATACCGGAAACATACCTCCATGGACTGGAAATCGCAACTTGAATCACTGAGACAGGATATGCCCCCTGCCGCCCCCGAACCAGAAGAGGCTCCCGCCGCAGAGCAGGTTCCGGCCGAGAAGGCGCGCCTTGACGTGATGCTTGACCGCAAAGGCCGCAAAGGGAAAGAGGCGACCATCGTGGCCGGATTCACCGTCAGTGACGACCGTGTTGCCGAGATTGCCGCGACGCTCAAAAAACGGCTTGGATGCGGCGGTTCGTCGCGTGGCGGGGAAATCCTCATCCAGGGCGACAAACGCCGTGAGGTGGCCTCTATTCTCGCCTCACTGGGCCTTAAGAACCGTGTCATCTGATTCCGGAAGGCCATACCTCCCATCCTTCCCATAATTCCCATCTCTCCCATAACTCCCACCTTTCCCACCTCTCCCATAATTTCTCCCGCCCTCAGCCTGCCATGAAAACCTACAAAATGTACCCCACAAGCATAAACGCACGCTATGTCGACGAAATCGTCGAGCATTTGCGGCGCGGCGGTCTGGTAATCTATCCGACCGACTCACTGTATGCCATCGGGTGCGATGCTCTGCAGAACCGCGCCGTCGAGCGCGTATGCCGCCTGAAGGATATAAATCCGGCAAAACAGCGCCTCTCGATAGTCTGCGCCGACATCTCGCAGGCCAGTGAATACGCCCGCATCGACAACGAGGCTTTCCGTCTTATGCGTGCCAACCTGCCGGGGCCGTTTACTTTCATTCTGCCGGCCACCACACGTCTCTCAAAGGCTTTCAAGGGGCGTAAGGAGGTAGGTGTGCGTGTGCCCGACAATGCCATAGCCACCACTCTGGCCGAGGCGCTGGGCAACCCCCTGCTGTCGGCCACGGCGCTGTGGCCCGATGCCGGCGAGGATGCGGATCCCTGCCGTCCCGAGGTGCTTGAGACGCATTATGCCCGCGATGTGGATGTGCTTATTGACGGCGGCGACGTGCCGGACCGCGAGACTGCGGTGGTCAGTCTGCTTGACGGCGACCCCGAAATACTGCGGGAAGGCCCCCGCGAGCTTTCAGAAGTCTGAATTTCAGAATGTAAAGGCATCCGGCGGTGGCTGCCACGGCCATCACTGCGGCCGTTTCCCACCCGAGCCATGTGCGGGCGGCGGCGCAGGCCGCGGCCGTCAGCGTTACAGTTGCGGCCATCTTGATTGCAGAGTTTCTGAGGGTGAGCCCCAGGCGCCGGTAATATATCACCGCCACGACTACGGTATAGGCCGCGTACCAGGCCACGTATGCCGCCCCGAGGCTCTCCAGACCCCAGAGCCGGTAGCAGATCATGTTGCAGAGAAGGTAGAACAGGGCCGACAGCGCCTCAGACCAGAGGTACGCCTTGCCGTCGCCCCGCGCGAGTATGGCGAACGCCATGCACCACGACACCGCGCGGAATACCGTTCCGGGGGCCGCCCAGGTCACGAAGGGCGTCATCACAAGGAAATCTGACTTATACAGCAGCGTTATCACCGGCCTGTCGAACGCCGTGAGCAGTGCCACGGCGGGGAGTACGACCGTCAGCACCACCGAAATCTCGTGTGACACCGCCAGCGACGAGCCGCGCCGCGAACCCGCCATCCCCGCCAGTCGCGGGAAAAATTCCATTGAGATTGCCGTGAAAACCACTCCTAAATAGCGGTTCACAATGGTGAACCCGGCCTGGAAATAGCCGGTCTCGGCCTCTGAGCCGTTGGTGTTGAGCCACGACATGAACACGAACGACACGAATGCCGTAAGGAACTCGCTGACAGTAAGGAACGCTCCTAAAATGACCAGACTGCGCCCCATGGCCAGTGATTCGCCCCACGAGCTTTTCTCTTCGGGCGAGGGCACGCGTTCGCGGTAGAATCCCAGTCCGATCCACGAGCATGCGGCAAATGCCACTATTGAGGGTGCTATCGATTCAACGCCCCAGAAACGATACATCGGTATCGACACCAGCAGACCCCCGACGGTGCCCCATGTGGCGCCGTGCGCGAGTCGCCGCAGGCGTTTCATCCCCTGGAACACAGCCCCTTCTGCCGCCGATAGCGCCGACAGCAGTACGGCCACGGCAAGCAGGGCGAAACTCCAGGCGTGCGACGCGTCGCCGAACGAGAAACGGCTCAGCGGCACCGCCAGCGCCAGTGTGGCCAGCGCGCCGAAAAGTCCCAGTATCCAGGCCCAACGCCTGACGGCAAGCACCGTGGCATAGAGCGACTGTCGCGGCGCCGAGGCTATCGAGCGCACCGCGCTGGTGCGCAGGCCAAGCTGTGAGAGGGTGGAGATCATCTCGAGCGCCGAATTGAATATGCCGAACAGGCCGATGCCCGCGGCACCTATCCAGAGCGCCACAAGCTTGACACGCACCACCGAGCAGAGCATCTGTATGCCCTGCACCCCCGTGAAGATGCCCAGTACCTTGACAATCCTCGCGGTAGCCGATGTGGTGTGTCTGCTCTCAGCCATTGCCGCGCTAAGTTACGAAAAATGCGTGATATTCATTATTCGGCTATGGGTTCCGAGAGCTTTCCGGGCGAGAGGTAGACGGTGCCCGGGCCCGTGACCTGCAGCATGCTCAGCCCCTCGCCGCCCACAAGGTTCTTGAACGACCACCGCACCGAAATCTGGTGCTCGGGTATCGAGCGCAGGGCTATGATATGGTCTTCGTCCAGCTCGACGGTCTCACCCGGGGCGAGATCGAGCGTCATCGGGGTGCCTTTGGTGCCGAGGAATACGGTGGCATTCCCCGAAATCTTCTGCATGAAAAGTCCCATGCCGCCGAATATTCCCGACGCCGAGAGTTTTGAATTTACCTCGACGCGGCGGTCCGAGGCCACATAGCCGCCGCTGTGGCAGATCAGAGTCTCGCCGTCGAGCTGTATCGGCAGCAGGCCGAAACGGCTCCCTATGGCCAGTTTGCGCGGCACGTTCACGGCGTTGCGCAGTTTCATTATGAAGAGTGACTCGCCCGAGAGCTTGGCGCCCAGCAGACGCCTGAGTCCCGAGCCGTTGAGGCTGACCTCTTTCTCTATGCCCCCTTCAAGGTAGATTACCACTCCTTTTTCGGCGTAGAATTCCTCGCCTGGGGCGAGGGTTACCTCAAGGTGCTGAACGAAATTACCGACAAGTTTGCATTGCATGGTGGGGTGATGGGGTGGGTTAGGTAGGTTAGGGGAATGTGACTTATGTAACTTATGTAACGGATGTGGCTTATGTAGCTTATGGGAATCAGAAAGGCGATGTGCCGCCCCGCTTGCGGGAACACGGCGCATCGCCTTTGTGGTATTGCCTTGCGGCGGCGAGGCTATGCCTCGGTTGCGAGGGGGGTTATGCCTCGGCCGCGGGCTGTACGTTGATGAACTGGCGGCCTTCTTTTCCGCTGGTGAACACCACGGTGCCGTCAACAAGAGCGTAGATGGTGTGGTCTTTGCCCATGCCTACGTTCAGGCCCGGGTGGTGCACTGTACCGCGCTGACGTTTGATGATGTTGCCTGCTTTGGCGAACTGGCCGCCAAAAATCTTAACACCGAGTCGTTTCGATTCCGACTCACGGCCGTTCTTCGACGAGCCTACACCTTTCTTATGTGCCATGTTGTGTTGTCAGGATTTTTGGTTAAGCAATGACGTCTTTGATCACGATCTGAGAGAACATCTGGCGATGTCCGTTTTTGCGACGGTAGTCGTTGCGGCGTTTTTTCTTGAAAACGATGACTTTGTCGCCTTTCACGAGGGGACGTTTAACCTCGCAAACAACTTTTGCCCCTTCCACGGTGGGCGCGCCGACTTTGACGGCACCGTCGGCATCTACGAGGAGAACGCGGTCGAACTCTACGGTTGCGCCCTCTTTGGTCTCGTCGCCGAGATAGTGGACATACAGGAATTTGCCGGCCTCGGCTTTGAACTGCTGTCCCTGGATTTCTACGATAGCGTACATTAAAGCTATGATAATTAATAGGTTATACCCGTGGGCGAACCGTTGCCGGCTGCTTATTCCAAGCCCACTGCGGCCAAAAATGCTTGCAAAGTTAGGCATTTTCCCGCTGACTCACAATATTTTCGCCGAAATTTTATTTGCCCGCCTCACGCAGAATTGTTAATTTTGCGTCATCTTTTAATTGGGGGAGTTTGCGGAACCCGGCAGTGATTGGCCGCAGAAGCGGTTCCGAACCACCCTCTCTGACCTCAACAGCTACTCCGATGGGTACCAACAACAGCGGGGAACGGCGCGACTCGGTCGTGATCATCCCCATGTACAACGAGAAAGAGAACGCCGCCGCCATCATCGACGCCGTGATGGCCCTCCCGCACGGGTTTGACGTGCTGGTGGTCGACGACAATTCGCCCGACGGCACCGCCGACATCGTCCGCTCGAAGATGCAGCAGTATCCCGGCCGGGTCGACATCATCTGCCGCGCCGGCAAGCTTGGCCTCGGCACAGCCTACATCGAGGGGTTCCGCCGCGCGCTTGATCGCGGATATGACTTCGTGTTCGAGATGGACGCCGATTTCTCGCACGATCCCAAAGACCTCGAACGCCTCTACGCGGCATGCGCCACCGGCGGCATGGATGTGGCCGTGGGCTCGCGCTATCTCACGGGCGTGAATGTGGTGAACTGGCCCATGGGGCGCGTGCTCATGTCATATTTCGCCTCGAAATACGTGCGGTTCGTCACCGGACTCGACGTACACGACACCACGGCCGGATTCTGCTGTTACCGCGCCGAGGTGCTGCGCACCATGGAGCTTGACAAAATCCGTTTCAAGGGGTATGCCTTCCAGATCGAGATGAAATTCACCGCCTCGAAATGCGGTTTCCGCGTCGGCGAGGTTCCCATAGGGTTCGTGAACCGTGTGCTCGGCACGTCGAAGATGTCGTCGGGCATCTTCGGCGAGGCGCTGTTCGGCGTCATAAAGCTGAAAGTGGGGTCGTGGGGCCGCAAGTTCCCGCAGAAACAGACAGCGACACGCCCATGAGACTGATAGCCAATGCAGAGGTCATCAACGACGGGCGCCGTCAGACCGCGGTCATCACCGTGGGCGACGACGGCCTCATTGCATCCGTCGACCCCGGGCATGTCGACCTGCGCGACATCGACCCCGCGGCATACGCCGTAACCGACGCCGAAGGGCTGTGGGCCCTCCCCGGCGTGATTGACGAGCATGTGCATTTCCGCGACCCCGGCATGACCGAGCGCGGCGACATCGCCACCGAGAGCCGCGCCGCCCTGGCAGGGGGCGTCACCACATGTTTCGACATGCCCAACACCCGCCCGGCCACCGTCACCCCCGAGGCGTGGGAGGCCAAGATGGAGCGAGCCGCCGCCGTTTCGGCTGTGAACTACGCATTCTTCCCCGGCGTGACCGGCGACAACCTCGACCAGCTCTGCGCCATGGACCAGAGCCGCATCCCCGGTGTGAAACTCTTCATGGGGGCCTCTACGGGCGGGATGTGCACCGACTCGGCCGACGCCCTGGCTTGGCTTTTCGCCACATACCGCGGCATCATAGCGGTGCATGCCGAGGATGGCCGCGTGATTGACTGCAACCGGGCCCGGCTGGCCGCGCAGTACCCCGACGGCATACCGGTGTGGATGCACCGCGACGTGCGCGACACCCGTGCATGCGTGGCCGCCACCGAGCGTGCCGTGCGTCTGGCACGCGAGCATGACGCGCGTCTGCATGTGATGCACATCTCAACCGCCGACGAACTCCGTTTCTTCACCCCCGGCGACGTGTCCGGGAAACGCATAACCGCCGAGACCTGCCCCCACTACTTGATATGGGGCGACATCCCGGCCTCCGACGGCCCGCTGGCCAACCTCACCAAGTGCAATCCCGCCATAAAGGGGCAGAGCGATCGCGAGGCGCTGCTGCGCGCCATCGCCGAGGGGCTCATCGACACCGTGGCCACCGACCACGCCCCGCACCTGCGCGAGCAGAAAGAGGGTGATGCCCTCACCGCGGCCTCGGGGATGCCCTCGGTGCAGTTCTCGCTGCCGCTGATGCTGCAGCTGGCGAAGGATGGTGCTTTCGGCCCTGACGGTTATGAAAGCGTGGTGCGTCTGATGTGCCACGCTCCGGCCGACCTCTGGGGCATGGACCGTCGCGGCTATCTTCGTCGCGGCTGGCACGCCGACATAACTCTGGTAGACCCCGCCGCGACGCACGTCATCGCCGACGCCGATGTGGTGAGCCGCTGCGGCTGGACCCCCTATGCCGGGCGCCGCGTGGACTTCGCCGTGGCGCAGACCTGGGTCAACGGCCGCCCTGCCTATGACCGGGGCCGTTTCACCGGCGACGCGCATGCCGCGCCGGTTCTCTTCAACCACTGATTTTATCATTCAAACCTGACATGACTACTGTAAAACCCCTCATAGGCCTCACACTCGAGGGTCTGCGCAAAGTCTGCGCCGAGGCCGGCCTCCCCTCGTTCGCCGCCAAGCAGATAGCGCGGCGCCTCTATGTGAACCGCGCCACCACGCTCGACGAGATGACCGAGCTCTCCAAAAAGGGGCGCGAGCGTCTGGCCGAACTCGGTTATGGCGTGGGGCTTGAGGCTCCGCTCAAGACTGCCCGTTCGGCCGACGGAACCGTGAAATACCTGTTTCCCGGCGCCGGGGGCGTCGACGTCGAGGCGGTGTACATCCCCGACGGCGACCGCGCCACCCTCTGTGTGTCGTCGCAGGCCGGGTGCAAGATGGCCTGCGGGTTCTGCATGACAGGGCGTCAGGGGTTCCACGGCAACCTCACTCCCGCGCAGATAATAAACCAGGTGCTTTCGGTGCCCGGCTCGCAGGAGCTCACCAACATCGTGTTCATGGGCATGGGCGAGCCCACCGACAACCTCCCCGCCGTGCTCGACGCCATAGAGATTCTTACCGCCTCGTGGGGCATGGCCTGGAGTCCTAAACGCATCACCGTGTCGTCGGTCGGCGCCAACCCGCGCACCCTGCGGCAGCTGCTCGATCTCACTAAGGTACACATCGCCATATCCCTGCATCTGCCGCTGGCCTCGGAGCGTGCGCGGCTCATGCCCGTAGAGCGCGCGTTCCCCATAAGTGAACTTGTTGAGATGCTCAGGGGTTATGATTTTGCACACCAGCGCCGTCTGTCGTTCGAATACATCATGTTCAAGGGTGTGAACGACGACGCCCGCCACTCGCGCGCCCTGGTGCGTCTGATCCGCGGCCTCGACTGCCGCGTGAACCTCATCAGGTTCCACTCCATCCCGGGCAGCGACCTGCAGTCGTCGTCAGAGCGCGTGATCGAGGAGTTCCGCGACCGCCTCAACGACGACGGCGTCACAGCCACCATCCGCGCCAGCCGCGGCGAGGATGTCTCGGCAGCCTGCGGCATGCTTGCAGGCGAGTCTAAACCGCTTTCAAAGTTATGAAAAAGATACTGATTCTCATGATGCTGGCGCTTGTGGGCGCCGGTGTCGCAATGGCGAAGAAAAAAGCCCCCGAAGGGAAACCCGACATCGTCTTCGCCGAGACAACACACGATTTCGGCACCATCAGCGAGGATGGCGGCTACGTCACACACGAATTCACCTTCACCAACACCGGCACCGCCCCGCTGGTGATCTTAGGCACCTCGGCAAGCTGCGGATGCACCACCCCCAAGGCTCCGAAACACCCGGTGGCTCCCGGCAAGTCGGCCAAGGTGGCCGTGACCTATTCCCCCAAGGGGCGCCCCGGCGAGTTCACCAAGACCGTGACCGTGCGCTCCAACGTGCCCGGCAAGAAAAAAAGCATACTCACCATCAAGGGCTTTGTAAAGCCCGGCAAGACCTCAAACGCCCGTAAATGAAACCGGTCTGCTTTCTGCGCCGCGTACTGGCGGCTTCCGCGGCATTACTGGCGCTGACGGCCGTGGCCGAGATCCGCTGGATCAACGACGAGTATAATTTCGGCGCTTTCGACGAGGATGACGGCCGCGTGCCATGTTCGTTCAGTTTCATAAACATGGGGCCCGACGACATCTCGATAAAGAACGTGCGTCCGCAGTGCGGATGCACCACCACCACCTATACCCGCGAGGTCATCGCCCCGGGCGATACCGGCGTCATCAACGCCGAGTTCAACCCCACGGGGCGCCCCGGCAGTTTCAACAAGACCGCCTCGGTGCTGTTCAGCGACGGCACGCGCGGCCAGGTGACGCTGCGCGGCGTGGTCATAGGCTCGTCGAACACCCTGCGCTCGCGTTACCCCGTGGAGGCCGGAAAGATGAAGATGCGCGGCGACCAGGTGTCGTTCGGCACCGTCTACAAGGGCAGGGGAAAGACCTCGTTCTTCGAGGTCTACAACGCATCGACCGACTCGGTGCCCCTGCACATCGGCAACGTGCCCTCATACGTGCGTGTGAAACCTTCGGTCGACCCGGTTCCGCCGGGCGAGCAGTCAATCCTGGCGGTGACGCTCTCGCCGGGGCAGAAGACCCTCTACGGTATCCTCACCGACTCTATGACCCTGGCCATGGGCGATTCGCCGGTGGCGACGGTGGGTCTGCAGGCCATCGTCGAGGAGGATTTCACCACCCTCACTCCCGGCCAGGTGGCCGCCGCCCCTCAGATCAGGGTGTCGGCCGACCGCGTGGATTTCGGCCGCTATGACCCCGCCGCGGGCCCCATGCAGGGTGAATTCACCATCGAGAACCTGGGCAAGAACGACCTGCTGCTGCGCCGCGTCTACACCATGGACCCGGGCGTGACACTTGAGCCGTCGTCCGACAAGGTAAAGCGCGGCAAGAAGGCCACGGTGCGTGTCACGGTCGACCCCGCCGCCCTCCCCGCGCCGTTGCTCAACGCCCGCGTGCAGGTGATTGCCAACGACCCTGTCAACCCCCTCACCCTGGTGCGCCTGGTCGGCGAGGCCATCG
>ERZ1673743.1392-NODE-1392-length-26780-cov-100.798167_pt1 | contig 26780 bp, 24 predicted proteins | sample MGYA00580197_ERZ1673743 | MGnify/ENA primary metagenome ERZ1673743 (study PRJEB41218, sample SAMN15661795) | gut metagenome | host: Homo sapiens | place: Canada: London | collected 2015-08-20/2019-03-30 | study: EMG produced TPA metagenomics assembly of...
GGCCCACGGCTTCCATGAAGCCGACAATCATCTCGTGATTGAGTTCCTTCGGAGTGATACGCCCACGGCAGAGGGTGGAGAAATTCGACTGTTGTCGCATACGCTCCTTTGTGGTCTTTGTCAGATACAGGTAGCACTTGTGCGCCAGATACGGACGCTCGTTGAAATGACGCTCGAAGCTCCTGTCAAGAAAAGACAAATCATCTTTTTGCAGTTCCGGCTTATAGTTCTCCGACACAAACCAGTCCTGCTTGTGCGCCACCGTAAAGCGCGGCAATACCTTGATTGCCTTGCACCAAGCGGCGTGCATCGCCTCGTATTCCTGCGATGTGACGGTGAACAATTCCGGCAGTGTTACTTCGTAACAGACAGTTACATCGGCATCCTTGCTGATGATACAGCCGTGTTCCACTGCCAACAGTGGGAGTCTAGACTCCAGAGTTGTGGCTATCAGTATATTTCTCATTTGCGACCTCCCTTCATTATTTTGCGCACACGCAGACGGTTGATAATGTATCGGGGGCGGTATTTCACCGATGTGAGCTTCATAAGTCCGTATTGTCCGTACTTGCCGTTGAGATGAAAGGTGTACCACACCAGCACCGACGCGCTTATGGCGCCGAAGCCTATGCAAAGACCTTGCTGCACCCCGCACATATAGAGGATTACGAACAGAATGAAGTCGGCTATAAGACCACCGGCGAAGATGAACAGGTACTGCGCTTTCAGCCCCTTGTATTCCACCGTCCTGCCTATGCCCTTGTTAATAGAATATTCCCTCAGTGGTACGGATTAGAGGAAGAACGAGCGCAGGATTGTGGCCGCGACCACAAGAAAGATACAGGCACCGAACCACGATGCGGCGGTCTTGCTCGTGTCGGGATCGCCGGAGCTGAACTTGCCATAGACCTTGACACCGCCTATAAGACCGACGACTGCGCCGATGGCATAAATCAGCTTCGTGGCGGGGTCGAAATAGGACGTCATCATCGAGGTTGCCTCGTTGATGCCTGCCAGACCGTTGCCGGCGGCATAGAGGTTGGCGGCGCATATCATCAGTGTGAGCATGGCGGCCATAGGGCGGCGCATACCGGGAGCGTTCATAAACTCCACGATGCGGCCATAGAGATTTTTGAGGAATTTTGTCATAAATGATTATTTGGGGATTGGATTGTGGATAGTGGTGAGTCAGTGGAGGATGTTGAAGTCGATAGCGTCAATATCGGTTGTGTCGATGTCGGCGTGGAACACGATTTTCTTCTTCGGCTTCGTTTCTTCCGTCGGTGGTGTATCGGGCGGAGTGTCGTTTTCCGTGGGTATCTCCGGCAAGCGGCACTCAATCATCAGTATGCGCTTGCGCACAAGCGGGTCGAGCTTGATTTTCTCGATGATTTCAGTGCCTTGAATGTCGGGTAGCACACGGCGCGCGGTTTCCTCGTCTTCAGGAGTGGTGGAATTGCCTTTCAGTACGTTCAGAGCAGTGCTTATGTCTTTGAAGTCACTGCCTCCTGCCCTCGGCATTTCCGGCGGCAGTTCCTCTCCCGCCAGTTCACTTGCGGAGTGTGTTGAGAAAACCTCATCCAGTCTATCGACCGGGATCTGTGCCGACGGCTTTTCGTCGGGAATGTCGGGCAGTCCGGCGTCTGACGGTTTGCCGTACTCCTTGATGATAAGGGGTATCACCTCTTTTGCAGCTTCTTTCGCCGCCTCGCGTACCACATCCTTGAACTCGTTGATGTCGAATGTGCTTTGACCCACGATGTCGTCTTCGGCAGTTTCATCCGCCTCGACAGGCGCGGCAGGTTTCTCGGCAGGCGGTTTCTGAACGGTATCCGGCTTTGTCAGCACCCTGCGGATAAGCCACACGTTGCTTGCAAGCAACGCTATTATTATAGCCAGCTCCATCAGAAAAGGTCTTTACAATTCTGCCCGAACACACTGCGCATCACCGAGTGGTGCTTGGCTATGTGGTCGAGAATAATCTCGGAGGCGTAGGAACCGATTGATACCCCACTGATACCCATAGCGCGAACCATTTTGGAGAGAGTGGCGTGAACTTCGGGATAGAGGTACGCTTTGGCGTTGGATTTGACCTCGTGGGGTGACAGGAAGCGCTCCACATAACGGGCGCTTTCATCGTCGGGGATTTGCGCCACTTCAATAGTGGCGACGATACGGGATTGGGATTTCTTCATATTTTCGAGATTTTGGTGGTGATTAAACCGGCGTATTCCTTGAAATGCGCTTCAAGCACATTATTTATATACGACTTGACCGAGCAAGCACGACCACAGTCCACACTGAAAAGAATCTGGCGGATCTTACGGATGTGGCACGGCGCGATTTCTGTCATAAGGTATCGTTCTCTCGCGTTCACATGGGCAGGATTGTTGATAAACTGCCTCATGTATTCTTGCTCCTTAGTGGAGCTTTCGGCCTCTTTACGGGAGGCCCTCTTTCGTGGTTTGGTTTTATCGTTCATTTCTAAAGTCGTTTTTTTATGATATTTTCGTAAGTTGAGAAATGCTCCGCCAGCACATTGTTGACGTAACCCTTTACGGAGCAGACGGGGCCGGTTTCATAGGAGATGATACGTTTTATCTTCCTTATGAAATCCGGGTCAACCTCGACCATCAGGAAACGGGAGCGCGGGCGCATATACGCCATGTTGAACACAAACTTTTCCAGATATTCCTCGTCGGTTATGACACATTGGTCTGCTTCAGATGCCGGAGCGTCATTTTCAGACGGTGTGGCGGTATTTCCATCGGCGGGTTTCTTTTTCAGGGAAGAAAGTGAGGAGGACTCCTCGCGGAATGACCGGATGAATTCATCGGGGTCGATGTCTGACTCATATACCTTTGCCATAGGTGTCAGAGCTTGAGTATGCCGAGCAGTTCATCGGTAAGTTCGGGCAGCCTCGTGCCTTTAAGCAGCGTTTTGTCGGGCGGTATCACCGTCGAGCGGAACACTGCGCGGTTGAGCGTCTTTGACCCCTCGCGCCGGTATTTCTTGGTGTCAGGTATCCGGGTCTTGAGGGTTTGCAGGCCGCTATCCTCGAATATAGCCTCGTACTGGTCGTAGAGGTCGGTTTTCTCGCGGGCATCGACAAGGTTCCAGAGCATATACATATCCTTCACCTGCGACTTGCCGGTCGTGCGCCACTCGTGTATCTTCAGGGCGAAGGCGAGCGAGCTTTCAAGTATTACCTTGTCGGCGGCGACGGGAACGATAACGGTATCCATACAGTTGAGGATGTTCACGACACCACGGTTGTTGACCGTGCCGGGCAGGTCGAAAAACACGATGTCTATATCGTTGCCGTCCTCGATGATCTCACGGACTTTCTGCATGGCTTCCTCCGGCTTTGCCGTCAGCAGCGGGAACGGCCCCAGCTTGGTAAGGCGCAGGTTGTCGGAAAACAGTTTCTTGAACGCGGGGCTGCACTCGATAAGATCCTTGTCGCGCTCACGCATTTCTTCTATGCTGTACTGCGGATAGTCGCAGTCAACGACAAGGACTTTAAGCCCCTTGATATAGTATAGGTAACTCGCCGCGAGAACGGTTAGAGTCGTTTTGCCTGCTCCACCTTTCTGGGTGGAGAAAGCGACAAATTTGGGGTCTGTCATAAATCTGATTTGAAAATGGATGTAGTGGTGATTGCATAGCGGTGGCCGTCAGCGTATCTTCTGACACGGACAGACCGGGCTTCCATCGGTGCGAAGCAGTGCCGGCACAGACTATGCGGAATGGGTTACAGCTATCTCCGTCACCAGTGGCGACCTTCCTCCGCTGTCGGGAGGGCATCGGCTAAGTGAGCCGGAAAGAAATTTTGTAATCAGTCATTCTTGTCATTTTTTGGATTGTGGATTAAGTGGTGGTGTTCCGTCGATAGCCAATTAGCTTAATAGCTACTAACTAAAGATGAAAATTAGTTGATAAAATACTTTTTCAATCTCTGTATCAGTTTATTGATTTGAAAATAAATCCGGTTCATTCGGTCAGCAGTTCTGATATGATACAAAAGGATTGAACTCTACAGAAGGAAACAGGAATATTTCCGGATATATACTGATGTCAAGATTTCAAATGTACTCTTTGCGGATTGAAAACCAGAACAGCGGTTCATCGGACAGTTCCGTAATAATATAGGTAAATCGAACTCCTTGAAGGCAGTCTTGACTGTCAATCGCTCTACAAAGAAACAAAATAAAATCCATTTTAGCAAGTCATTAAATCTCTCAAAATATTATGCCCCAGCGGTTTGTCCGGCGATGTCCAAGTATGTCCGGCTATGTCCGAAAAACGGGGCCGAATTTTTAACATTTCGCCGTGAAGATTTTTTTGCCGTCGGTGTGGGCCGTGCGTCAGTCGTCGGGATTTTTCTTTCATCGCTGGTAAATCCGGGATTTTTTTCGTATCTTTATATCAGCATCACGGGGATTTTCTTTCTCCGGGCTTTGAAAAACGGTCTTATCCCACCTTCAGAATGATACCGGGCATCATCTGATTTCACTATACCGTTTTTTTTACAGGAAGAATGTCCACATGGACATAGCAAGGTGTCCGTTCAGTAACTGAACGGGTTTCGGGTAACTCACGTTCCCACGAAACAACCTTGCAATGCAGATATTCTCCAAAGTCGAATATCCCGTGTCATTACCTGCGGTACGCCATTCCCGCTGATGCAGACCACCACAAAATCCATAAATATTATGACTGAAAATTCTAAAAACGGGCGACCGCCGTCGCCCAACCGATGCACCCACTGCGTCATGGTACGCTTTGACGACCTCGAATGGGATGCCCTCACACGGATGATGGAGAAAGCCGACGAAACAGTCAGGGCAACTTTCATCAAGCGGCTCATATTCGGAAAGCCTTTCAAGGTTCTCACCACCGACCGCTCACTTGCCGTTTACTGCGCCAAACTATCTGAATTTTTCGCACAGTACCGCACTGTCGGGGTGAACTATGACCTTGTCGTGAAGGAGCTTCGCGCCAATTTCACCGAGAAAAAAGCCATGACGCTTCTATACAAACTGGAGAAAGCCACCATAGAGATGGCGAAAATCACGGGTGATGTAAGGGCGTTGTCACTGCAATTCGATGAACAATGGTCGCTAAAATCTCGATAGGATCATCGCTCTACGGCGCGTTGTCATACAATGGAGAGAAGATGAACAAGGAGCAGGGACGGGTGTTGGGAGCGAACAAAATAATTCTTCCGGCAGACGGGCAGATTGACATAGCCCGCATGGTGGAGAATTTCAACGCCTTCATGCCCAAGACCGGCAAGACCAAAAAGCCGGTTCTCCACATCTCGCTCAATCCTCACCCCGATGACAGACTGACGGAGCAGCAGTATGAAATCATCGCCCGCGAGTATCTGGAAAAACTCGGCTTCGGGGAGCAGCCCTATATAATTTATAAGCACATGGACATCGACCGCCACCATATCCATATAGTGACCGTCAACGTCAACGAGCAGGGCAAGCGGCTAAATCAGGACTTTCTTTTCCGGCGCAGCAAGAAAATTACCACTGAACTGGAGGGAAAATACAATCTCCACAAGGCGCAGCGCGAGAAAATCACTCCCGATATGCCGATTAAGAAGGTTGACCCTTCGGGCGACATCAAGCGTCAGGTTGCCAACACAGTCAAAATGGTCGGTATGCGATACAAGTTCCAGTCTCTCGGCGAGTATAACGCCGTCCTCTCTTTATATAATATAAGGTGTGAGCAGACCGACGGCAGGGTTAACGGTCGAGAGTATCACGGTCTGGTGTATTTCGCCACCGACGATGAAGGCAAGGTTATCGCCAATCCGTTTAAGGCTTCACGCCTCGGCAAATTCGCAAGCCGTACCGCCGTGGAGGGACGCTTCGAGCGCGCCAAAGAGAAGATTGATGTCGCACCGACAAGAAACAGAGTTGCCGATGTGCTTTCCCACGCCACCGATAAGGAGGATTTCACAGCCAAGCTGAAGGACTGCGGCATAGATGTTGTTTTCCGCTACACCGACGAGGGGCGCATATACGGCGTTACGTTCATAGACCACAACACTATGACGGTACTGAACGGCTCCCGACTCGGCAAGCAGTTCTCGGCAAATGCCATCAACGAGAGGTTCAACAATCCGCAGGCGCAGCCGACAAACGATGTGCCGGTTCCCGATACTCCTGTTATTGTGCCGGAGCCGGAGCAGACCACCGACACCCATTCGGATACACAGTCACAATCTGGTAGCACTCAGGCACCGTCGGATGGACAACGCCAATCCGCTACTCATTCTTCCGCCACGGATTACGGCGACGGCGATTTCACGCTTCCGGGTCTTGACCTGTTCCAGCCGGGGCAGTCGTTCAATCCAGACGAGGAAGAATTCCGCCGCCGTATGCAGCGAAAGAAGAAGAAAGGGCGTCGCCCGAAATTTTAATCCTTAATCCCACATTTTATTATGAGCCAACAAGAGGACGACCTCAGAGCGTTGGCGAAGATCATGGATTTCCTGCGGGCAGTCAGTATCGTGCTGGTTGTCGCCAACCTTTACTGGTTCACCCGCGTGGAAACCGTGGACAGCGGCTGGTTCTATTCGACCGTCCATAAGATCTGCGCCAACTTCAACCGCACCTGCGGACTTTTCAACACCACCTTCAACGCCAAACTTTTCGCGCTGCTGCTTCTCGGTCTGTCGTGCTTCGGCACCAGAGGCGTAAGGAGCGAAAACATCACATGGCGGCATATCGGGATAATGCTTGGTATAGGCTGTGTGCTGTTCCTGCTGAACTGGTGGACACTCGATGCCGGTATGCGCTACACCTATATAATCACCACCGTCACGGGCTACATCTGCCTGATGATGGGCGGTATATGGGCCGGGCGTATGCTGAAAAACAACATGATGGACGACCGTTTCAACGACGAGAACGAGAGCTTCATGCAGGAAACGGAGCTTATGGACAACGAATATTCCATAAACCTGCCGACCAGATTCTACTTTGAGAAGAAATGGCACAAGGGCTGGATAAATGTCGTCAATCCGTTCCGCGCCACAATCGTGCTTGGCACGCCCGGTTCCGGCAAGTCATACGCCGTAATCAACTCCTTCATAAAACAGATGATAGAGAAAGGTTACAGCGGCTATATCTATGATTTCAAAAGCCCGGATTTGAGCGAGATTGCCTACAATCACCTGCTGACGCACAAGGATGGTTACGGCAAAGTCAAGCCGAAATTCTACATGATAAATTTTGACGATCCGGAGCGTAGCCACAGGTGCAACCCTATCCACCCCGACTTTATGACCGATATTGCCGACGCATACGAGAGCGCGTACACTATAATGCTCAACCTCAATAAGTCGTGGGTGAGCAAGCAGGGCGATTTCTTCGTGGAGTCCCCGATTGTGCTGTTTGCGGCGATAATCTGGTATCTCCGTATCTACAAGAACGGTATATACTGCACATTTCCCCATGCCATCGAGTTGCTCAACCGCCGTTATGAAGATTTGTTCCCCATACTCACGAGCTACCCGGAGCTGGAAAACTACCTGTCGCCGTTTATGGACGCATGGCAGGGAGGCGCGGCGGAGCAGCTCATGGGACAGATTGCGTCGGCGAAAATCCCGCTGTCGCGTATGATTTCACCGCAGCTTTATTGGGTAATGACCGGCGATGATTTCACGCTCGACATCAACAATCCGAAAGAACCTAAAATCCTGTGCGTGGGCAACAATCCCGACCGCCAGAACATCTATGGCGCGGCACTCGGTCTGTATAACTCCCGTATCGTCAAAATCATAAACAAGAAAGGTATGCTGAAAAGCGGGGTTATCATAGATGAATTGCCCACTATATATTTCAAGGGCCTCGACCAACTTATTGCCACCGCCCGAAGCAACCGTGTCGCCGTCTGCCTCGGCTTTCAGGACTTTTCGCAGCTCAAACGCGACTATGGCGACAAGGAGGCGGCCGTGGTGATGAACACCGTCGGCAATATTTTCTCCGGGCAGCTCGTGGGCGAAACCGCCAAGACACTCTCCGAGCGGTTCGGCAAGGTTCTCCAGAAACGGCAGTCAATCTCCATCAACCGTCAGGATGTGAGCCACTCCATCAACACGCAGATGGACAGTCTTATACCGCCGAGCAAGATTTCAACTCTGACACAGGGAATGTTCGTCGGCGCGGTCTGCGACAATATCAACGAGCGCATAGACCAGAAAATATTTCATGCTGAGATTGTCATAGACAGCGCGAAAGTTAAGGCTGAAACATCGAGATACAAGCCTATCCCCGTACTGACAGATTTCAAGGATGACACACCGGACAAATCCCGTATGAAAACGATTATCCAGCGCAATTACGAGCAGGTGAAAGCCGATGTGATCCAAATCATCGCCGACGAGAAAGAGCGCATAATGTCAGACCCGGCACTGCGCCACCTTTTCGACCCCAAATAATAATAACAAAACCACTTAATCCACAATCCCCATGTTACAAATCATCAGAGGCTATTTAGACCTCGACTATTACCGTCTGTATCTTTTGCGATACCTCTTGCAAAATAATTTCGACATCCCGACCGACCATCCGCAGATAGCCGCCAACGCGGACCGCGCCCTTGACACTTACGAGGAAGCGCGACGCCACGGAGCAAGCGTGCCGGAAGCTGATGAAAAGGCCCGCGCCGTGTTGTTCACCAACATCGGCGAATCGGAGTTCGACATCGTGGCCGACATCCTGCTTGAGCAGTTCGGCGACACGCTGAATGTCGATTACGAGCCTGCCGCCCATTACTGGGCGCGGTGGGTGCTGGACAATATGCCGCATCTCTTTGACGGCTTCGACCGCACGCAGGTCGGCATAGACCGCGAGGAGCTGGACGCCAAACGCGACATACTCATCGGACGTATCACACAGTTCTGCGAGGATCATGGCCTATAACCGTTTGCAGAAATTGCGTGACAACATAGAGGCGATACGCACGGCGTTCCGCCTCAGTGCCGAGCAAAGACCCGCCAACGATGCCGAGTGGGATACCCTGTCGCGCTATGCCGGGTTCGGTGGTCTGAAATGTATTCTTTTCCCCGCAGATGAACTTGCCGACGCAGCGCGATGGACCAAATCCGACCGTGAGCTTTTCGCCCCTACCGTTGAGCTTCGCAGGCTAATACGCGAATGTTCAAATGACGAGCGGGAGTTCTCACGTTACATGGATTCTCTGAAGGCTTCCGTTCTGACCGCCTTCTATACTCCCAAACACGTTGTGGAGGCTATTTCCCAGAGCTTGCAGTATGCCGGCGTGGAACCGAAACGCTTTCTTGACCCCAGCGCGGGGAGCGGCGCGTTTGTGGATGCCTTCACATGGATAAATCCACCCGGCGAGAGGTTTGCGTTTGAGAAGGACGCACTGACAGGTCTTATCCTGTCGCAACTCTATCCCCGCACTACCGTGCGCACCGAAGGTTTTGAGAAAATCGGGCATGATTATGACGGCTATTTTGATGTCGTGTCGTCCAATATCCCATTCGGCGACATATCGGTGCCTGATCCTGAATATGCCACGCGCAAGGAACTTGCCTACCGCAAGTCGGTATCGGCAATCCACAACTACTTTTTTCTTAAAGGTCTGGACACCGTGCGCGAGGGCGGTATCATGGCGTTTATCACATCGCAGGGGGTGATGAACGGCAAAAGTCCGTTTGTGCGCATGGAGCTTATGAAGCAGGCAAATCTCGTGACGGCACTCCGGCTTCCCAACAACACTTTCACCGATTCCGCCAACACCGAGGTCGGAAGCGACCTTATCATATTGCAGAAACGCTCTGGCAAGACCGGCTTCACCCGTGACGAGGAACTTTTCATGCAGGCGTTCACCGATGAAAAGACAGGCATACCCAACAATCGCTATTTTATGGAAAATCCGGGGCAGATTGTATGCACCGGGGTAAAGGAGGACACCGACCCTTACGGCAAACCGGCTCTGGTGTATTCGCACAGCGGCGGTGTCGAGGGCATAGGCGACGATATGCGCCAGATCCTTTATGCCGCTTTTGGGCGCAATCTCAATCTTGACTTGTATAACGGCAAAAAAGTTTCGGTACACACCGTTGAGCATAAGCCGAAGAATACGACTAAAAAGGTAAAACCAGAACCCGCCGTGATTGATGTGCAGGCAGAAGAAATCAATCCGGAACCGCCTACTGTCGTAACTCCCGAATCATCGGCACCGCAGGACACTATGGAAATAGAAACCAACGGCTATATACCGCCCGTTCCCGACAATCCCGAAGACTATGACCCGAAGATTATGATGTATAATCTTTTCGGTGAGCTTGTGGAGATACCCGGTGCCAAGAAGAAGCACAGGAACAATAAACAAGGATTGCCGAAAGCGCAGAAAGCACCAGCAAAGGAAACGCAAAACAAGCAGCCTGATACCCATAGTGTTCAAACTGAAAAGCCCCAAAGCGGCAATCGACCGCTCACAGCGGAAGAACTGAAATTGTATGGCTCACTTGACTGGGATGAAAATCCGCCTATCAACGGTTTTTACACCACGATGATGGAGATTGCCCACCGCCAGCTTGCGGAGCAGGAGGCGGAACGCATACGAAAGGAGCGCACGGTTATACCGATTGAAGAAACGCCCAAAGAGCCGGATATGTCGCCGCGACCTTTCTCCGAGGACATTATGTTCTTCCACAAGAACGGCTCTATGGTGTGTGACAGGGGGCAGGTAGGTTTTCTCACAGATGTATCGAAAATCGGTGCCACGTTCACGCCTCTGGCTCTGAAAGAGAACCAGATGAAGCGTGCCATGCTCTATATAACCCTGTCGGAAACATATCAGCAGCTCTATCATTACGAGGGTGAAACGCACGAGCCGTCGGAAGAACTGCGCGGGCATCTCAACCAATACTATGACGAGTATGTGCGGAAATACGGACATCTCAACGAGCGCGAGAACGCGAAATTCATAAAGATGGACGCCAACGGCTGTGATGCCCTCGCACTGGAGCGCGGCGACAACGGTCTTTTCGTAAAGGCTGACATCTTCGATCATCCCGTGGCTTTCGCCGTTGACGAGGCTACATCGGTGAACACGCCTCTTGAAGCCCTGTCTGCGTCACTCAACAGGTATGGCACGATAGATTTCGGCTATATGGGCGGTCTGGTGGATATGGACGAACAGCAGCTTGTGGAGAACCTTGAAGGGCGCATATTCTACAACCCGCTTGTAAACGAATACGAGATTTCAGACCGTTTCCTTGCCGGTAATGTCGTGAGGAAAGCGGAACTTATAGAGCAATGGATCGCCGACACCGACAGCCACGACAAACGGGTGGAAAACTCTCTCGCCGCTCTGAAAGAGGCTTTCCCCCGGCGTATCGAGTACGAGGAACTGGACTTCAATTTCGGCGAGCGTTGGATACCGCCGACAATCTATGGCGAATATATGTCGTATCTCTATGAAACCGGGATTAAAATCGCCTATTCCTCGGCTTTGGACACATATTCGGCCACGGAGTCGCACAGAAACGCTAAGATAAACCACGAATACTGCGTCAAAGGACAGTTCAGGCGTTACGACGGCATGGCAATTCTGCGCCACGCCCTGCATAACACGACCCCGGAAATCAAGAAATCAATCGGCAAGGACGCCAACGACAAAGACATTCTCGTGCCGGATCCGGAGGCGATACAGCTTGCAAGCAACAAGATTGATGAAATCCGCGACGGCTTCACCACTTGGCTCAACGGGCAGTCCGACGAGTTCAAGGAGCGTCTGGTGGATATGTATAACCGCCGCTTCAACTGCTTCGCGCGACCGCGTTATGACGGGAGCCACCAGACACTGCCCGGCCTGAATATGAAATTACTCGGCGACAGGCTGGGTGTCAACGCCATATACCAGTCGCAGAAGGATTGCGTGTGGATGCTTTTACAGAACGGCGGGGGTATAGCCGACCACGAGGTCGGCACGGGTAAAACGCTGATAATGTGCATAGCGGCGCACGAGATGAAACGCCTCGGACTTGCGCACAAGCCTCTTATCATAGGTCTTAAAGCCAATGTGGGAGCCATCGCCGAAACCTATCGCACAGCCTATCCCGATGCCCGGATACTCTATGCCGACGAGAAATCCTTTTCATCGGCAAACCGCGTGAAATTCCTGCGCAATATGCAGAACAATGACTATGACTGCATAATAATGTCGCATGACCAGTTCGGCAAAATCCCGCAGTCGCGTGAGTTGCAGGAAGAAATCACGCAGGCGGAACTTGACACCGTGGTGGAGAATCTGAATGTGCTGAAAGAACAGGGCAAGGACATATCCGTCGGTATGCTCAAAGGTCTGGAAAAACGCAAGCTCACGCTCGAAAGCCGTCTTGATACCATACGTTACAAGATGGAGAAGGAGAAAGACGAGGTGCTGGACTTCAAGAGCATGGGTATAGACCATATATTCATCGACGAGAGCCACTATTTCAAGAACCTCACGTTCAACACCCGTCACGACCGTGTGGCCGGCCTCGGCAACTCCGAGGGCAGTAACCGCGCCCTCAATCTTCTGTATGCCATACGCACCATACAGGAGCGTACCGGGCGCGACCTCGGAGCGACTTTCCTTTCCGGCACTACCATATCCAACTCCCTGACGGAGCTGTTCCTGCTGTTCAAATATCTTCGCCCCCACGCGCTCGAATCGCAGGGCATTACCTGTTTTGACGCTTGGGCGGCTATCTTCGCAAAAAAGACGCGAGATTTTGAGTTTACCGTCACCAACACCATAGCCCAAAAGGAGCGTTTCCGCTACTTTATCAAGGTGCCGGAACTGGCGGCGTTCTACAACGAAATCACCGATTACCGCACCGCAGAGGATGTCGGCGTTGACCGCCCGGAGAAAAATGAAATAATGTGCAATATACCGCCGACACCGGAGCAGGAGGAATTTATACAGAAACTGATGGTGTTCGCTGAAAGCGGGGACGCCACCGTTCTCGGTCGTCTGCCGCTGTCAGAGAGCGAGGACAAGGCGCGTATGCTAATCGCCACCGATTATGCCCGCAAGATGTCACTGGATATGCGCATGATTGATCCGGCATACGGTGACAATCCCGGCAACAAGGCGAGTATCTGCGCCGCGCGCATAGCCGAGTATTACCATCGCTTCGACGAGCAGAAAGGCACACAGTTTGTTTTCAGCGACATAGGCACATACAAACCGGGAGAGTGGAGCGTGTATTCCGAAATCAAACGCAAACTCATAGAAGACCACGGCATACCCGCCGGGGAGATACGCTTCATTCAGGAGTGCGGCACGCCGAGGGCCAAAGACCGCATGATTGCCGACATGAACGCCGGAAGAATCCGTGTGCTTTTCGGCTCGACATCCATGCTGGGAACAGGTGTCAACGCCCAGCAGCGCGCCGTCGCGGTACATCACCTTGACTGCCCTTGGCGACCCAGCGATCTGGAGCAGCGCGAGGGCCGTGCCATACGCAAGGGCAACGAGGTTGCCAAACTCTACAACGACAACAAGGTCGATGTGATAATCTATGCCGTTGAGCGTTCTCTCGACGCCTACAAGTTCAACCTATTGCACTGCAAGCAGACCTTCATCCACCAGCTCAAGAGCGGTGCTATGGGGGCGCGTACCATCGACGAGGGCAGCTCTGACGAGAAATCAGGCATGAATTACTCGGAGTATGTGGCTATCCTCTCCGGCAATACCGACCTGCTTGAAAAGGCTAAACTTGAAAAGCGCATAGCGGCTCTGGAGAGCGAACATCGCTCGTTCAACAAGGGTCTGGGCGACAACAGGGCGAAACTCCGCACCCGCACCGACGACATAGAGAAGCTGGAAATCATCATATCGAAGATGGAGGAAGACCGCGCCAGGTTTATGTCGGTAGTACAGCGTGACAGCGACGGCAATGCGATAAACGCACTGAAACTTGACAAATGCGAGTTTACCGACACGGAGCATATGGGTAAATATCTTCAGTCACTGGCCCGTTCCACCAACACACACGGCGAGTATGTGCGTATCGGCGAGATTTACGGCTTCCCCGTAAGTATAAAATCCGAGCGTACTCTCGTGGACGGAGTGGAAGCCATACGCAGCCACTTTGTCGTAGAGGGGCAGTATCGCTACACATATAATAACGGTTATCTCGCCATGTCGGACACGCAGGCCGCCTGCATGAACTTTCTGAACGCGCTGGAGAGGATACCGGAGGTTATCAAATCACATCAGAACCAAATAGAGAAACTCCGCGTGGATCTGCCGACACTCCAAGCCATCGCTACCCGCACATGGGGCAAGGAAGATGAACTGAAAGCCCTAAAAGCGGAGCTTGCCACCCTCGACCAAAAAATCACCGCCGAGGTTGCCCCCAAACAAGAAAAACAGGACTTCGGCGAAGCGGTTATGCACGAAGAAACTCCACAGCACGTTAACCATGCTGATGTTCCCGCCCAATCAATCGGTGATAAGGAAATTATGGTAGCAGAGCCTTTCTCAAATTACAGTATAATTTCTAAATCTGAAAAAAGAGTTAGAATAATGTGAATTATAGGGCGGATTTTGGAATATCAAAATTCGTCCTTTTATTTTTTATTCTGGCTGCGATAGGCTTTGGGAGAAACGCCTGTGTGGGTTTTGAAATATTTTCCAAAAAATGACTGTGTAGGGAAATTGAGCTGATAACAGATTTGTTGAATAGTCATGTCGGTCGATGCAAGTAATGCCTTTGCCTCCATCAATACATATTCCTCAATCCACTCAGCCGCACTTTTGCCTGTAACATTTTTTACAACAGAGGAAAGATAACCGGGCGTAATGTTCATTTCTGAAGCATAGTCAATAACCTTTCTTCTTCGATGATAATTCTGACTTACATTATTGATGTATTGTTGGGCAAGATTTTCCTCTCTTGACAATATGGGAGGTATTTTCGCCACAATGCTGTCTGCCATGCTGTAAATCATGGCTGATGTAAGATTCCGCAATATCTCGTGGATATGTGGCCGTTGACGGGCGAGAATCCTGCGCGCCATTCCACAGAACAATCTGATTGCCTCGTTCTCCTCTTTAGAAGGCAAGACGACAGGATTGGAGGTAAGGACATTTGAGATATTCAGATTATACGGGAATCCCATAGAGCTTATAAATTCAGGCGACAAGGATATTAATGTGGCCTTATAGTCCTCTGACACAGATATAATCTCCACCACTTGTCCGGGCAACGTGAATCCTACTGAACCGGGTGGAGATACAACGGTCTTGAGATTTACACGACTCTTACATACACCACTTATACATACGCTACACTGATACATATGGTTAATCACCGGAATTTCCGGAAAGTCATCAGCCGTTATGTCAATGACAAAGAAATCGTCGTCAAGTCGACAGGTTTCCGGGCATGAAGTCAGCCGTTTTAGAATTGAATTCTTCCGTAACATTATTGGTATCCTTGTTTTTAGACCACAAAATTAGATTAAAAATCTGAATTTTAGCCCTTTATTTTAAGAATAGTCCAATTTGTTCAAAGATTTGACCTTTTGTGTTGGAACATACGGCAGTAATTTTGCACCGGATTTAATAGCGTCGTAATGTATGGTTAAATTGAAAAAGACAATTATACTGTTAACAATGGCAGTGGTATTAAGTGCCGCTGACGCATTTGCACAGCAAATATTCGTCATAAAAGGCCGGGTAATGGAGGCGGAAACAAAGGAGCCTCTTATCGGGGCCTCGGTAAGATGTGGCAGCACCGGAACGGCAACGGATGTTGACGGCAATTATGAACTTTCCATGAAAGAAGGCTCGTATGATATTGAATGTTCATATATAGGTTTTGAGAACGACAGACGCAGGATTATATTATCGTGCGATACAATACTTGATTTCTCGCTGCAAAGTTCCACAAGCGAATTGTCTGAGGTCGTTGTGTTGTCACGTTCCGTGATGGACAGGCTAAAAAACACGCAACCGGGAATGGAGCGTATTGACCTTGATGAAATGTCTAAAACTCCCGTATTGTTTGGAGAGCGCGACATACTCAAATCCTTGCAGCTACTCCCCGGCGTTTCGGCAGAAGGTGATGGTACCGGCGGCTTTCAGGTGCGTGGTGGGACCGCAAGTCAGAATCTTGTACTGCTTGACGATGCCCCGGTTATAAATTCGGGGCATCTGTTCGGATTCTTCTCAACATTCAACGACCCTGCGTTATCAAGTGCCACACTCTACAAAGGTCAGATTCCAGCCCGTTATGGCGGGGCAACCTCGTCTGTATTTGATGTAAATACCAAAGCCGGTAATTCAGAAAAATACAAAGGCTCTTTCACGGTAGGATTGTTATCCGCTAAATTTGATATTGAAGGACCGATAATCAAAGATAAACTTTCGTTCTTTGTTTCGGCAAGACGCTCCTATATGGATATGTTTCTGAAATTCACAGACCAGTTCAAAGATAACTCACTCTATTTTTACGACATAAACGCAAAAGTGAATTACAATATAGGATACAATGACAAACTTGCAGTGTCTTTATTTGTCGGGCGTGATAATCTCGGAATGAGTGATATGATGAATATGCAGTGGGGCAATATCACTACAACGGCAAAATGGTATCATACATTTAATGACCAACTTACATCGGTAGCTACACTATATCACGGCAATTTTATAAACGATATGGGTATGCAGATAACATCCGAGGATGACAATATGAACGGGCATCTGCGTCAGACAGGTATAAAATATACATTTTCTTGGAATCCTCACGAGAATCATTATGTGGATTTTGGATTGCAGTCAGCTCTTATCGACTTGAAATCCGCTGAATGGACTATGGGAACCACACATCAAAAGGAGCAACGCCGAGGTTGGGAAAGCGGAGTGTGGATAAATGACGACTGGGCCATAAACGAGCGTGTTCATGTGATGGGTGGCCTCCGTCTGGGCATAATGTCGGCATTAGGAGGTTCCCCATATTACAAAGTAGATGAGGGCGGTAATATAATCGACAGTTTTACACCTCGTAACGGGAAACCATATAAGACATATCTGTCAGTTGAACCGCGATTGAGCATCAATTATCGCATAACTGATTTGCAAAGCATTAAAATGGCATACAGCAGGAGTTCGCAGAATATTCATGCTATACGCAGCACCGGGTCTTCGATGCCCTTTGACAGATATGCCATGACCAGCAACATCATAAAGCCTCAGATAGCCGATCAGGTTAGTGCCGGATATGTGGCACTCTTTGGAAACACCCGATGGGAAATATCCGGCGAGGTGTTCTATAAGAATATCAGCAATATATATGATTACAAGGACGGAAAATCATTCAATTCCGAAATTGAGATAGAGCGTCTTCTCTTGGGAGGCAAGGGCCGCGCATACGGTTTTGAATTCACCTTACGCAAGAACGCAGGCAAACTGACCGGGTGGGTCGGCTATACATTGTCTTGGGCGCAGAACAAGATAGCCGGTATAAATAACGGAGAGTGGTACACTGCCGGCAACGACCGACGCCATGATATATCTGTGGTCGGAATATATCAGTTCAATAAAAAATGGAATATGTCTGCCGCATGGGTATTCAACACAGGACAGGCATTGACGGCTCCAAGTGCGAAATATGAGGTTGACGGGATTCATATGTTCCATTACGCCGAAAGAAACGGATACCGCGCACCTGCGTATCACCGATTGGATTTAAGTGCGACATATACACATGAAGGGCCGAAACTTACTTATGAATGGTCATTCGGAATATACAACGCCTATTCGCGCTACAATCCATTTCTGATAGTGTTTGAGACAGATGAAAATGCTCCGACCGGATTTAAGACCATGAAACATTCACTTTTCGGGCTGGTCCCATCTGTGTCGTACACATTAAAATTTTGAAAACAAATGAAATACCTATATTGGATATTGGCATTATGCCTACTGTCCTCGTGTGAGGAGGAAATTCAGCTTGACTATCGTCCGATAGACCCGCTTTATGTGATAGAGGGTCATGTCTGTAACGACGGCTCTGGAGTAGTTATAACCGGAACACGGGATATTGACGACCCTGTGTTAAAGGACGGAATAGAGGTTCAATCCGTTACACTGTCTTCGGATAACGGTATTAAAGAAACTCTGGTGTACGATAAAGATGGCATATACAGTTCTCGTTCATTCGTTGGTAAACCCGGTGAAACATACACTCTTACAGTCGTTATAGACGGAGAATCTTTCATTTCAAGCTCAACGATGCCGGGATATACTGAAATTATATCCACCCGGATGCGATGGGAGGAAATGATGGGAAACGATATGCTTCATCTGATAGTTGATGTAAGCGACAAAGCCGATGACATAAACTATTATTACTATCGGATACTCCGTAATGGCAAATTATTTAAATGGAATGTTGTGCGTGACCTTGATAGCTCAAACAGCACTATACAGTTTGATATAAGCTGCATGAGCCGCGACAAGGCAGAGAAAAATGACCCTGACGATTATGATTCCATTTTGTTCGAAGGAGATGATATAACCATCGAAGTAAGAGCCATAGATATGAAAACCTATGACTATCTGTTCTCGGCAAAACTTTCGGGACAAAATCATTCAAATCCGATATATAATTTCAATGGAGAAGTTCTGGGTTACTTCTCAGCCTATACAACCACATCTAAATCATTTGTATTCCATTATTCTGATATTGAAGACTGAACAAGATACTGCGAAACGCAACTACTATACAATATAAATATTCACTAATAGGCAAATGGCGGGATTCCTGCCATTTGCTTTAATTCTTTAATCATTAATGAACAGAGTTTTAATCGTAGATGCCTCCGAATCCGACCGTCGGCTTATGTCGGGCTTGCTTACGCGAGCCGGATACGAGCCGATTGATGTTGGGAGCATGGAGGCTGCAAAAGAAGAGGTGGCGAAACTGCCACGCGGCGCGGTTATCGTGGCAGACTATAAGCTGCCTGATGGTTCCGCAAAAGAGTTAGTAAAATGGCAGAAAGGAGAAGGCTTCTCTTTCCCGGTTATTGCCATAGTAAACAACCTGAACGGCCCTGACCTTCTTGATGTAATGAAAGGTGGTGGCGCTGTCGATGTCATACAACGCGCAGGCATGGACAAGCAGCTTGTGGAAACCGTCAGCAAGTATGCGAAGCCGGAGAACATCGTGCTTCAACTCGGCAACTCACTTATTCCTCGTCAGAGCAAAGCCTTCCGCGAGATTGAGCAGTCTATCGAAATAGTAGCCGCTACCAATGCCAACTGCATAATTTTCGGCGAGAGCGGCATGGGTAAGGAGCAGATTGCACGGCAAATCTATCTCCAAAGTTCCAGAACGCAGAAGCCGATGATTGTCTTGGAAGCCGGAGGTGCAGCTCTTGTCGGCAGACACGATCCGGAATCTGACCGCAGCGAGATGTATAACCGCATCGAGGGCTACTTTCAGGAGGCAAAAGGCGGTACGCTGGTGATTAAGAATATTCAGTTGCTCACCTTCGAGAAACAATCAGTGCTTTTGCACATTCTGGAGCAGGAACACACGGATGTTCGAATCATTTGCACCGCCAATTCCTCTTTATTGAAGATGGTTGCCGATGAAACTTTCCGCGACAACCTTTTCTTCATTCTCCGGCAGACAAGTATCGCGGTTCTACCGCTGAGAGAAACAACCGAGGATATATCCGACATCGCCGACTATCTTCTGACAAAATACGCACAGAAGAAACAGCAGCCGAAGAAACGGCTCGATGCGTCTGCAATTAAGGCGTTAAAACTGCATCCGTGGCCCGGCAATATCCGCGAGTTGAAAGACACCGTTCTTTTCGCCGCCTTCCATGCCGCAGGCGATACGATTGGCGCCTATAATCTCAAATTTGACCGTGCAATTCCTGCCACAGCCGAAGATTTGGCTCACCGCAATCCCCAAGCTGACAAGGAGCGTATCTTGAAGGCTTATAATCGCGCCGGTACATGGAGGGGAGCCGCAAAACTTCTCTGCATTTCCGAAAGAGCCTTGTTGGATCTCCGTAAAAAGCACGGAATCAACTCCGAGGGCGCGACTGAGGGTTGACAACCTCGAAAAAAATGCGTAACTTTGCAACGCAAAATCGCAAAGAATAGCGATTGGAGAGCCAATCGCCAGACAATATAGGATAACATAACTTCCGCATAAGTTCTATTGAGAATCTGCAAAATTCATTAATGACGAGCTTGGCGTGATGCTTATGCTATGCTTAAAGCATAGCGTATAGTATTCAAGCTATCGTCATAGGCATTGCAGAGCCTTCAATAGTTAGCGTAGATATTATACGCTATTTTTTTGACCTTTTCTAATGCTATTTCACCTCTGAAAAACACGAAGAATCTTCGAGCAGGGTTTAATATTCTTCCTCCCAACGAAATTAACAGCGCAGATTTATCTATTTTGATATAAGTCACTTACAAATTTAACGTGAGTTAAATAGCCCTTTCTGAAAACCATTCGGTTATATTATCAAACGAGGAACGAACCTCAATAAGTCTAACAAATAACACATTACCCGAATGGAGATGACAACACCCCCAAACCCGTCGGGCTTCAACAGGAAGCCCACCAACAAGACAAACAGAAAGTACCGGAGCAAAAAGTCTGCGGGAAAGAACAAGGCTGGATTATCCCACAGCCGTATCACTCCCGAAATTGCGACATATCTCGTCGCAGGCAGACTTCTTCTCGGAGCCATGCAGATTCTGGACAACCTTACCGGCAGCAACCACAAGTCGCAGCCTCTACGAACCGCAGAGTGAGCCTATGGAAAAGGCTGCAAGCGAAGCGGATTTCCGCACCGCAGTGATGGCGCATCTTGCGCTCATCGAAGAACGGGCCAGAAGCCCCGGCGGAAACGGCAGACGGAGCAAACTCTATTATCGCGGTGAACCTATAATTCTTCTCACAGACCTCGTTACCGGGCTTGATGTCAGCGAGAAAACAATAAAGAGATACCGCGACGCAGGGAAACTGACCGTCTATGAAAGCAGGGAAGGCAATATAAAATTCGTTCTGCAAAGCGATTTCGACGCTTTTCTTGACAACTATTTCATCAGTTCCTCAAATCCCGAATACGGAACAGTGAAGAAAAAACAAACCGGCGGTAACGCCAATATTTAATCACCACTAAATCATAATTCATTATGGAACAGACTCCTGAAAAGGACGAGGTGCTGATTGCCCGCAACAACGAAACAGGGCAGATCGGCGCAGTAGTCGGGCAGAACCCCGACGGAACACCTCAGATGGCGGATGTCAAATCGACACCGCTCAGCGAAATGGTAAAGTTCAACAAAGGACAGAACCCGCTCGAAGCGTTCATCGCCAACTTCATGCGTCAGGCGAAGAACCCGACAACCTTCGGCATCTTCAAGATGTCAGCCGAAGATTACGACGCACTTGCCGAGCCTATGGCGGAAATGCTCAACGACCCCGAAACCAACAAGGCGATGCTGGAGAAATACCGCGTTGAGGCGAAAACCGCAAAAGTGCCGCCTATTGACCCGGAAAAGATAGATTGGCCGGCAATAGAAAAAGACTGGGGCATCAAGCGCGAAGATTTGGAACAGTCGGGCGCGCTCCAGCAAATGATCTACAACCACAAGTCGCCGCAACTCTTTACCGTCAAGAACAACACCGACGGCAGCGGCGACGAGATGATGGCACGCCTGTCGTTCCGCACCAACGACGACGGCACATTTTCACTCATTCCTCACTTCGTGAAGGAGAAACCGCAGCTCGACCAGCCTTTCAGGGGCTACACATTCACCGAGGAAGACAAGGAGGCACTCGCCAGGACTGGCAACCTTGGCAAAGCCGTGGAACTCGCCGACCCCAAAACGGGAGAGTTACAGAAATGTCTCGTGAGCGTCGATAAGCTCACAAACGAAATCGAGAGTGTGCCGGTAAAAGAGGCGTTCATCAAGCAGAAAGTCGCCAACATAGACCTTTCGATTGACGACATAAACTACCTCAAGACAGGCGCAGTAATCCCACACCTTTACATTGAGCTACCCAACGGGCAGAAATTCTATGCCGACCTCCAGTACAATGCCTCGAAGCGTGATATAGCCTTCGTCAACTCCGGTCTATATAAGGAGGAAAATGAACAACTCCAGCCCCGACAGGAGAGATGGCACGATGAGAACGGCAACCCCAAGCGATTAAAACAATGGTGCGACATACCGCTGGATACGCAAAAGCAGGATGCCTATCTCGCAGGGGAGAAGGTATATGTCGGTGAGCTTAAAGACTCACGAGGGAACCCCTATTCTGCCTATCTCCAGTATGACCCCAAGGAGCGCAAGCCCGAAACCACGCGCGTATATCCCGACCGCGACAAGGTTGTCGGCATAGCCGAAGAAAGTAAGACTCAGGTAGCCGTCAACAACGAGGGCAAGACCAACGAGGCGACGAAGAACGTGCAGGAACCTCTCCAGCGGGGCCAGACCGCGCCAAAAGACGAGGCGCAGCAGAAACAGCAGCGTAAGCCCAAAGGCCCTAAGCCTTGACCCTGCCTCACCACCACACATAAATCGTAATCCACAGTCAGAAGACGACTGCGATTTGCTGACATGATTGCCGGAATTTAGCTGCAATTCCAACCACTGAATCCGCAACCATCCAGAAACTATCCCGAAACCGGCAGTCTGTCGTCACTGGTACAAGCAACTCCAAGACACGGGGAGGTGCGCGCCCTTCCTGTGTCTTTCATAAAAACATCACCCACTAAACCCACATTAGTTTATGATACTTATTATCTGCGAGAAATATCGCATAGCGAGAGCCGTCGCCAGATCGCTCAAGGCGACAACAAGACTCCACCACGGAGTCTTCACCAACAAGGAGATAACTGTAGCTTTCGTAAGAAAGAATTTCATAACCCTGACACCGCTGTCGGAGATGGCCGAGGGCAGAGTGCCTTTCGTCCCCGCCAAGTATAAGATGCAGGTGACGGACAAGACCACAGACCGCCGTCTGCGCCGCCTGTTCCGCACGGCAAAAGAGGTCGTATTCGCATCAGGCGAGGGCGCAGAGGCGCAGGCACGCTTCTTCAACCTCTGCCGCCACTTCCGCGTGGGGCAGCCCACAAGCCGTATGTGGCTGACCCGGCTTGACCACGAAGCAATAAAGCCCCTATTCGCAAAACGTGAGAAAGGGCGTGTGCTTCACAATCTCGCCCAGTGCGGACTTGTCGCCAACGGCATGGAGATGTTGTTCGGCTACAATTTCACCCGCGTTCTTGACCGATGGTATTACGAGGGCAAATCCCTCACGCGACAGGAGGCGGTTGCAATATCCTTTCTCGGCGGGATAGACAAGGAACAAGAACGGACTGTCAACAACCGCCCGCAATACTACATCACCATAGAGGCGGCATGTCTGAGCCTCGCTTCGGCCCAGACATGGGAAACCGCCGACGAGTGCGCAGCCATACTCGAAGCCATCAAGACCGGCACCACCGTAAAGGCGAGTATGACCGTAAGTGAAACGACCGACCCCAAGCTGTCGCCGCATATAATGACGACACTCCAGATGGATGCGTTTGACAACCTCGGCTGGATGCCGACGCAGACAATCGCCGTGGCAACGCGCCTGTATGAACGCGGCATAATCACATCGCCGTACACCGATAATCCCCAACGCGGCATAATGCTGTTGCAGCCCCTGCCACACCGCACATCGGGAAATGAACGCGCCCTGTATGATATGATAGCGCATCGCATGGAAGCCACAACCATACAGCCTGCGACACGCCAGTATGCGACATACAAGGTCGAGATTACCGGCATGACGTTCTCCCGTAAATGGGAGATAAACGAACCGCAGGCACAATACGCCGGAACAACGGAACAGGAGTGTGTAATCGAGGCAAAGGCGGTCGTTCCGTACACTCACGGGAGGTTGTATCCTCTGGGCTTCTCAACCTTCCTATACAATCTCAGAAGACTGGCCAATATCAATCCCTGTATCCACGCCGGTATGCCGTACAATCGTTACGACCACGAGTGGGGAACTGTAATCGAGGGTCTGGAGCAAAAAGGCTTCATCGCCATAGACGAGGACGGCAACATACATCTGACCTCGGAAGGCAAACGCCTCACAATCGACCTTGAACCATACGACCTGATGTTTGAACTGGGCGGCGACCGTTTCAATCCCGGAGCAATCCTTCTCGGCCACACCACAGGGCGCAAGCTCATCTCAGCTTTCGAGCAGTGGATAACTGAAACCGTCGGCGACATACTCAAATATGTGCCGAAAGAGGACAATCAGGCCGCAGCCGCCCAAGAACCAGACACTTTTCCGGCTCAATCCGAAAAATAGTCGCTGATCCATAGCGTAAAATCCGGGATTTTTCGCTAACTTTGCCACTGAATCGCAGTCATAAATTTTATTTTTGATTGTGGATTTAGTGGTGGGCAGCGGGAGGGATACCCGCTGCCTTTTTCTACTCTTATCCCATACCACCACTTAATCCACCAAATAATTTATGGAAGTCCTACTCATTGAAAAAGGCACGTTTGACACCATAATCCAAGAACATGAGATGCTTTGCGATATGGTAGTCACTCTGGCCTCCCACATTCGGCGCAAATCACCATCTGAAATGTTGTCTGTCGCCGAAACCTGCGAGTTTCTGAACATATCTCCAACCACCCTGTATAATCTGCGAATCAATGGCAAGATAGGATTTGTTAGAGATGAAAACAACTCAATCAGTTATCCGCTGAAAGAAGTCATGGCTTATCTGGAGCGTTGCGGTGTCCCTGTAAAACAAATCGCCAATGGCTGACGAGATTATCAATAAAAATCATCCGCGCATAGTCGCGGCGAGAGAGAAATCCAGACAGGCGTTTGATTCTCTTACGGCACTCAGGGAGAGCCATCACATCATAATCGACGGTATCAGTTTTCTTAATGACAAAGAAGTCGCGGCACTGCTGAGAGTTACCCGACGCACTGTCCAGAACTATCGGGATTCGGGCATAATACCCTATTACATGATAGGTGGCAAATGCCTGTATGCGGAAACTGATGTCAGAAGATTGATTGACAGCAACTATCATCCACGTTATGACAGTAATATCGCTGAATAATTAAAGGCGACAGCCGGGAATAAGACCCGATTGTCGCCTTTCCTGTATCAGTGGAAATCAGCTATATTTTCTCGGACGGCCCCGTTTAGGCTGTGGTTCGGGGGTGAATGTCACAGGTGGTTCGGGAAGCGGTTTGATATCCACGGGTATTGTGTCGAATTTTTCTCTCATTCGCACCATATCTTCCGAAATGGTCTTGTCGAGCAGCCTTGCGTAGATTTGGGTAGTGGCAATGTCGGAATGACCGAGCATCTTCTGGATTGTTTCCAGAGGAACATGATTGTTCAACGACATAGTGGCGAATGTATGTCGGGCGATGTGCGTGGTAAGATGTTTCTTAACGCCGGCTTTCGCCGCCACCTCGTCAAGATAGGAGTTCATGCGCTGGTTGGAGATAACGGGTATCACTACATTCTTTGCCACGGCTTTGGGATGTGTATGATATTTTGCCGCAATCTTCCTCGGAATGTCGAGAAGTGGGATAGTGCTGACCTCACCCGTTTTCTGACGGCTCTTTCGTATCCACATCTCTCCCTCGTTATCGGTGACTATCTGATCACGGGTGAGGGTTGAAATGTCGATGAAAGCCAGACCGCAGAAGCAGCAGAACACGAATGTGTCACGCACAAGGTCGAGTCGCGGGAATTCCGTCAGGTCGAGATCCATAATCCTTTGCAGCTCATCCTCGTTGAGATGTTCGCGTTCCGACTTGGTACGCACATAGCGTTTACCGATGAACGGGTCGTCTTCAATCCACTTGTTTGCCAGCCCTACACGCACCACGTTCTTGAGATAACGTATGTATTTCACGGCAGCGTTGTTGGCACACTGCTTTTTGATGCGGAGAAAATGCTCGAAATCATCCACCATGCCGGATGTAAGCTTTTTCATCGGAATATCCTCGGAGCCTTGATTGAGCAGAAGAAACTCACCGAGATATTTCTCGCAACGCTCCCAGCGAAGCACTGTCGCCTCAACGATGTCGCCGCGCTCAAACTTGTCGCGCATCTTTTTGTTGACGGTGCGGAACGCCTCGCACAGCATCATCGGCTTTTCCATCTTGCCGAGGAAAGCGCATTTGAGCGTGTCGGGGGTTATCATCTCGTCACGAAGCACGAGCTGTCCGTGTATCTCGAATATCTTAGCACGAAGAGTATCAAGATAACGGTTCAGTTCGAGGTCTTTCTTTGTCTTGCCCTTTGCCTGTCCCTTTGCAGAATTCCAGTTGTCGGGGGCGATATAGCGGTTGGTGTATATCTCCGCACGCTGTCCGTTCATCGTGATTCGGAGGACAATGGCTGTTTCGCCCTCCTTGTTAATCCTTGCCTTCCTTGCGATGAAATTCAAGGAAAAGTAAGATTCATTGGATAATCTCATTAGTCATGTGGGTTTAGTGGTAACTTTAAGATACGAAAAAATTACCGATTTTACAATTCTGTAACTCCCCGAAGACTATGAATTATCCGAGAGGGAAAAGGGTGCAGAGAAATGATTTCCTATATTTTCGCCATTTTGCACCCTCGATTTGCACCCTTATTTAACACTTGGAGACTGTCTAACAAGTTTTGGGCAGTCTCTTTTTATGGTCTAAACAGGCTAAA